>WNFD01001342.1_pt1 | contig 24819 bp, 23 predicted proteins | sample 5400491 | NCBI WGS metagenome assembly WNFD01 (sample SAMN13153343, study PRJNA577476) | soil metagenome | isolation source: 120 cm saprolite under Douglas fir tree site 2 hole 2 replicate 2 | place: USA:California | collected 2015-04-18
CGCTGACCACGAGGTAGCTCGCCAGTGCGGTGATCGCCCACGCGAGGAAGGTGACGACCTGGGCGACGAACAGGGAGAAGGTGAAGGCGCGGCGGGGCGTGATGGGTATCCCGTTGATGCGGAAGCTCCTGTACGACGCCAGGAACGTGATCGTGAAGATCCAGACCAGGCGGAGGACGATGTTGAACGGAATCGTCACCAGGACCAGGTAGGCGCCCGCGACGACCAGGACCAGGATCGTCTCCTGGACCAGGATGTGGCCGCGCTTCTCGGCGTCGCGTAGGCGTAGGTAGTCGAGCCGCGCCAGGAGCACGAAGCCGACGCCGAAGGCCGCCGTCAGCACGAGGTACTTCCACATCTCCGGGACGAGGATCGACAGTCCCGCCAGCGTCACCGCGCCCAATGCGACCGGGATGTAGTGCTCGATGCGCGGAAACTCCTCGGTCCCGCGAAGGTAGCCCAGCAGGGCCGGCGCGGCGACCACCACCAGGCCAAGCGCCAGCGCCCAGACCTGCCCCTGGGCGAGCAGCTCCGACTTGAAGCCGAGCGCGATCGAGACCAGCACCACGGCGGCGAACACCAGGAAGCTGCGGTCGCGCTCTGTGGTGACCACGGCGGTGGTCCTCGTCTGCCGGTCTGGGGGGGTTGGCGGCGTCTTCATTTGACCCGGGGAAGTCTACTCAAAGGGTTACAGGGCGATCACGTCCCCGCCCGCCCATAGCGGTCCTCGAGCCGCACCACGTCGTCCATCTCCGGCGTCGAGACCTCGAAGATGTCCGTGTCCTCGACCGCCGTCACCCGGTGGCGCGTGCGCGGGGGCAGGTGAACCGAATCACCGGCCTGCAGGCGGACCTTCTCGAGCTCTCCGTCCAACCCGCCCATCTCGAAATCGACCGCCCCCGTGCTGATGAGCAGCCATTCGTCCTTGCGCTCGTGGTACTGGAGCGACAGCGCCTCTCCCCTCTTGACGTGGATGATCTTGCCCAGGTAGCGGTCGGTGATCGCCCAGCGGACCTCGTAGCCCCAGGGCTTGTCGACGCGCGACTCGCTCGCGCGCCTGACTTCAGGCATGAGCCCTGGGCGAGGTGCTGGAGAGGATCGGCGAGGGATTCGTGGTCCAGGTGGTCCAGATGGGAGGAGCCGCCGAGCACCGGAGCGAGCGCATCGTGTTATGCGCGAGCGAGGAGCGCAGAAGGCGACGATGCAGATGGGCCGCATGGGCCGCGAAGATCCGTCGATCCGTCTTCAGCATCTTGCCCTAAGTCCGACGATGTCCTCCAGCGCCGCCAGCCGCGCTTCGACGGCGGCTTTGTCGGCGGCCTCAGCGTAGATGCGAACCAGCGCCTCGGTGCCGCTGGCCCGGAGCAGCACCCAGCTCCCGTCGGCGAGGTAGAACTTGAACCCGTCGTCCGAGCGGATCCGGTCCACCTTGACGCCGGCGACCTCGCTGGGCTCGTGGCTTTCCAGCGTGCTCAGGATCCGCTTGCGGTCTCGGTCGTACGTCTCGCGATTGAGGTGGATGTCGTGTCGCGCGTAAGCGTGGGGCCCCACGCGCTGCTCGAGGCCGGCCAGGATCTGTGACAGCGGCCGGCCGAGCTTGACGATCATGTCGGCGAACAGGAGGCCGACCAGGATGCCGTCCCGCTCGGGGATGTGACCCTTGATCGCAAACCCACCCGACTCCTCTCCCCCGAGCACTGCGTCTGTCTCCATCATCTTCGGCGCGACGTTCTTGAATCCCACCGGAACCTCGTAGACCTGCGCGCCGAACTCGGCGCCCAGCTTCTCCGCCATCGAGGTCATGTTCACGGTCTTGACCACTGGACCGACCAGGTGGCGCACGTCGAAGAGGTAGAGCATCAACAGCGCAAAGACCTGCAGCTGGTTGATGAACCGCCCCGTCTCGTCGATGATGCCCAACCGGTCGGCATCGCCGTCGGTGAGGATGCACAGGTCCTGCCCGCCGGCACGCATGTACGCGATCGCGGCATCGATGTTGGGTGGGATCGGCTCGGGGTTGACGCCGCCGAACAGCGGGTTCCGGTCGCTGTGCAGCTCGACCACCGTCGTTCGCCCGCCGTCGAGCAGCTCCTTGATGTAGCCGTAACCGGACCCGTGCATGCACTCATGAACGATGTGGAGACCGGCTGACCTGATGGCCGGGAGGTCGACCATGCGCGCGATCTGCGCGTAGTAGGGAGGTCGCGGGTCGTATGACGACACCAGCCCTGCTGTTTTCGCTTCGTCGGGCACCGGCACGTCCTCGAGTGCATTGATCCGCGGCTCGAGCTCGGCGATGACGTCCGGCGACGCGGCACTGCCCGTGTTCGTCTTGTACTTGATGCCGTTGAACATGTACGGGTTGTGGCTAGCGGTGATCACCGCGGCGCCGGTCGCCTTGCGGTCGATGACCGTCCATGACGCCACCTGGGTCGGCGACGGGCGGTCGAACATGAGGCTGCGGACACCATTGGCCGCCAGGACGTCGGCGACAGCGCGGGCGAACTCTTCAGACGCGAACCGGCAGTCGTAGCCGATCACCGCGAGTGGATCCGGCGAACGCGACTTCATGTACTCGGCGGTCCCCTGCGCCACCCGGCGGACGTTGGCGAAAGTGAAGTCGTCGGCGACCACACCGCGCCACCCGTCCGTGCCGAACTTGATCTGCTGAGTTTTCACGGCCTAAAGGTAGCGGGTCTTACCGGCCCGCCTGAGGGCGTCGACCACCTTCTTGACGTCCTGCGCGCGCGAGCGCGGGCACACGAGAACGGCGTCCTCGGTGTCGACGATGATCATGTCCTCGAGGCCGATCGCCGCCACCAGCCGCCGAGCGCCGAACACCATGCTGCCGGTCGTGTCGACGAGCACCGACTCGCCTTCCACCGAGTTGCCGCGCGAATCAGCGTGCACGCGGTTTCCAAGCTCGGCCCAGTTCCCGATGTCGGCCCAGTCGAAGTCGGCCGGCACGAGGAGCAGCTTGTCCGTCTTCTCCATGACGCTTCGGTCGATGACCTCCACGGGCAGGCGCCCGTAAAGCGCACCGGCCGCGGTCTCGTCACCGGCCCGTCGCGCCTCGGTGACCTTCTGCAGCCCTGCCAGGTTTTTTGGTGCATGCCGCCGCAGCTGGTCGATGAATACCGGCAGCCGCCACGCGAACCAGGCCAGGTTCCAGTAGTAACCGCCCTCTTTCAGAAACCGTCTCGCTGTGGCGGCATCGGGCTTCTCCACGAACCGCTCCACCCGGTACGTGCCCTGCGGTCCGCGCCGCCTCGCCTGTATGTAGCCCAGCCCCGTAGACGCGAACGTGGGCTTGAGACCGAACAGGACCAGGCTGTCCGTTGCCGACGCCGCCCGCACCGCGGCGCGCACGGCTTTGGTTACTCGCGCCCGACCCCGCACAACGTGATCCGACGCCATCGCCAGCATCACCGCGTCGGGGTCGCGCTCAGCCAGCGTGAGCGCCGCGAGCCCATAAGCGTTAGTGGTTCCGCGCGCGGTAGGCTCGACGATCAGGTGTTTGGAGTCGAGCTCGGGGATGACCGTCTCGATGATGTCGCGCTGACGCGACTCTGTAACGACGAAAATCTCGTCCGCCAGGCCGCGCAACCGGTCATAGGTGTCCCGCAGGAGCGGACGCCCGCCACCGCCGAGCGGCAGCGTGTGCTTCGGAGTGGAGCGGCGCGACCGCGGCCATAGCCGCGTGCCGGCGCCTCCGGCCGGTATGACTGCGAACGTTTTGGTCAACTCAGCTCTTCGGCGAGCTCCTTGGCGCGCGCCGTCGATTCCCATGGCGCGTCGATATCGGTCCGGCCGAAGTGGCCGTAGACCGCGGTCTGGCGGAACAGCGGCCGCCTCAGGTTGAGCTCCTTGATGATCCCGAGGGGGCTGAGGTCGAAGAGCTTGCTGACCGCCGCCACGAGCACCGGTTCGGGAACCTTGCCCGTACCGAAAGTGTCGATCCTTATCGCGACCGGTTTCACGACCCCGATCGCGTAAGAGACCTGGACCTCGCAGCGCCGCGCGAGACCGGCGGCAACGATGTTCTTCGCCACGTGCCGGGCGCCGTAAGCGCCGGCGCGGTCGACTTTCGTCGGGTCCTTGCCGGAGAAACAGCCGCCGCCGTGGCGCGCAAAGCCCCCGTACGTGTCGACCATGATCTTGCGCCCGGTCAATCCGGCATCGGCCACCGGCCCGCCGACGACGAAGCGGCCGGTGGGATTGATGAAGGTCTTGATGCGTCCGTCCCTCATCTCCGCGGGGATCATCGCGTCGATGACCTGCTCGCCGATGTCCGAGCGCAGCTGCTCGGTGCTGACCTCGTCGTGGTGCTGCGTCGAAAGGACCACCGTGTCCACGACCGGCTTCTCAGCCCCCTCCCCATAGCGGATCGTCACCTGGACCTTGCCGTCCGGTCGCAGGTAGTTGAGGGCCTTTGTGCGGCGGACCTCGGCGAGCCGGCGCGCCAGGCGATGCGCCAGCATGATCGGCATCGGCATCAGCTCAGGCGTCTCGTCACAGGCGAAGCCGAACATCATCCCCGAGTCGCCGGCCCCACCGACGTCGACGCCCTGCGCGATGTCAGGCGATTGCTCGTCGATGCTGGTGATGACGCCGCAGGTCTCGGCATCGAAGCCGTACTTCGCGCGCGTGTAGCCCACCTCTCGAACGGTCTGCCGGATGATGCGAGGGATGTCGACGTAGCAGTCGGTGGTGATCTCTCCGACCACGATGACCAGGCCGGTGGTGATCACCGTCTCGCAGGCCACGCGCGCGAGCGGGTCCTTGGCCAGGATGGCATCGAGGATGGCGTCGGAGATCTGGTCGGCGACCTTGTCCGGATGGCCCTCGGTGACCGACTCGGACGTGAAGAAAGTTGCCATGAACGGGTCCTCCTTTGAATCTCCCGCGCCGGCAAGGCCAGGCCACCGGGTGGGCCCGTCCCCAAGCGCCAGGTTCATACCTCTGGGACGTGCGGATATTACTAGGTGGCGCTCAGCTCCAGGTACTGGATGCCGGAGTGGCGCATGAACCTGGAGCCCTTCTGGGCCAGCAGCGCCGCAGTCGCCACCCGCGCTGCCTCCACCACCGTGTCGAGGTGCTCTCGTCTCATCTCCCAGGTCGACGTGGGAGACGTGATCGGGCAAAGGACGGTGATGCGGGCGCGGTCGCGCAGGCGCTCATAGTCGCTGAGCATCTGGTGGTGGAGTGCGAGCTGACAGGTGCGGGCGATCAGCTCCGACCAGGTGGTGGGCGCCTCTTCGTTCTCGCCGCCCGCCATCAGGCTGATGGCGAGGACCTCCTTCGCGCCGTGGTCGATCGCGATGTCGATCGGCGTGTTGTCGACGATGCCGCCGTCCATGTGCTCACGACCGTCGATCCGGACCGAAGGAAAGACGCCAGGGATGGCAGTGGAGGCAAGCAGGGCTGGGGTCAACGCCCCCGCCCGGAAGACGGCCGGCTTGCCAGAGTTGAGGTCGGTGGCCACGATCGCCAGCGGGATCCGCATCTGCTCGAACGTGGTGATGCCGGTAAGGGCTTGCGCACGCTCGACGAGGCGGCGGACGTTTTCCTGTGGCAGCGCGCTGACCTGGCCGCGGCGCAGGCCCGAGAGGATGACGCCGAGAGGGTGGGCGTGGAAGACCTCGAGCGCCTGCCGTGACATCCAGAGCTCGCGGAGCATCATCACCCCCGCCTGTGAGGGGTAGGCGGAGAGGCAGCTCGCGTTGAGGGCCCCGACGCTGACGCCGACCAACGCCGCGGGCGGCTCCACGCCCGCCTCGAAGAGCGCTTGCAGCACCCCAACCTGGGCGGCGCCGCGAGCGCCGCCCCCGCCCAGCACCCACGTGCGCCGAGCGGGCCCAAACACGGTTATCCCCCTCTCCCCTCCGGGGAGAGGGTCAGGGAGAGGGGCGTCAGCGCTGGCAAGGTTACGTCCCCTCTTCCCAGGAAGACAGGTAACGCTCCTGCTCCTCGGTCAGGGTGTCGATCGCGATCCCCATGGCGTCCAGCTTGAGCCGCGCGACCTCCTTGTCGATTTCGTCCGGCACGTCGTAGACGCGGCGCTCGAGCTTGCCGGCGTTGACCGCGATGTACTCGGCGCAGAGCGCCTGGTTGGCGAAGCTCATGTCCATGACCGCCGCCGGGTGTCCTTCGGCACCCGCCAGGTTGATCAACCGGCCCTCCGCGAGCACGTGCAGCCGGCGCCCGTTCCGGAGCTTGTACTCCTGAACCGAGGGCCGCACCTGGCGCACCCCAGTGGCCATCTCGTCGAGGGCTTTGAGGTTGATCTCCGAGTTGAAGTGGCCTGAGTTGGCCAGGATCGCGCCGTCCTTCATGGCCTCGAAATGCCGGCGGTCGAGGACGTTGACGTCGCCGGTGACGGTGACGAAGATGTCGCCCACCCGCGCGGCTTCGTCCATCTTCAGGACGCGGAATCCGTCCATAGCCGCCTCCAGGGCCTTGACCGAATCCACCTCGGTGACGACAACGTCCGCGCCGTGGCCCTTGGCCCTCGACGCAAGGCCCCGCCCGACCCAACCGTAGCCCGCGACGACGAACGTCTTGCCGGCCACGAGCACGTTGGTGGAGCGGATGATGCCGTCGAGGGTCGACTGGCCGGTCCCGTACCGGTTGTCGAACATGTGCTTCGTGTCGGCTTCGTTGACCGCGATGATCGGGTAGCGCAGCACCCCACGCTCCGCCATCGCGCGGAGCCGGATCACGCCGGTGGTGGTCTCCTCGGTGCCGCCGATCACTTCCGGGATCTGGTCCTGCCGCGACTTGTGCAGGACCGAGACCAGGTCCGCGCCGTCGTCCATCGTCAGCGCTGGATGGTGGTCGAGGGCGGCTTCGATGTGCTGGTAGTAGGTGTCGTTGTCCTCGCCCCTGATCGCGTAGGTCTTGATGCCGTGGAGCGCGGCCAGTGCGGCCGCTATCGCGTCGTTGGTCGACAGCGGGTTCGACGCGCACAGGGCGAGATCAGCGCCCGCGGCTTTCAGGGTCAGCATCAGGTTGGCCGTCTCGCTGGTCACATGTAGGCAGGCGCCGACCTTGAGCCCCTTCAGCGGCTTCGACTCGAGGAAACGCTGCCGGATGAGCGTGAGCACCGGCATCTCCCTCGCCGCCCAATCGATCATGTCCTGGCCCTCCGCGGCGAGATCCAGGTCCTTGACGTCGTTGCCTTTAACGCTGACTTTCAAAAGAGTCTCGTCTCCTCAATAAACAAGCTCGCTCACCACTTCGATCCCCTGCAGCCGTCCGCGCCCTTCGAGAAAGCTCAGCTCGATGAGGACGTGCACGCCGAGCACGACGCCACCGAGCTTGCGGATCAGCTGGGTCGCGGCGGCGGCGGTGCCGCCGGTGGCAAGGACATCATCCACGATCAGCACGGTCTGGCCGGGTCGCACCGCGTCCTCGTGGATCTGGAGCTGGTCGGTTCCGTACTCGAGCTGGTAGTCCTGGCTGACCGTCTTCCAGGGCAGCTTGCCCGGCTTGCGGATGGGCACGAACCCGGCCCCCAGGCCCAGGGCGACCGCCCCGCCTGGTATGAAGCCTCGAGCCTCGATCGCAGTCACCACGTCGGGCGGGCGGTCCGCCCAGTGGCTGCATACCTTCTCGACGACGCCCTTGAACACGCGCTTGTCCGCCAGGAGCGGGGTGATGTCTTTGAAGATGATCCCCGGCTGCGGGAAGTCGGGGACATCGCGGATCAGCTTCCGCAGGGTCTCGTCGGAGATCGTTTTCATACCACCCGCCGGAAGTATTCCAGGGTGCGGGCGAGACCGTCCTCGAGGCCGACCTCCGGCTTCCAGCCGAGGAGCTTGCGGGCGCGGCTGATGTCCGGCTGCCGCTGCCGAGGATCGTCGATTGGCAACGGGCGATACTCGACGTGGCTGGTCGACCGCGACAGCCGGATGATGATCCTCGCCAGCTCAAGCATCGTCACCTCTTTGGGGTTGCCGAGGTTGACGGGCAGCTCGTCCGCCTTTTCGAGCGCCGCGACCACGCCGCGCACCAGGTCGGTCACGTAGCAGAGGCTGCGCGTCTGGGAGCCGTCCCCATACACAGTCAGCGCCTCGCCGCGGATGGCCTGGGCCATGAAGTTGGGCACCGCCCGCCCATCCGCCACCTGCATGCGCGGCCCGTGGGTGTTGAAGATCCGGACGATGCGCGTGTCCACGTCGTGCGCGCGGTGGTAGGCCATCGCGAACGCTTCGGCGCAGCGCTTGGCTTCGTCGTAGCACCCGCGGGGGCCGATCGGATTGACGTTGCCCCAGTAGGTCTCGGGCTGCGGGTGGACGAGCGGATCGCCGTATACCTCGGAGGTCGAGGCGAGCAGGAACGTGGCGTTTTTGGCGCGCGCGAGGCCCAGCATGTTCATCGTCCCGAGGGTGCCGACCTTCAGGGTGTGGATGGGGTTCGCGTCGTACTGCGGCGGCGAGGCGGGAGACGCAAAGTGGAGGACGAAGCGAACGTCTCCGTCCACGACGACCTGCTCGTTGACATTGGCCTCATGAAACTCGAAATCGGGGTGCCCGACGAGCGCGCGCAGATTCTCCCGCGAGCCGGTGATGAAGTTGTCGAGCGCCAGTACTCGATTGCCCCGCGCGAGGAGAACCTCGCACAGGTGGGAGCCGATGAAGCCGGCGCCGCCGGAGACCACGGCGCGCGGTTTAGTCGCGGCCGATACCCCGATAGGTGAAGCCAAGTCCGCGCATGACCACCGGATCGTAGATGTTGCGGCCGTCGATGATCACCGGCCGGCGCATCGACGCTTTCACGCGGGCCAGGTCGAGGTGGCGGAACTCATTCCATTCGGTGACCAGCACCACCGCGTCAGCACCGGCGGCGACCTCGTACGCGTTTGGCATGTACTCGACCTCGGGCAGCTTGACCCGCGCGCCCTCCATGGCCGCCGGGTCGTAGGCGCGAACCTGGGCGCCGGCGGCGATCAGCACCCTCGCGATGTCCAGGCTCGGCGCTTCTCGGAGGTCGTCCGTGTTGGGCTTGAACGCCAGGCCGAGCAGTCCGACGACCTTGTCCTGTAGCTCCTCCAGGCTCTCGCGCAGCTTGTCGATCACGAGCATCCGCTGGTCGCGGTTGATGGCCATGACCGCGTGAAGCAGCTCGGGGTGGTAGTCGAAACTCTCGGCCAGAGCAGCGAGCGCCTTCACATCTTTGGGAAAACAGTTGTGCGTGACCAATCCACCGGTGGTGACAAAGGTGTGCGCGCCCGGGACCTCGAGGGAGAAGACCGCGCCCGCGAACGGGCGGCGCTCGACGCCGACCACACGGACCCATGCGGTGCCGGCTCCCTCGCGCCGGTATCCCGTGGGTGCGATGCGCTTCTTCTGCCGGTGCAGCGACGCGATAATCGCCGGACGGTCAACCTCGGGGACGAGGTCCAGAAGACCCTCCACCTGGTCCGCGCCGGAGATCGTGATCCAGTAGGCGTCGCGAGTCGATTTGGTCGTGCGACCGACTCGCAGGGAGCCGACCACACCGAGGTCCGCGAGCAGGCGAAGCAAGCCGTCGGCCAGCTCAGGGCTGGTGGTGCCGCACTCGAGCACCACGCTCGGTCCGCCTCGGACGTAGCTCCAGCTGCCATCACCCAGCCAGTAGCCCGCCAGTAGAGCGCACTTGTGCTCCTTCGGTTGGGTCCAGATCTGGTCCGGAAGGCGCTGGTCGTTGCAGTTTCTTCCCAGCTTCAACACGCCACGCCAGAAACCCGCCAGGACACGGGAAGAGGCCACGACGCATGTCGTGGTCGGTTTGTGCCAGACATGGACTTTGACGCCCTGCGCCGACCAGAAGTCGTGCACCTCGGCGACGAGATCCTCCTCGCCGTGATGATCGAAGGACCACTGGATTCGCTCTCGCCGGCCGTCCCTGGAGACATGGCCCTCGGCCAGGTATAGGCCGACGACCCGCCAGAAAGCCGAGTTGGACTCCAGGCGGAGCGGGACCGCGGTGCCATTCCGGGCAGTTTTGAAGGTTGCGCCCTCGAGGGTCAAACCCAATTGGTCTAGCTCAGCAAGGCGGAGGGCCCCTGATTTCAGTACGTCGTGGGATCGTGCCGTTGCCAGCACTGGCCGCAGTTCGCGGGCACGCGTGCCGTCGAAAACATGTGCCGCAGGCCTCACGATGACGTCCTGGCGCCCCAGCCCAGCAGCGAGCATCCCGTCGAGCACATCGAACCGGGCGACGGGTTTACCGGCCCACTTGGCTTCCATTGCCAGCGGGAGCCAGTCTTCAGACGTCAGCTCGGAGGCCGGTTTGACGCCTGCCCGCGTCACAAATGGGTGGTCAGGCGTGCAGAGAACCCGGCGCCCCATCTTCGTGCGCACCTCGAAGATTTCGCCCTCGAACGGCCGGATGGTGGCAGCGCTAACGGGGAGGAAGCCCACCGAACCCGCGCCGGACCGCCACGCGAGGACCTCTAACTTCTCGCTCGGCTCGAACTCGGCAAAGACCCTCGCGAGCGGGATCAAGCTCACGTGGTCACCGCGCCGCACCAGGACTGTCTCGTCGCCTACCAGGCATGAACCCCCATAGCCCAGCCCGACGTCGAGGTAGCTCGGCCCGATGCGCTTGTCGAGCCCCATCCCTTCCGCCACCAGCTTCGCGTCGGCGCCAACCCGCTCGCTGATGCGCGCGATCTCGTTGATGAACGAGATGCGCGCGGCGAGGAACGCGTTGGATGCGTACTTCACCATCTCCGCCGTGTAGATGTTCGGTGTGATGAGGACCGGGGCCTGCAGCGGCTCGTAGAGTGCGGCCACCTTTTCCGCGGCCTTGCGGTCGTGGCTGCCGATCACCACCCGGTCGGGATGCATGAAGTCCTGGATCGCGGACCCCTCGCGGAGGAACTCGGGGTTGGACACCACGGCAGCGCTGTGCTTCGAGTTGCGGTTGGCGATGACGCGCGACACCATGTCGCCAGTGAGCGGGGGCACTGTCGATTTGTTGACGACCACCAGCGGCCCGTCCATGGAGTCCGCGATCGAGGTCGCCGCTGCCTCCACATGCGAGAGGTCGGCCTCGCCTCCCTCGCCCTCAGGTGTGCTGACGGCGATGATCGCGTACTCGGCTCCCGGCACGGCCTCCTTGTAGGACGTGGTGAAGGTCAGCCGCTTGGCCTTGATGTTGCGTTCCACCAGCTCATTCAGGCCCGGTTCGTAGAAAGGTACGTGGTTCCGCAGCAGCTGCGCGATCTTCTCGCGATTGATGTCGACGACGATCACGTCGTTGCCAAGGTCGGCCAGGCAGGCAGCGGTCGTGAGCCCGACGTAGCCGGCACCGATGACAGCGACCCTGCTCACGCCGCCGATTATCTCAACAGGGATTCATAGGCCGCGATCGTCTGTTTCGCGGTCTTGCGCCAGCTGAAAGCCCGCGCGCGCTCGAACCCGGCCTTGCGAGCCCGCTCAGGTTCTCGACACAAGGCGACCGCGGCCCGGCCCAGAGCGTCGGCATCGCCATCCGGCACCAGCTCGCCCGCGCCGTCCACCACCTCCGGCACGCTGGAGTTCCGAAACGCGGCAACCGGACACCCGCACGCCATCGCCTCCAGGCAAGGCAGCCCAAAGCCCTCGTAGCGGCTCGGGAACAGCAGGCACCCCGCGGCGGCGTAGAGGTCGGCCAGCTCCGCGTCATCGACATCGCCGAGCCTGTGCGCCGCGCCCATGTTGGGGGGAGCCTGGCTGCCGGGATCACCCGCGATCACGAGCTCGAGATCCTGACCGGCGGAGGTCGCGGTACGCCAGGCGCGCAGCAGCGATTGCGGGTCCTTTCTGGCGTCCAGGGAACCGACGAAAAGCAGATATCCGGGCTTCAGACCCCAGCGCCGGCGCACCCGATCGGGCGCTCCCGGTCTGGCCTTGAACTCGTCGCCGGCCGCTTCGGGCACGATCCGGATTCGCTTCGGGTTGACGTGGCTCAGCCGGCTGGCATCGTCGGCCGTGGCTTTCGACACGGCCAGCACGAGGTCCGCCCGCCTCAGAAAGCGCCGGCCCAGCCAGAAGCGAAGCCGTTCGCCCCGCATCCGAGGTCCGCCCCAGGCCCACGGTATGAGGTCGTGAAGCGTCACCACCAGCGGGACGGGGGACCGGCCTGGCAGCTTGAAGTCGATGGCGTGGTAGACATCCGGCCCGATTCGCGCGAGATCGTAGCCCAGCACCACGGCGTCCTCGTACGCCGCGAGCTGGCCCCGGTAGCGGCGCCGAGACGAGGCAAGCCGGTACTCGGCGACAGGAAGAGGCGGCACGGGCAGGCCTGAGTCGAGAAGTAGGGTGAGGTTGCGATCGAAGCCTTCCTCGATCAGGCCATGCAGGAGACCCCTGGCATAGGAGCCGATCCCGCGCCTGGCGCTCGGCCCTTGCAGGGGACGCATGTCGAGCAGCACCGATGGGCCCGAAGCATTGCGTCCGGCGGGCCGCCTGGTTTCGGTTTGGCTCAAAGTCGGGATGGGGTCACGGGTCCAGCCATCATAATTTGGCCGCCATGGAGCACCAGAGCCCCACGAACTCAGAGGCTTCGCCGTGAGTTCGCGGGGACCCCTGAAACTTGACGTAGTCATCGTCGGCGGGTGCGGGCACGTCGGTCTGCCACTCGCCCTCTCTTTCGCGGACAGCGGCTATCGGGTCGGAATCGACGACATCGACGTCGCCAAGATCGAGCAGGTCCGATCCGGCAGCGTGCCGTTTCTCGAAAACGGCGCGGAAGAGTTGCTTAGAAAGCTGCTCCCGACCGGCCGCCTCGAGCTGGCCGCAAACGCCGGCCTTCTCGAGCGGACCGACACCGTGGTCCTGGTCATCGGAACGCCGATCGACGAGTTCATGAACCCGTCGGTCCGCATCTTCGATCGGGTCGTGGACGAGCTGATTCCGCACCTCCGGTCCGGATCTCTGGTCGTACTGCGATCAACCGTGTTCCCGGGCACCACCGAATCCGTAGAGCGCCGGCTGCGGGCGGCGGGCATCGATGCGGAGGTCGCCTTCTGCCCCGAGCGGATCGCCGAGGGCCATGCCCTCGAGGAGATCCGCAGCCTGCCGCAACTGGTCGGCGCCTCGACCGACAGCGCGTTCGAAAAGTCGAGCAAGCTCTTCGAGCGCCTCGGAGTCACGGTCGTGCGGACCACGCCCCTCGAGGCCGAGCTCGCCAAGCTTCTGACCAACACGTGGCGCTACATGAAGTTCGCCATCGCCAACCAGTTCTTCCAGATCGTCCACCGCTCAGGCCTCGACTACAACCGGGTGCTCGACGCCATCCGCAAGGACTATCCACGCGCCGCGGACCTCCCTGGTCCCGGGTTCGCGGCCGGCCCGTGCCTCCTCAAGGACACGATGCAGCTGTCCGCATTCACACCCGACCACTTCCCGATGGGCCAGGCCGCCATGCAGATCAACGAAGGTCTGCCCAACTACATCGTCGACACGCTCAACTCGCGCCGGCCCCTCTCGGGCCGCACCGTAGGGATCCTCGGCATGGCGTTCAAGGGCGAGTCGGACGACCCCCGCGCGTCCTTGAGCTTCAAGCTGCGCAAGCTGGTCGCGTTCAAGGGCGCGCGCGTCCTCTGCACCGACCCCTACATCCATGACGAGTCGTTCGTGCCGCTGGACCGCGTCATGAAAGAAGCCGACCTGCTCGTGATCGCCGCCCCTCATCGCGCCTACAAGAAGCTCGACCTCAAGGACCGCGAGGTGGTCGACGTGTGGGGCATCACGGGCCCGATCCGCCTCTGAAAGCGATCGGTCTATCCGCACCTCTGGATCCAAACGCGCTGATTCGCGACTCCAATTCCGCTCTTTTGGCGCCAACGGAGCGATATGAACCCGTCCTCGGTCTGGGGGACGGATGAAAGTACTCGTCACCGGTTCGGCCGGGTTCATCTGCGGATACCTCGTCGCTGAGCTGCTCCAGGCCGGCCATGACGTTGTCGGCGTCGACAACTTCAGCAAGTACGGGCGGGTGCGGCGGGGTCACGATGACGATCCCCGGTACCGGCTGGTCGAGGGCGACGCCAAGGACGCGAAGCTGCTGACGGAGCTGGCGATGGACTGCGACCACGTCGTGGCCGGCGCCGCGATGATCGGCGGAATCTCCTACTTCCACGAGTTCGCGTACGACCTGCTGGCCGAGAACGAGCGCATCTGCGCCGCCACGTTCGACGCAGCCGTCGCCGCACGGCGCAGCGGACGCCTCGACCGGATCACCGTGATCTCGAGCAGCATGGTGTTCGAGTCGACCGAGGTCTTCCCCACCCCCGAAGGCGCCCAGCTCACGAGCCCTCCGCCACGCTCGACGTACGGATTCCAAAAGCTGGCCGTCGAGTATTTCGCTTACGGAGCGTATGAGCAGTACCACCTTCCTTACACGATCGTGCGGCCCTTCAACTGCGTCGGCGTGGGCGAGCGCCGCGCCCTCCGCGACCACGACGTCATGAGCGGCAACGTCAAGCTCGCGATGAGCCACGTGGTTCCGGACCTGTGCCAGAAGGTGCTCAAGGGCCAGGACCCTCTTCACATCCTCGGTGACGGCAGCCAGGTCCGCCACTACACGTATGGCGGTGACCTCGCGCGAGGGATCCGGCTCGCCATGGAGTCGCCCCGCGCCGTCAACGAGGACTTCAACCTCTCGACGGCCAGCTCCACGACCGTACGTGAGCTGGCCGAGACGATCTGGCGCAAGGTTCATGGCCCCGGCCGCCCGCTGCACTTGGTGTCAGACCCGCCCTACGAGCACGACGTGCACAGGCGCGTGCCTGACGTGAGCAAGGCGCGGGAGGTCCTTGGTTTCGAGGCCACGACCTCGCTCGACGAGATGCTCGACGAAGTCATCCCGTGGATTCGCGAAGAGATCGAGGCCGGAAAGATCTGAGCGATCCCGTGGCGCCGGCCCTGAGCGTCATCGTCCCGGTTTACAACGAGGGCGAGAACGTGGTGCCGACGCTGCGGGGCGTGGTGGGGCGCACGCACACCCGTCCCCTCGAGGTGCTGGTCGTCCACGACTTCGACCAGGACACGACCGTGCCCGTGGTCAAGCGGCTCCAGGCCGAGCTGCCCGAGCTCCACCTCCATCGCAACGACATCGGCAAGGGTGTGCTCAACGCCCTCAAGTCAGGAATGGGCGCGGCCACGGCGCCCTACGTCCTGGTGACGATGGGCGACGGCTCCGACGACCCGGGAGACATCGATGCCATGTACGCGCTGGCCCAAGACGGCGCCGACGTCGTCGCCGGGTCGCGCTACGTGCAGGGCGGTCACCAGGTCGGCGGGCCTCTGCTGAAGAGGACCATGTCCCGCGTCGCCGGGCTCTCGCTGCACTGGCTCGGCGGGCTGCCCATACACGACGCGACGAGCAACTACCGGATGTATTCGAAGCGCCTGCTGCAGCGCGTGACCATCGAGTCAGACGGCGGCTTTGAGCTCGGGCTGGAGCTCACGGTCAAGGCTTACGCCCTGGGCATGCGCGTGGCCGAGGTGCCGACCACCTGGCGCGATCGCACGGCCGGCGAGAGCCGCTTCCGTCTCTGGAAGTGGCTGCCGCGCTATCTGCGCTGGTACGGGGTCGGAATCGCCGCGCGCTTCAGGAAGAAGGCGTGAGGGGTCGGTAGTTCTTCCTGTAGTAGTCCCAGTACTCGCCCGTCTTGAGGGGGCGCCACCATTTCGGGTGGCGCTGGTACCAGTCCACGGTGCGCTCGAGCCCCTCGGCCAGCGGCACTCGCGGCTCCCAGCCCAGGTCGGTGATGCGCGTGATGTCGAGCGCGTAGCGGTAGTCGTGGCCCGGCCGGTCGGCGACGTACTCGATGAGCCCGTGCGGCTTACCGATCGTCTCGAGGACGGCAAGGGCCATCTCCTTGCCTGAGGTCTCCACCCCGGTGCCAACGTTGTAGACGCCCCCGGCGGGCGCCTCGTGGAGGACCAGGTCGACGGCGCGGCAGTGGTCCTCGACGTAGACGTAATCCCTCACCGCCGAGCCGTCGTTGTAGAGCGGAAGCCGAAGGTCATCGATCGCATTGGTGATAAGGACCGGCACCAGCTTCTCCGGGTACTGGTACGGACCGTAGGTGTTCGAGCCGCGCGTGACGAGAAGGGGCAACCCGAAGCTCTCGGCGTAGGCACGTGCGATGTGCTCGCCGCCCGCCTTGCTCGCGGAGTACGGGCTGCGCGGCTTGAGCGCATCCTCCTCGCGCGACCGTCCCTCCGGTACCTCGCCGTAAACCTCATCGGTGCTCACGAGCAGGAAGACGCCATGCGAATGCTTCCTGGCGGCCTCGCACAGGACCGCTGTCCCGCGTACGTCGGTGTCGATGAACGCGAGAGGTTCCATGAGCGAGCGATCGACGTGGGTTTCGGCGGCGAAGTTGACGATGGCGTCGACCTCGGCCGCCAGCGAGTCCACCAGGGGGCCGTCGCAGATGTCGCCGTGCACGAACCTGTATCCATCCGTGCCTTCGAACTCGGCCAGGTTCGCCCGGTTGCCGGCATAGGTCAGCTTGTCGAGAACCGTGATCTCCACCTCGGGACGCGACCGCCTAATCAGCCGGACGAAGTTCGAGCCGATGAAGCCCGCGCCCCCCGCCACCAGCAGGCGCTTCAGGGAGCGAGTCACTTGATGGCGGGGCCTGCCGTCCAGTCGTACCCGATGGAGGGGTCGTCGTGCGGGATGCGGCCCTCGTCGTCAGGCGCGTAGACGTTGGATGTGATGTACATCAGGTGGCTGCGCTCGAGGGCCCTGCAGCCGTGGGCGACTCCGGGCGGGATCTTGAGGCACGTGGCATGGGCATCGCCCATCAGGAATTCCATCAGGCGGCCCTTCGTCGGCGATCCCTCGCGCGTGTCGTACAGCGCTACCTTCAACGCGCCGATCACGTACCACCAGTCCGTCTGCCTGTGGTGGATGTGCCACGCCTTGGTCGCGCCCGGGTACATGAGCGAGTGGCTCCACTGGCCGAAGTGGTCGAAAAAACCGTCCGTTTCGCGGATCACCTCCCGGAAGAAGCCGCGCTCGTCCGCATGGGTGACGAGCTCCTTGACGACGACTCCCTCGATGGCGCTCACTTGTGGTTCGCCCCGTTTTTGCGCACGTGGTCGTTGACCGCGTAGTAGGCGTCGATCGACTCGCCCGCGTCGCCCCAGAAGCCATCGAGAACGTCGTACTCCATGAGACCCCGCTCGACGTACCAGTTGTTGACGTCGGTGATCTCGAGCTCGCCCCGGCCCGATGGCTTCAGGCTCGGCAGCACCTCCCACACCGTCTCGTCATAGAAGTACGCGCCGGTGACGGCAAACTCGCTGGGCGGATCTTCTGGCTTTTCGACGATGCGCTCGATGCGGCGGCTGCCGTTGAGCTGCGCCACGCCGAGGTGCCGGAGATGCGCGCGGTCGGATTCGCGCGACAGCACGACTCGCGCGCCGGCCGGCTGCTTGCCAAACGCCTCCACGCAAGGCCCGAGCGATCGCCCGAAGATGTTGTCGGCGAGCAGCACCACGGTGCGGCCACCTGATGCGAAGCGCTCGGCCAGTGCGAGTGCCTCGGCGATCCCGCCCGGTTTCGACTGGTAGGCGTAGAAGAGGCGAGCGATCCCGAACTCATCGCCGTCGCCCAACAGCCGGAGGAACTCGCCTGCATGTGTTCCGCCGGTGACGAGCATGATCTCCGACACGCCGGCCTTCACCAGCGCCTCGATCCCGTAGCTGATCATCGGGCGGTCGTAGATCGGCAGCAGGTGCTTGTTGGTGATCTGGGTCAGAGGGTGCAGGCGGCTGCCGGTGCCGCCCGCGAGGACCACGCCTTTCATAGCTGCCGGGATTGTCTACCAACGGTCTCGGCTAGGCTTCGTCTAGATGGGACAAACTCCGCCTCCCGTTCCGCCTGGCGCGCCACCGCCCCCCGACCCTTCACAGGGGGCGACGCCTCCGCCGGCGCCCACCCCACAGCCGGCCCCGGCGCCCCAACCGGCCCCGGTCGCGGCTCCGCAACCCGCCGCCGCCGTTCCCCCCGCTCAGCCAGGCCGGTTTTCGCCCGACGGCTTCTGGTGGTGGGACGGCTCGGCCTGGAAGCCCGCCTACTCTCAAGACCGGCTCTGGCGCTGGAACGGCCAGTCCTGGGTGCCCGCCGGGGCCGCACCACCGCCGTCCGGAGGCGGCGCCGGCCTGGCCATCGGCCTGGGGATCGGGCTTTTCGTGCTCGTGATCGTGGTCGTGGTCGTCATCGTTGTCGTCGTCCTGGGCGTGATGGGCGGCCAGATTGCGAACGCCTTTTCGAACGTGGCTGCGGCCCTGGGCACGCCAAGCCCCTAACCGAGCACCCGGAGCGCATGAAGCGGCCGTAGGCCACAAGCTCTTGTGCCAGACTGGCCACTCTAATGGCTCGACCGGACAACTGGCCGCGGACCATCCTCCACGTCGACATCGACGCCTTCTACACGTCGGTCCACCAGCGCGACGATCCCAAGCTGCGCGGGGTGCCCGTGGCGGTGGCGGGGCGCTCGCGGCGGGCCGTGGTCATGGGCGCCTCCTATGAGGCGCGCGCGTTCGGGGTCCGCTCGGCGATGCCCCTCCACGAGGCGGTCAAGCTGTGCCCACAGCTCACAGTGGTCACCCCCGACGGCTCCCGCTACCGCGAGGCCAGCCGGCTCATTCACCAGATCTTCCGGCGGTTCACATCGCCCGAGCTGGTCGAGGGCATCAGCCTGGACGAGGCCTATCTCGATGTGACGGCGCGCACGCGCCACGGCACGTCCAACGCGGAGGAGGTGGCGCGGCGCATCAAGTTTCAGATCCACACCGAGGTCGGGCTCACCGCCTCGGTCGGCGCGGCCACCTCGAAACTGGTGGCCAAGGTCGCCAGCGGCACCAGGAAGCCGGACGGGCTGGTCCTGGTCCCACCCGGGACCGAGGCCGACTTTCTCGCCCGCCTCCCCGTCGGCGCCCTCCCCGGGATCGGGCCGAAGACCGAGGACCGGCTGACCGCGATGGGCGTGCGCACCGTGGGCGAGCTCGCCGTGTACGAGACCCAGCGCCTGGTCCAGGCGCTTGGCGTCGGCGGCGCCGTGCTGCAGCGGATGGCGCAGGGCCGCGACCGCGCGCCGGTGGATGGCAGCAAGCCCGCCAAGACGATCTCGGCCGAGACGACTTTCGAAAACGACGTCAGCGACCGCGGCCAGCTGGAGGGGGCCCTCCGCGAGCTCACAGATCGCGTGGCCGAGCGCCTCAAGGCCGACGGCGTGCGCGCCCGCACGATCTACGTGAAGCTCAAGCTCCCGGACTTCAGGCTGGTGAGCCGCCAGGTGAGCCGGACGAGCCCGACCGACGACGTCGAGACGATCTTCCGCGCCGCCCGCTCGGCGCTGGAGAAGTCGCACGTCGAGTCCCGGCCGGTGCGGCTGATCGGGGTTGGCCTGTCGGGCCTCGAGCACCCTGAGCCGGACCTGCAGCTGACGCTCTTCGACTAGGAGGCGTGCGGTCGACGACGGGTCGCGGCGGCAGCGCGGCGAGGACGTCGCCCAGCGTGCTCCAGCCCAGGCTCTCCATCGCGCGAGCGATGAGCGCCCGGAATACCATGGCCGTGGCCCGGGCATCGTCGAGGGCCGCGTGAGCGGGGGTCACGTCGAGGCCGAGTGCCTCGACCAGACGGGCGAGCCCCGGCGTCTGTCCCTTCGGGAGCTCCAGGACGAGCCTCGCGAGCGAGGAGGTGTCGATGATCGGGTGCTCGAGAGGGCCATCGAGGCCGCGCCCCACCAGCCAGGTGTCGAACGCGTCATGGCTGTGCTCGACCAGCACGGCACCCTTGGCGAAGCGGAGGAATGCCCGGCGCGCGTCGCGGAACTCGGGGGCGCCGATCAGCATCGATCGGTCGATGTGATGGCGCCGGCGCGCGTACGGGTTGATCGGCGCGCGGCAGTCGACCAGCGTGTCGAAGAACGACAGCGGGCCGTCGAGCTTGAACCTCTCGGCCCCTATCTCGAGCACCAGGAACGGGGCGTTGCCGGTGGTCTCCATGTCCAGGGCGACGAACTGGGCGTCCTGGAGTCGCGTGCGCGGACCCAGGTCGGACGCGTCGACGGCGATCTCCTCCCACGGCATCGGCGCGGCGGCGCCGCGCGGCTTGAGCAAGACCGGCCTGGAACTCACCTGGCTAAGGCTAGAGCCCTCCGGGCGAAGGCGATCTCATCAGCGGTGACGGCCCGCAGCAGCAGGGCCGCGCCCGCGTAGACGGCGGCACCGACCACGATCGGGATGACGATCTGCACGCCGTCGAGGTTGCGAAGTGGGACAAGGACTACCCCCATGACGAGGCCGGCCAGAATCGGGCGCAGGCTCAGCTGAAGCACGGGGATGCGTCCGATGTGGCGCGCGGTCAGTATCCAGCCCGCCACCCCGAGCACGACCTCGGTGAGCAGGGTGGCCCAGCTCGCGCCGATGTAGCCGAAGAACGGGATGAGGACGAGGTTCAGAACCACGTTGGCAAGCAGGCTCCAGCCGGCGGCCCACGTGAAGGACAGCTGGTGGTCGGAGGCGCTCAGCGCGCCGATGAAGGCGTTGTTGACGAAGCCGATCGCCAGCGCCAACGCGAGGATGCGCAGGGCCGGCTCCGATTTCGGGTACAGGAACATCGTGGTCAGCGGATGCGCGAGGGTGAACAGTCCGATCGCGATCGGCCAGCCGACGAAGAGCAGCGCCTTGAAGAATCGGCTCACCGCGTCGGCCAGCTCCTGCGGCCTCTCGCGGAAGTACACGGAGAGGACCGGGAACACCACCGAAAGAAGCGTCATCGGGATGAAGAGCAGCGCTTCGAACGGCTTGTACGCAGCCGCGTACCAACCGGCCTCGACGGCGCCCCGGATTGCATAAAGGATCGGCTGGTCGACCTTGAAGTAAAGGATCGTGAGCACGAAGGTCAGCGCGAAGGGAAGACCCTGGAGCAGCCACTCGCGAAGGAGCTGAGGCTCGAACCTCCAGCCGACGACAGCGATCTTCTTCCAGTAGAGGACGATCGCGAAGTACACGCAGCTGAACCCGTACTGGGCTGCGTATGCCCACACGAAATAGGTCACACCGGCGCCCGTCTTGATGCCGATGACAACCAGGCCCAGAAGAACAGCGCTCTCGAGGACGACCGCCACGGCCTCGTAGCCCAGGCGCTGGACCGCGTACAGCGTGTTGCGGAGCAGGGTCGAGTAGGAAGTCAAGACCATGAGCACGAACCCAGGCAGAAGGAGGTTGCTCAGGCCGCGGCCGGCGATGGCGAGCGCGACGGCCAGGATCACGAAGCTGGCCACCGCCATCAGCACCCGTATCGACATCACGTTGCGCAGGTAGCGCTGGATCTCGGCGGGGTGGCGCGCGCCCTCGCGAACGTAGAGGACGTTGAAGCCGAGATCCAGGACCACGCTCACGATGGCCGTGTAGTTGATGAGGGTGGTGAACGTCCCGTAAGGGCCCGCCGTGAGCCACTGCAGGGTGGCGATAACGGTGACCAGCGCGATGAGCCGCGCGACCAGCTTGGCGGCCAGTACGAGGACGGTGTTGCGGAGGGCCCGCGACCCCAGGCCGGCGGTGACGACTGGAAGGTCAGGTGCTCGGTCGGTATCTGGCAATTTGCGGCAATGCTAACGCCCGGTCCCCGGGCATTGGTCCCTCCTCAAATACACTTTGAGCTCAAATGGCAGCCCGGAAGCGATCGCTGAGCGGAATCCGGGTCACCGGCCGGTTCCACATCGGCAACTACCTCGGCGCAGGCGTCAACTACGTCCGCCTGCAGGACGAGTACGAGTCGTACATATTCGTTGCCGACTACCACACGCTCACCACCAAGCCAAATGCTCGGGAATTCGCGGACGACCTCTACGACATGGTCAAGGACCTGATCGCCATCGGCGTCGACCCGAACCGGACCGTGATCTACCGGCAGTCATCGATCCCGATGGTGGCAGAGCTGACCCTCCTGCTCGCCATGGTGACTCCGCTCAGCTGGGTCCAGCGCGTGCCCACGTTCAAAGAGAAGGTCCGGGATCAACCCGACAACGTGAACCTCGGGTTGTTCGAGTACCCAGTTCTGCAGGCCGCGGACATCATCATCGTCAAGGGCGACGTCGTCCCGGTGGGCCGCGACCAGGCCGCCCATGTCGAGCTCACTCGCGAGATCACGCGGCGGTTCAACCGCACTTACCGCCCCGTCTTCCCCGAGCCGCAGGTCGTGCTCAATCCCGAGGCCCCCGTCGTGAAAGGCACCGATGGCAAGGCGAAGATGTCCAAGAGCCTCAACAACATCATCGGCGTCACCGACCCGCCGGATGTGATCCGCAAACAGGTCTTGAGCATGGTCACGGACGTGAAGCGCCCGCGCAAAACGGATCCCGGTCATCCGCGGACGTGCAATGTGTGCGCCTTCTACAAATTCTTCTTCGACGATTGGGAGCACTACTGGGACCTCTGCCGAAAGGCGCAGATCGGCTGTCGTGAAAAAAAGGAGCTCCTCGCCGAACGCATCGCCGAGCGCTTCGAGCCGTTCCGCGAGCGCCGTGCGGGACTCACGCGCGAGCGGATCGACAGCATCCTCTCGGACGGAGCGGAGAGGGCCCATGCGCTCGCCTCGCAGACCATGGTTGAGGTGCGCGACGCGGTCGGGTTGCCGCCCTACTCCCGGGTGTGAAGGGCCGCTAGAATTTCGGTTCGGATGGCTGATTCCACGCCGCGCGGGTTCTCCCGCCGGACCTTTCTCGGGTGGTGGATGACCAGCCTGTTGACCTCGACGGTGGTCATCGGCCTGGCGCCGATCCTCGTCTTCCTCTGGCCGGCGCCGCCCAAGGGCCAGAAGAAGATATCCCTCCCGGTGTCGCTGCCGACCCCCATCGACCAGATCGCCAGCGGCACTGGAGTCAAGTTCGACGCTCCCACCAGCCCCAACTCAGCGTTCGTCATGGCCGACGGCGGCGGCGACAACGCGGCGGGCGATCTAGCCTTCGGGGGGTTCGTCGTCAAGGACCTGCAGGGGAAGGTGAACGTGTTCGCGATCAACTGCTCGCACCTGGGGTGCTCGATCGCGCTGAACGCGGACGCCAAGACGTTCGACTGTCCGTGCCACGGGTCGCGCTTCCACCTGGACGGGACGGTGCTGCACGGCCCCGCGGCCGATCCGCTCTCGCACCTCACGTGGAAGCCGGGGAACAATCCCACGACCATCGAGGTCGACGGCCTCATTCTCGGCTTCTGAGTGTCCAGCACCCGAAGTTCCGCGCATCTTCGACGGCCCGGGCGGCCGGGCGCCGTCTCACCCCACGGAATCTGGCGATTCCGCGGGGACCCCGAGAAGGGCGCTGAAGCCGGCGTCATGGGGCCCGGCGCCGCGTCGTCACGCATCGACAGATGCGCTCCTCCTTGCGCCACCCTTTCCTTGGCTCCGGCCGCCAGTGCCGCGAATCTGCTGCTGAACTCGGGCACCGGACACTCCTGATGGCCATCCCCCACCCCCGCGAGATCCAGGTGGCGGTGGTGCAGTGGCTCGACGACCGCTACCCGTTTACGAAGGCCGTCGATGAGGCCCTGTACCAGCGCGTGCCGAACTTCGCCAACGCCTTCTACTACTGCTTTGGGGGGATGGTGTTCATCCTCATCGTCCTCCAGCTGCTGACCGGCATCCTGCTCGCTCTGTACTACGTACCGGACGCGAGCGGAAGCCCGGCCCCCGCTTACACGAGCGTCAACTTCATCCAGAACAACGTGTACCTCGGCTGGCTCATCCGCGGCACCCACTTCTGGGGGGCCAACCTGCTGATCATCATGGTGCTGCTGCACATGGCCAGGGTCTACTGGACCGGCTCGTACCGCGCGCCGCGCGAGCTGAACTGGATGGTCGGCGTGATCATGCTTCTCCTCGTCCTCGCCTTCTCGCTGACGGGCTACCTGCTGCCCTGGGACACCAAGGCCTACTTCGCGACCGAGGTCACGATCAAGATCGCCGGCCTGACGCCGCCGGCGCAGCTGGGTATTTTCCTCAAGGACGTGCTGCAGAGCGGCCCGGTGGTCGGGCCTCAGACGCTGCAGCGTTTCTTCACGATCCACGTGTTCCTGCTCCCCGCGCTGATCGTCCTGCTGATGTACGTCCACTTCCGTTTCATCCGCGCGCACGGCATCTCGGAGCCGATGTGATGGGTGACAAGGACTTGATCAAGGAAGGACCGGGCGCGGCGACGGCCGAGAACGAGATCCCGATCGTCGAGGTCGAGTCGCACGGGCACACGCTGGAGCCGGACTACAAGCGGCTCCCGATCGGGCCCGACCACATCCTCTACGTGGTGGTCGTCAGCCTCGCGCTCTTCCCCATTCTTATGGGCGACGCCGGCCACCACCTCGCAGACGACATGCCCGACGACGAGACGCATCCATTCTGGCCCGACCACTTCTGGCCGTACCCGATCATCGCGGTGCTGATTCTCGTCGTGGTCGGACTGCTCGCGGCTTTCGTTCAGAAGAACCTCCAGCTCGAGGCATCGGCAGACCCGCGCACAGTCACCATCCCGCGGCCCGACTGGTACTTCCTGTTCCTCTTCCAATTCCTGAAGCTGGGACCGGAGCTGTTTATGGCGCTCGTCGTTCCCGGCGTCGTGATCGGCGCCTTCCTGCTCTTCCCGTTCATCGACGCCGTCGCGGGTCCGCCGATCGCCAAGCGCCTCCATTGGAAGGCCTGGCCTGTCCCCGGCCGCAACGTGATCACGGGCACCGTCTTTGTGGCGAGCCTGGCCTTGATCGCGCTGCTGGAGCTCTGGGCGCTGGCAGGCCCGAATTTCTGCCTGCCGTGGCCGTTCATAGGCCTGGT
>WNFD01004029.1_pt1 | contig 24804 bp, 21 predicted proteins | sample 5400491 | NCBI WGS metagenome assembly WNFD01 (sample SAMN13153343, study PRJNA577476) | soil metagenome | isolation source: 120 cm saprolite under Douglas fir tree site 2 hole 2 replicate 2 | place: USA:California | collected 2015-04-18
TCGCGCTCCAGCCCGCCTGACCCCCCGGGAACGATCTTCAAACCCCTAGAGACACGCCCCCGCGGCGTGCCACGACGTGCTTCCCAGGTCACACCTTGTCTCCGGCCTCTAGAGCCGCCGAATTATGTCGAACGCAGGTAGAAGGCAGCCCAGACAGCCGAGACGACTACCACAGCACCTCCGGCTACAGCACCGTAACCAGCCACGGAGCCAGCCGCGGCGGCCCGCCGGTGGTCTCGTTCGAGAACGTGTCCAAGTATTACGGCAGGCTGCGGGCCGTTGACGGGCTGACCCTGGATTTGCGCGCCGGCGAGACCACCGCCTTGCTTGGCCCGAACGGCGCGGGCAAGTCGACCTCCCTTGACATGCTGCTCGCGCTGCGCAAACCCACCAGCGGACGACGCCACCAACGGAAACGCGCACGCGGAAGAGGCGATCTGACATGAGCGGCACACTGTTGCTGGCGAAGGCCGAAGTATCGAGGCTCCGGCGGAACAAGCGGTACCTGATCTTCACGTTCGCCTTGCCGGTGATGTTCTACCTGATCTTCGGGAGGCAGAACGCGAACGGGTACGGCGTCTCGTTCAAGGCCTTCTACATGATCGGAATGGCCTCCTTCGGCGCCTTCAGCGGGGCATTCAACAACAACGCGCTGCGCATCTCGCAGGAACGAAAGGATGGCTGGATCCGGCAACTGCGGCTCACGCCGCTGCCGGCCAACGCCTACGTGGTCGCCAAGATCCTGGTCTCGATGGCGACCACGGTGCCGTCGATCCTGATCGTGTTCCTGCTCGGCCGCTTCTACGGTGGCGTCCAGCTGCCGATCTGGAAGTGGATCGTGTGCGCGATCGCCATCTGGATCGGCACCTTGATCTTCGCGGCGCTGGCGGTGGCCATCGGCTACAAGCTTGACCCGGATTCGGTGCAGCCGGTCGCCATCGTCGTGTACTTCTTCTTCTCGATCTTCGGCGGCCTGTGGTTCCCGCTCAGCGGCGCCCTGCAGAAGTTCGGCGAATTCACGCCCACCTACCAGATCGTCAAGATCAGCACGGACGTGATCGGCCAGGGCAGCGCGGCGCTCGTCAACGTGGTCGGCGTCGTGGTCTGGTTCGCGATCTTCGTCGCGCTGGCCACTGTCGCGGTCCGCTCCACCGCCGAGACGGTCTGAACCAAAGAAACGGTCTGATGATCAGGGAGGCGCTGGCCGCGCTGCTCTCGTTCGAGGGCGAGTTCGAGGTGGTGGCCCAGGTCGGCTGCGGCGACGAGGTCATCGACGCCGCGAAGCATACCCACCCGGACGTGGCCGTGCTCGACATCGAGATGCCGGGCATGGACGGCCTGACCGCCGCCGCCGCGCTGAAGAAGCACAACCCGGACACCAAGATCGTGATCCTGACGACGTTCGGCCGGCCCGGGTTCCTGCGCCGCGCGATGGAGTCCGGCGTGTCCGCGTTCCTGGTCAAGGATTCCCCGGCCGACAAGCTCACGCAGACCATCCGCCGGGTGCTGGCCGGCGAGCGGGTCATCGACCCGGACCTGGCCGCCGCCGCCCTGGCTTACGGCGGCAGTCCGCTCACCCCGCGCGAGCGCGACGTGCTCGAGGCCTCCGCGGACGGCGGCACCATCGCGGAGGTCGCCGGCCAGCTCTATCTCTCCGAGGGCACGGTGCGGAACTACCTGTCCGCGTGCATCCAGAAGACCGGGGCCAGGAACCGCGCCGAGGCGCACCGGATCGCCTCCGAGCACGGCTGGCTCTAGACCATAGGATGAAGTGCGTGACTTCATCCGGATACTTGCGCTACCCGCACATTCTCGGCGATCTCCTCGTCTTCGCATCCGAGGACGACATCTGGCTGGCCCCCGCCGACGGCGGCCGGGCCTGGCGGCTGTCCGCCGACAGCGCTCAGGTGAGCTATCCGCGCTTCGCCCGCGACGGCTCCCGGATCGCCTGGACCAGCTGGCGGGACGGCAACCCGGAAATCTACACGGCCGACCCCGAAGGCGGCGACGCGAGCCGGCTCACCTACTGGGGCGACAACAGGACCCGCGCGGCCGGCTGGACGTCCGCCGGCGAGGTTCTCGCGGTCTCCGCCACCGGCCAGGCCGAGACCTACCTGACCTGGGCGTACGCGGTCCCGCTCGAGGGCTCGCCGCCGCGGCGGCTGCCGTTCGGCCCGGTGGCCGACCTGGCCCTGGAGGAGACGGGCACCGCCCTGCTCACCGGCCGGATGAACAACGAGCCCGCCTACTGGAAGCGCTACCGGGGCGGCACCCGGGGCAAGCTGTGGCTCGCTGACGCGGAGGACCCGCTATTCACCCGGGTGCTCGCCGACCTCGATGGCCAGCTCGGCGCCCCGATGCTGATCGCCGGCCGGCTGTTCTTCCTGTCCGACCACGAGGGCACCGGCAACATCTACTCGTGCGCGCTGGACGGCAGCGACATCGCCCGGCACACCGATCACGACGGCATGTACGTCAGGAACCCGTCCACCGACGGGCAGCGGATCGTCTATCATGTGGCCGGCGACATCTGGATCCTGGACGGGCCGGACGCGGAAGAGCCGCGCAAACTCGAAGTCACCCTCGGCTCGCCGGCCGCCGGCCGCGCGCCGAAGCTGATCTCGGCCAAAGACCACCTGGGCAGCCTGAACTGCGACCGGACCGGTCAGGCCAGCGTGGTCGAGGTGCGGGGCACGGTGCACTGGCTGACGCACAAGGACGGCCCGGCCCGCGCGCTGCACGTCGACTCCGGCGCCCGCGCGCGGCTGCCGCAGGTGCTCGGCGAGACCGGCCAGGTTGTCTGGGTCACGGACGCCGCCAGGGACGACGCGCTCGAGATCGGTTCGGCGATCGATGAGCCGGAGGCCGAGACCGTCCGGCTCGCCGAAGGCCTCCTCGGCAACGTGCTCAGCCTGGCCGCGTCCCCGGACGGGGCCACCGTCGCCGCCGCCGCCCACGACGGCAGGCTGCTGGCCGTCGACGTGGCGTCCGGGCAGGTCACGGAGCTGGCCGCGTCCGACGACGGGGCCATCGACGGGCTGGCCTGGTCGCCGGACTCGGCCTGGCTGGCCTGGTCCCAGCCCGGCCCGCAGCCGCTGCGCCGCATCCGCATGGCCCAAGTAACTCCGATTACCAGGATCGCCGACCGCGAGGTCGAGGTGATCGACGTGACCGACGGGCGCTTCACCGACACCGACCCGGTGTTCCTGCCCGACGGCCTCTACCTCGCGTTCATCTCCCGGCGCAGCTTCGACCCGGTGTACGACGCGCAGACCTTCGATATGTCGTTCCCCTTCGGCAGCCGCCCCTACCTGGTGCCGCTCGCCGCCGAGACCCCCTCCCCGTTCGGCCCGCTGCCAGGTGGCCGTCCGCTGGGCCAGGACGAAAAAGACAAATCAGATTCTCCCGAACGGACCGAGGTATCAGTGGACGCCGAAGCTCTCTCCGGCCGCGTGGTGGGCGTGCCCGTGATCGAGGCCAGGTACTCCGGGCTGCGTGCGGTCAAGGGCGGGCTGGCCTGGCTGCGCGAGCCGGTGGCCGGAGTGCTCGGCGAGGGCAGCGCCAACCCCGAGGACGAGACGCCGCGGCCGACCCTGGAGCGGTTCGACCTGCGCAAGCGCGAGGTCACCGAACTGGTCGGCGAGCTCGACTGGTTCGAGGTCAGCGGCGACGGCACCCGGCTGGTGGTCAAGGATCACGACGACCTGCGGGTGCTGCCGTCCGAGCACAAGGAGGACCACGGCTCGGGCGACGCGGTCACCGTCGATCTGTCCCGGGCCCGGTTCCAGGCCGATCCGGCCGCGCTGTGGCGGCACGCCTTCGCCGAGGCCGGGCGGCTGATGCGCCGCGACTTCTGGACCGCGGACATGTCCGGGGTGGACTGGGACGGGGTGCTCGACACCTACCGGCCGCTGCTCGACCGCGTGCGCAGCGCGGACGATTTCACCGACCTGCTGTGGGAGGTGGTCGCCGAGCTCGGCACGTCGCACTCCTACATCATCAAGGCGGGCGCGGACGGCTCAGATCGTGGCGCCGCGGCCATCGGCCTGCTCGGCGCGGACATCTCCCGGGATGGGTCCGGCCGCTGGGTGGTGGACCGGGTGCTGCCGGGCGAGTCGTCCGACCCACGGGCGCGCTCGCCGCTCGAGGCGCCCGGCGTGATGGTCCGGGCCGGGGACGAGCTGGTCGCGGTGGACGGGCGGCCGGTCGACCCGGTGCTGGGCCCCGCGCCGCTGCTGGCCGGGACGGTCGGCAAGCCGGTCGAGCTCACCATCCGGCCGCAGACCGCCGATCCGGAAGTCCGGCGGCGGGTCGCGGTCTTGCCGCTGCGCGACGAGCGGCGGCTGCGGTACCAGGACTGGGTGACCGGGCGGCGCCGCCTGGTCCGGGAGCTCGGCGAGGGACGGCTCGGCTACCTGCACATCCCGAACATGGTCGGCGAGGGCTGGGCCGACTTCCACCGCGACCTGCACACCGAGATGCGGTTCGACGCCCTGGTCATGGACGTGCGCGGCAACGGCGGCGGGCACATCTCCCAGCTGGTGGTGGAAAAACTGGCCCGCCGTGTCATCGGCTGGGACGAGGGGCGCTGGATTCAGCCGGTCTCCTACCCGCAGGACGGGCGGCGCGGGCCGGTCGTCACGGTGACCGACGAATTCGCCGGGTCCGACGGGGACATCGTCACGGCCGCGATCAAGCTGCTCGGGCTCGGCCCCGTGGTGGGCACCCGCACCTGGGGCGGCGTGATCGGCATCGACGGCATACCCGGCCACGAACTGATCGACGGCACCCACATGACCGTGCCCAGGTACGCGTTCTCGTTCGACGAGTACGGCTGGGGCGTGGAGAACTACGGCGTCGAGCCGGACGTGGAGGTGCTGTTCACGCCGGACGACTGGGCCGCGGGCCGTGACCCGCAGCTGGAGACCGCGGTGCGCCTCGCGCTCGAGGCGCTGGAGAAGCAGCCGCCTAAGGTGCCGGCCGACCCGCTGACCGGGCCGTCCAAAGCCCGCCCGCCGCTGCCTCCCCGGGAATCCCGGCCATCGCGCGGGCCGGGCCGGGGGCCGCAGGGCGCCGCCTGATGTCGTCCGGATACCTGCGGTACCCGCACCTCCATGGCGACCTGCTCACCTTCGTGGCCGGCGACGCCGTCTGGCTCGCCCCGGCCGCGGGCGGCCGCGCCTGGCGGTTGTCCGCCGACGACGCGCCGGTGAGCTACCCGCGGTTCTCCCGCGACGGAACCCGGGTGGCCTGGAGCAGCGGGCGGGACGGAAACCCCGAGGTTTATTCGGCCGATACCGAGGGCAGCGCGGCGGTCAGGCTCACCTACTGGGGTGACCCGCAAACCAGGGTCACCGGGTGGACCACGGCGGGCGAGGTGCTGGCCATCACCTCGGCTCACCAGCCAGCCGCGAAGTACCGGCGGGCCTACGCCGTCCCCGGCGACGGCACGCCGCCGCGCCTGCTGCCGTTCGGCGCCGTCAACGACGTGGCCATCGAGGACGCGGGCGCCGCCCTGCTCACCGGGAGCGTGGCCGGCGAGCCCGCGTTCTGGAAGCGGTACCGGGGCGGCCGGGCCGGCAAGCTGTGGATCGCCACCCCCACCCCCTACCCACCTCCCCTTCCCTCTTCGCTCCCCCCTCTCTCCCTCTTCACCCGGGTGCTCGCGGACCTGGGGGGCCAGCTGGCCAGCCCGATGCTGATCGGCGGCCGGCTGTTCTTCCTGTCCGATCACGAGGGCACCGGCAACATCTACTCCTGCGCGCTGGACGGCACCGGCGTGGCCCGGCACACCGATCACGACGGCATGTACGTCAGGAACCCGTCCACCGACGGGCAGCGGATCGTGTACCACGTGGCCGGCGACGTCTGGATCCTGGACGGCCCGGACGCGCCGGAGCCGCGCCGGATCGAGGTCTCGCTCGGCTCCCCGGCCGCGGCCCGGGCGCCCCGGCTGATCTCCGCGAAAGACCACCTGGGCGCCCTGGACTGCGATAAGACCGGTCAGGCCAGCGTGGTGGAGGTGCGCGGCACGGTGCACTGGCTGACGCACAAGGACGGCCCGGCCCGCGCCCTGCACGTCGACCCCCGGGCCCGGGCCCGGCTGCCGCGCGTCCTTGGCGACACCGGCCAGGTGATGTGGGTCACCGATGCCGCGGGCGCCGATGCGCTCGAGATCGCCAGCGTGGACGGCGCCAGCCAGGCCGGTGCTCGCGGGGAAGGAGCCGGTGACACCGGGGTCGTTCGGCTCGCCGAAGGCCTTCTGGGGCACGTGACCAGCCTGGCTGCTTCCCCGGACGGGGCTACGGTGGCCGCCGCCGCGCACGACGGCAGGCTGCGCGTCGTCGACGTGGCGTCCGGGCAGGTCACGGAGCTGGCCGCGGCCGACGACGGGGCCATCGACGGGCTGGCCTGGTCGCCGGACTCGGCCTGGCTGGCCTGGTCCCAGCCCGGGATCAGGCCGCTGGCCCGGATCAGGGTGGCCCATGTCTCCCCAAGAGCCCCGACCTCCCCAACGGGCAGCATCGCGGACGGCGAGGTCATCGACGTGACCGACGGGCGGTTCGCCGACACCAACCCCGTCTTCACCGCCGACGGCCTGTACCTGGCCTTCCTGTCCCAGCGCACGTTCGACCCGGTCTACGACTCGCACACGTTCGACCTGTCGTTCCCGTTCGGCAGCCGGCCCTACCTGGTGCCGCTCGCGGCGGGAACCCCGTCGCCGTTCGGGCCGATGCCGGACGGACGGCCGCTGGGCCAGGAAAACGGCGAGGACCCCGACGGTGAGCCGGCCGTCACCGTCGACGCGGACGGCCTGGCCGAACGGGTGATCGCCATCCCGGTGGAGGAGGCCCGCTACCGGTACCTGCGCCCGGTCAAGGGCGGCCTGGTGTGGCTGCGCGCCCCGGTCGCCGGCGTGCTCGGCGAGGGCGGCGCCGGCCCGGACGACGACCGGCCGCGTCCGGCGCTGCAGCGGTTCGACCTGCGCAAGCGCGAGGTCAAGGAGCTGGTGGGCGCCCTGGACTGGTTCCGGGTCAGCGGCGACGGCACCCGGCTCGTGGTCCGCGACCACGATGAGCTGCGGGTGCTGCCGTCCGCGCGCAAGCACGACGACGCCGGGCAGACCGTCACCGTCGATGCGTCCCGGGCCAGGTTCCAGGCCGACCCGGCCGCGCTCTGGCGGCACGCCTACGGCGAGGCCGGGCGGTTCATGCGCCGGGACTACTGGGTGCCCGGCATGTCCGGGGTGGACTGGGACGGCGTGCTCGATGAGTACCGCCCGCTGCTGGACCGGATCCGCGGCGCGGCCGACTTCGCCGACCTGCTCTGGGAGGTGTTCGGTGAGCTCGGCACGTCGCACGCGTACGTGACCGCGGCCCACGACGGCGCGCGGAACTACACCCCGGTGGGCCAGCTCGGCGCGGACATCTCGCGCGACGCTTCCGGCCGCTGGGTGGTGGACCGGGTGCTGCCGGGCGAGTCGTCCGACCCGCGGGCGCTGTCGCCGCTGGCCGCGCCGGGTGTCGCGGTGAATCCCGGCGACCAGCTGGTCGCGGTGGACGGGCAGCCGGTCGACCCGCGGCGCGGCCCCTGGCCGCTGCTGGCCGGCACGGCGGGCAAGCCGGTCGAGCTGACCCTACTGTCCGGGGGGACGACCCCCCCAGACCCCCCCGCTCCTGGGGGGACCCATCCCCCCGGACCCCCCTTGGGGGGGACCCATCCCCCCGGACCCCCCTTGGGGGGGACCCATCCCCCCGGACCCCCCTTGCGCCGGGTGGTCGTGGTGCCGTTGCGCGACGAGCGGCGGCTGCGCTACCAGGACTGGGTGGCCGGCCGGCGCCGCCTGGTCCTCGAGCTCAGCGAGGGACGGCTCGGCTACCTGCACATCCCGGACATGATGGGCGAGGGCTGGGCGCACTTCCACCGTGACCTGCGGACCGAGATGGCCCGCGACGGGCTGATCTTCGACGTGCGCGGGAACAGCGGCGGGCACATCTCGGAGCTGGTCGTGGAGAAGCTCGCCCGCCGCGTCATCGCCTGGGGGATGGGCCGCTGGCTGCGGCCGGAAACCTACCCGCAGGAGGCACGCCGCGGCCCGCTGGTCACCGTGGCCGACGAGTTCGCCGGGTCCGACGGCGACATCGTCACTGCCGCGATCAAGCTGCTCGCCCTCGGCCCGGTGGTCGGCACCCGCACCTGGGGCGGCGTGATCGGCATCGAGGGCCGCCAGGGCCTGGTCGACGGCACCGCCGTCACCGTGCCGAGGTACGCGTTCTTCTTCGACCGGTACGGCTGGGGGGTGGAGAACCACGGCGTCGACCCGGACGTGGAGGTGCTGATCACGCCGGACGACTGGGCCGCGGGCCGCGACCCGCAGCTGGAGACCGCGGTGCAGCTCGCCCTGGAGGCACTGGACAAGCAGCCGCCCCCGGCCCCGCCGGACACCGCCACCGGCCCGGTCAAGTCCCGCCGTCCGCTGCCGCCCCGGCAAGCCCAGCCCTCGCTTTCCTCCCATGGCTCGAGTGCCGGATGACGGCCGAACCTGCTCAGCTGCGGCCACACCGGATCCGGGCGCTCACCATCATGTTCGGCGTCGCGGTCGTCGTGCTGACCGCCGACGCGATCTCCAAGGCCCTGGTGCTGCACAAGCTGCCGGGACATCCGCCCGTCAAGCTGCTCGACGGGCTGATCACGCTGAACCTCACCTTCAACGCCGGGGCCGCGTTCGGCGTCGGCACGTCCTACACCGCGGTCATCGCCCTGATCGTGTGCAGCGTCATCGTCTCCATCATCCGCACGGCCCGGCGGCTGCGCAGCCTGGCCTGGACGATCGCGCTCGGGCTGCTCCTCGGCGGGGCGATGGGGAACCTGGGCGACCGGTTGTTCCGGGCGCCCCGCCTGCTGCGCGGCCGGGTCGTGGACTGGATCAACCTGCCGCACTTCCCGTGGACGTTCAACCTCGCCGACGCGTCGATCACCTGCGCGGCCGTGCTGATCGCCGTGCTGGCGCTGCGCGGCGTCCGGATCGACGGAACATCCCCGGCGCACGCCGCCGACCGGATAGACGGGCCCTCCCCGCCGCCCGCCTCTGGCCGGATGGACGGAACATCCCCGCCGCCCGCCTCTGGCCGGATCGACGGGCCGTCCCCGCCGCCCGCCTCTGGCCGGATCGACGGGCCGTCCCCGCCGCCCGCCTCTGGCCGGATCGACGGGACCTCCCCGGCGCGGGCCCGTGACCGTGACGGCGGCGCGCGGCTGGCGGACCCCTCGTGAGCCAGGACCGGATCCGGGCCAGCTACGACGCCGTCGCGGGCGCCTACGCCGAGGCGCTGAGCGACGAACTGCGAGGCAAGCCGCTGGACCGCGCCCTGCTGACCGCCTTCGCCGAGCAGGTCCGCGAGGCAGGCCAGGGCCTCCGGGGTCCCCGGGGCCAGGCCCGCGTGTGGGACGTGGGCTGCGGCCCGGGTCACGTCACCGCGTTCCTGGCCGGGCTCGGCCTGCACGCGGCCGGCGTCGACCTGTCGGACGCGATGGTCGCGCAGGCCAGGAAGCGCCACCCAGACCTCGAGTTCAGCACCGGCTCGATGACCGCGCTGCCCGCCCCCGATGGTTCCTGGGATGGCCTGGTCAGCTTCTACTCGCTGATTCACATGATCGACGACGCCGACCTGCGCGCCGCGCTGGCCGAGCACCGCCGGGTGCTGGCCGACGGCGGCCTGCTCCTGCTCGCGGTGCACGTCGGCCCTGAGGTGCGGCACTTGACCGACTGGTTCGGCGCCGAGGTCGACGTCTCGTTCCGCTTCTTCGACCCCGCCTGGCTCAGCGCCGAACTAGAGCACGCCGGCTTCACCATCGAATCCCTCACCCGCCGCCAGCCCTACCCCGACACCGAAGTCCCCACCCCCCGCGCCTACTTCCAGGCCCGCGCCCAGTAACTGGCCACCCATCCGCGGCCCCCCACCCGCACCCAGCAGCCGCGCCCACCCCGAGGTGACGGCACCCCCGAAACGAGTCACCCCCACCAGAGTTACTAAAGGTGCTCCTGAGTGCGATCCGCCGCGGCATCCCATCATCGTGGATCAAAACTCCCCCGCGTCGAGGAGCCCGGCCACCAGCGCCGTCCCCAGGCCGCTCGAACCACCGGTGATCACTGCCGTCGCCTTCATCTGGTCACCCCTGCCACCGACAGCTTCGCTCTCGCCCCGGATCCCGGTGCCGACCACGATCACCAACGTCATCGCGACGCTGAAGGGGAACGCGTCACCCGGACGCTTCTATGTCGTTACCGGGCACCTGGACTCCCGGGTAACCGACGTGCTGAACTTCACCAGCGACGCTCCCGGTGCCGATGACGACGCCTCCGGCGTCGCGGTCGTGCTCGAGCTGGCCCGGCTGTTCGCCACTCGCCAGTTCGCCGGCACCCTGGTGTTCGCCACCGTCGCCGGAGAAGAGCAGGGCCTGTACGGCTCGGCCTTCATGGCGGCGCAGATGAAGGCGGCCGGCGGCGACGTGCAGGGCATGTTCAGCAACGATATTGTGGGGGCGAGCCGGGCCTGGGATGGCACCCGGCCCGATCCGCATACCGTGCGGCTGTTCGTGGAGGGCGTCCCGACCGCCGTGACCCCCGCGCAGGTCGCGATCATGCAGTCGGTCGGCGGCGAGAACGACGGGACCTCGCGCCAGCTGGCCCGGTTCGTCAAGGACGTGGCGCCGTTCGACCTGATCGGCATGAACGTCCGGGTGATCTGGCGGCGCGACCGGTACCTGCGCGGCAGCGACCACATCTCTTTCCAGGCCCAGGGTTACCCGGCGGGCAGGTTCACCGAGCCGCGGGAGAACTTCAACCACGAGCACCAGGACACGCGGGTCGTCAACGGCGTCCAGTTCGGTGATCTGCCGCAGTTCGTGGACTTCGACTACATCGCCCGGGTGGCCAAGGTGAACGGCGCCGCCCTGTGGTCCCTGGCCACCGGACCCGGCACGCCCAAGAACCTGCAGATCCACGTGGCAGCGCCCCCCGGCCTAGCCGGCATCAACACCACCACGCTCACCTGGGACGCGAACACCGAGCCCGACCTGGCCGGGTACAAGGTGGTGTGGCGGGAGACCACGGCGCCCGACTGGACCAACGTAGTCGACGTCGGCAACGTCACCACGGTCACCCTCGACATCGCCAAGGACAACGTGCAGTTCGGCCTGCGCGCCGTCGACCAGGCCGGGCACCGCAGCCCGGTCGCCTTCCCACAGGTCGTGTCCTCCTAGCGCCACGGCCAGGGAGATGTGATAGGTCAGCCCTGGGGCCTTTTGTCTGCCTGGCCGCAGGACCGTGCAGGAACTCGACCCCTACGAAGTGGGACATCTCGCCGGGGGTTCGCAGCGCACCGCCCGCCCCGTCTTCCGCGCCTAACTTTCACCCGAGCGACCCGCCAGAGTTACCAAAGGTGCCCCTGAGTGCGATCCGCCGCGTAATAGCATCATCGTGGGTGGTTACTGCCCGTATAGGGACAGTAACCGCCCACGATCATTGTCGGCCGTTGTCTAGAGCCCGACACGAAGAGGCGGCCGGTGCGCATGTGACCAGTGTGACCAGTGGGCCGCCCCACGCCGGCCGGCTCACGCCAGCCGCCCCGCCCAAACGCCGCCCCACGCCGGCCGGCTCACGCCAGCCGCCCCACGCCAACCGCCCCGCCCAAACGCCGCCCCGCCCAAACGCCGCTCAGCTCTTCCGGCCGGCAAACGCCACCGTCACGCCCACGCCGATCATCGCCAGCCCGCCCGCCCCGCCGACCATCTCGAACCGCCGCGGCGAGCTCGCGAACCAGCTTCGCACCGCGCTCGCGGCGAACCCCCAGGCGCAGTCGGAAACCGCGCCGATGAGCACCGAAACCAGGGCCATCAGCAGCATCTGCCCCGGCACGTCCCCAGCCGCGCGGTTCACGAACTGCGGCAGGATCGCCCCGAACAAGATGTACGACTTGGGATTGGTGATCCCCACCACCACCCCGTCCCGCACGGCGCGCCAGCCCTCCCGAGGCGACGCAGCCACCGCAAAAGCATCGGCGAGGGACTTACGGTGGCGTATCGCGTGCACCCCGAGCCACACCAGATACAGCGCCCCCAGAAACTTGACCACAAGAAACGCCGAAGCCGAGCGTTCCAGCAGCGCACCGAGCCCGACGGCTACGAACGCCGCAACCACGTAGTTGCCCGCGGCGTGGCCGCACGCCGTCGCCAGCGCGGTGCGGCGCCCGTGCGCCAGGGCCCGCCCCACCACGAAGAGCACCCCGGGCCCGGGGATGACGATCAGCACCAGCGACGCCAGGGTGAAGCCGAGCAACTGTCCCGCCGAAACCATCACGCCCCCGGAACGAGCAGCTCGCGGCCGTGCGCGCGCAACTCGGCCGCCGAACCCATGCCCAGCAGGTGCAGCGTCCGGGCAAACTGGCTGGCCAGGATGTCCAGCGCCTTGTCCACGCCCGCCTCGCCGCCGACCATCAGCCCGTACAGGTAAGCGCGGCCGATCGCGCAGGCGTCCGCGCCCAGGGCCAGCGCCACCGCGATGTCGGATCCGTGCCTGACGCCGGAGTCCACCAGCACCGACACGTCCGGTCCCACCGCATCGCGGACGGACGCGACCAGGTCGATGGGGGACACCGCCCGGTCGAGCTGGCGCCCGCCGTGGTTGGACAGCTGCACGCCGTCCGCCCCGAGAGAAACCGCGCGCCGCGCGTCCGCAGGCGAGAGCGGGCCCTTGAGCACCAGCTTGCCCGGCCACCGGTCCCGCAGCATGGCGACGTCCTCCCAGCTCGCCGCCGGGTTGAACAGCGCGCCCGTGCCCTCGATGGTCAGCGCGGCGTGCCCGGCGAAGTTGGCGAACTCGATGGCCTCGCCGCGCAGCATCCGCATCCAGTAGCCGGGCCGGGAGGCGATGCTGGCCAGCGTCCGCGCGGTGAGCTCAGGCGGGATGACCAGCCCGTTCCTGTGGTCCCTGGTCCGGTACCCGGTGACGATCGTGTCCACGGTGACCATGAGCACCCGGTACCCGGCCGCCGCCGCCCGGTCGACCAGTTCCTTGTTCATCCCGCTGTCCCGCAGGATGTACAGCTGGAACCACAGGTCGGGCTGTGCGGCTTCGGCGACCGTCTCAATGGTGGTGGTCGCCATCGTGGACAAGGTGTAGGGCAGCCCGTGCCGCTGCGCCGCGCGCGCCGCGCCGATCTCGCCCGCCGGGTGCATCATCCGCGTATACCCGGTCGGCGCGAGTACCAGCGGCAGCGGCAGCTCCCGGTCAAGCACCCGCGCCGAGGCGTCGACCGTGGTTATCTCCGGCAGCGCACGAGGCTGAAACCGCCATCGCCGGAACGCCCTCGTGTTAGCCGCCATGGACAGCTCCTCATCGGCGCCGCCGTCGACGTAGTCGAAGACCGGCCGCGGGAGCAGCCTGCGCCCCATGCCGCGCAGGTCGTCGATGTCGTGGCACGCCGACAGCCGCCTGCGTGTAGCGTCACGCTCGACCGGTTTCATCTTGATCAGCTGGCGTATCTCCGAAGGCCTCATGTCAGGGACGATAGCCGAGGCGGCCCGGCCAGGGAACGCGGACAGCGGCGCCCTCCCGCCCCGCAGCGTCTCACCCAGGTCACGGGCGGGCGGTGCGTCTATGCGGCCGGGCGGCCAGGTGACACGATCGTGGCGTGACGTCACCGCAGCCAGGCGAGATCCAGATCGAGGATCAGCTTGAGCGCCGCATCCGTAAGCCAGTCGATCTGCTGCGCTGCGTCCTGTCCTGCATCGAGATCGTCGCGCTGGCCGTGGCCGGCATCGCGGCCAGCGCCACGACGGCCGGTGTCGAGACCGACATCGTGGGTGCGAGCAAGCGGCTGCCCCACGCGCTGCTCGTGGTGGCGCCGAAGGTGGCGCTGTTCGCCCTGCTCATCTTGCCCATCGCGCTGGCCGTTCAGCTGCTCGCCCGGCGTCAGCCGCGACGGCTGGCCGAAGCGGTGGCCACCGGCGTCCTGGCCGCCGCCGTGACCGCGGTGGCCAACAACCTGCTCAGCCGGGGAGCCAGCACCCGGCTCTACGACGCGATCATCATGTCCCGTCCGGGCACGAGCCATGTCGCCGCCCTCGACCCTTACCTGGCGGGCCTGGTCGCCTACGCCACCATGGTCGGCCTCATCGGGCGGCCGTACTGGCGCAACGCCCTGTGGGTGGCGGTCGGCGTGTACTCGGTCGTGCACGTGGGAGCGCTGCACACGACCGTCTTGACCTTGCTGATCACGGTGATCGGGGGCCGGGCGATCGGCCTCGCGGTCAGGTACGTCGCGGGCTCCACCTCGCGGCGGCCCGGCGCCCAGGAGATCGCAGCGGCGCTGGCCGGCACCGACCTGCCGGTGACCTCGATCCGGCGGGTGCGTCACGCAGGGAACGGGGTGAGCGGATCCCGCCATTACGCGGTGGCGACCAAGCAAGGCGGCAATCTGGACGTCGTCGTGTACGACCGGGACCAGGAGGCGGCCGGCGCGATCTACCGGGTGTACCGCCGGGTCCGTCTGCTCGCGCAGGTACCCCGCAACGCCCCGCTGTCCGTAGACCGCGCGGTCGAGCGCCGGGCGCTGCTTTCCTACGCGGCCGAAGACGCGGGCGCGCCCACGCCGCGGTTGCGCGCGCTGGTCCGGGTCGGTCCCGAAGCCGCCGTGCTCGCCTACGAGCACCACGAGGGGACGACGCTGGCGAAGCCGCCATGTCACCCACCGCGGGCTGACCGGGGACCGCATCCTGCTCACCGACGACGGCCAGGTCATGCTGCTCGACCCTGGCGACGGCGACGTGGCCGCCAGCGACCTGCAGGTCCGCCTCGACGTGGCCCAGCTCATCGCCGAGCTCGCGCTCTACGTCGGACCGGACCGTGCCGCCGGCCTGGCCCTGGAGAAGGCGGGCGCGGACGAACTGGTCGCCGTGGTGCCGCTGCTGCAGCCGGTCGCGCTGGCCCGCTCCACCCGGGCGGCGCTGCGCCGCCGGCGCGACGTGCTGCCGGCCCTTCGCACGCTGCTGCTCGCGGCGGTGCCGGGCGGCGAGGTCGCCCCCGTACGGCTGGAGCGCATCCGGTTGCGCACCCTGCTGACGCTGGTCGCGAGCGTCGCCGCCGCCTACCTGCTGGCCGGCGAGCTCACGCGGGCCAGCCTCGGCAGCGTGCTGGGCTCGGCCAACTGGCACTGGGTGATCGCAGCGCTGGCCCTGTCGGCGGCCACCTACGTCGGCGCCACGGTGTCGCTGTCCGGCTTCGTGGCCGACCGGCTGAGCTTCTTCCGCACCCTGCTCGTCCAGGTGGCCGGCTCCTTCGTCACGCTGGTCACTCCGGCCGCCGTTGGCGGAGCCGCGCTGAACGTCCGGTACCTGCAGCGCAGGAAGATCCCGGCGCCGGTCGCGGCGGCCAGCGTCGGCGTGGCCCAGGTGGTGGCGTTGGTCCTGCACGTCCTGCTGATCGTGATCTTCGCCGCGGTCGCGGGCACCTCGGCGACGCAACCAATCCAGCCGCCGCGGTGGGCCTACTTCGTGCTGGCCGGCCTGGTCGTGGTCGCGCTCGCGGTATTCGCGATCCCCGCTGCGCGCCGGGTGCTGCGCGCCCGGGTGTCGCCGATATTCGGCCAGGTGCTGCCCCGCCTGCTCGAGGTCGCCCAGCACCCGCGCAAGCTCGCCCTCGGCATCGGCGGCGCGTTGCTGCTGAGCCTGTCCTACATCTTGTGCCTGGCCGCCTGCGTCGCGGCGTTCGGCCGGTCGGTGCCGATCGCGAGCATCGGCGTGGTCTACCTGACCGGTAGCGCGATCGGCTCCATCCTGCCCACCCCCGGCGGGCTGGGCGGAGTGGAAGCGGCGCTGACGGCCGGGCTCACCGCCGCTGGCCTGCCGGGCGCGGTCGCCGTCAGCGCCGTGCTGCTGTTCCGGCTGCTGACCTTCTGGCTTCCCGTGCCGTTCGGCTGGGCCGCGCTGAGCTACCTGGAGCGCGAGAAGGCCCTCTGACGTCAGGCGGGGTTGCCATCAGCGGACGCGGGGTAGCGTAGAAACTGCGAGGCCGTATCGCCCAGGGGAGCGCGAGATTTCCACATTCCTGCGACTGGCCAGGACCGGCGCCTTCTACCTCATCACCTTCCTGATCGTCACCGCGGGCTCGATCTGGCTGGCGTTGCAGGTCGCCCCGCTGCAAACGGTTTCCGCGGCCGGCCAGACCGCCCAGGTCGGGGCGGCCCCACCAAACGTCCCGTCCCTCAGCCTGTCGGGCCCGGGCGAGCTCGACCTGTTCGGCCAGGTGATGCCGACCAAGCCGCAGTTCACGGGCCCGATCCGCCCGCTGCTCAAGCTCACCCGCATCACCATCAATGCCCAGGTCGCGCAGCTGCTGCGCTCCGACAGCCCGCGCAAGCTCGAGCTGAACCTCAGCCAGCAGCTGGCGCAGGGCTGGACACGCTACTTCGAGTGGGAGACGCTCATCGCGGCCGGCTTCGCCGCCGTCGCGCTGATCGCGGTGGCCGGGGTGCGCAGGCAGCCGTACAAAAAGATGGCGAAGACCGTCATCGCGGGCCTCGTAACCGTCATCGCGGTGAACATCGGCGGTGTCCTGCTGACCGCCTCCAGCACGCCCGCGGTGCTGCGCAGCGTCAAGACGCTCGACGACCTGGTCGGCGCCGATCCGCTCGCAACACCCCCGCAGACCGTCGTCCGGCCGCTGCCCGGCGTGCAGGCGGTCGTGATCGGCGACTCCACCGCGGCCGCCGTCGGCAACCCGATCGCAGCAAACGCCAGCGCCCTGGACCGGGCCTGCCGCCGAAGCAGCGAGTCCTACGCCGCCGACCTGGCCGTGGTGAACAACTGGAACGTGCTGAACCTGGCCTGCAGCGGCGCGACCGTCCAGAACGGCCTGCTCGGCGTCCAAGTGCTCAGCGACGGGCAGGTGGCGCCGTCGCAGCTGGTCGAGGCCGAACGGGCCACGCACGCCAAGGTGATCATCGTCAGCGTCGGCGCGGACGACGTGGAGTGGTCCATCATGACGCGGCTCTGCGTGGCCAGCGCCGTGTGCAACGACAAGGTCTCTTCCGCCTTCTTCAGCAAGCAGATCGGCGACTTCACCCGCAGCTACTACCAGCTCCTCGGCGAGCTGGCCGCGCTGCCGGGCAACCCCGCCGTCCTGGTCAACCAGTACTACTCGCCGTTCGGCGCGAACCTCAGCTGCCTGGCCAGGTACGGGATCACCGCCGCGAAGGAGAAGGTGCTGGCCGCGCGCCTCGGGCAGCTGAACACGGTGCTGGCCCAGGGCGCCCAGACGTTCGGCTTCGGGGTCACCGACCCGCCGTTCACCGGTCACGAACTGTGCACGGCCGATCCCTACGTCCAGGGCCCGGGCGACCCGGCACCGCTGCACCCGACCGCGGCCGGCGAGCTGGCCATCGCGCTGGCCGACCAGCAGATACTGCCAAAGGCCGAGGGCCTGGTCCCCGCGCCGACGCCGACGCCGACGCCGACAACGGGAACGAACGGCCTCAGCGCAGGGCGGGAATGACCTCGTTGCGGTAGGCGGCCAGCGTCTGCTCCTCCTGGTCGTGCATCAGGTAGAGGGCGAACTGGTCCGCCCCGGCCGCGGCCAGCTCGCGCAGCCGGTCCACGTGCGCGGCGGCCGGGCCGAGCAGGCAGAACCTGTCCACGATCTCGTCCGGCACGAAATCCACCGAGGGGTTGTCCGCCTTGCCGTGGTGCGCGTAGTCGTAACCCTCGCGGCCCTTGATGTAGTCGGTCAGCGCGCGCGGGACCGGCCCGTCGGTGCCGTACCTGGCGACCAGATCCGCCACGTGATTGCCGACCATGCCGCCGAACCACCTCAGCTGCTCCCGCTGGTGCGCCAGGTCCGTGCCGACGTACCCGGGCGCCGCCACGCAGATGGTGATCGAAGCCGGATCCCGCCCGGCGTCAGCCGCCGCCGACCGCACCGAGCCGATGGTCCAGCGCGCGATGTCCGGGTCGGCCGTCTGCAAGATGAAGCCGTCGGCCTGTTCGCCGGTGAGCTTGAGCGCCTTCGGCCCGTAGGCGGCCATCCAGATCTCGAGCTTGCCGTCGCGCACCCACGGGATGCGCAGCGGCTGCCCGTGGTGCATCACCTCGCGCCCCTCGGCCAGGCCCTTGATCACGGTCATCGCGCTGGACAAGGTGGCCAGCGACATGGGCGGCTGGCCGATGACCCGCCGCGCCGAGTCGCCGCGGCCGATCCCGCAGACGGTCCGGTTGCCGTACATGTCGTTCAGCGTGGCGAACAGCGACGCGATGACCGACCAGTCCCGGGTGCCCGGGTTGGTCACCATCGGCCCCACGGTCATCGCCGACGTCGCCGACAGGATCCGCGAGTAGATGACGAACGGCTCCTGCCACAGCACGTGCGAGTCCCAGGTCCAGCCGTAGGAGAAGCCCGTCTCCTCGGCCTGCTGCATCATCGCGACCACGCCGCTGGCCGGCGGGTTGGTCTGCAGCACCACCCCGAAATCCATGACCCCTCCAAAAAAGACAGGTACCGAACGAAGCCGGTTTCAGCTACACCAGATACTGATTCAGCCCGCGGGACAGGAACGTGCCGTCACCCGGTTTGCCCTGGTAAGCGCCGTCGTCGATCACCACGCGGCCGCGGGACAGGGTGGTCACGACCCGGCCGGTGATCTCCATGCCCTCGTACGCGGAGTAGTCCACGTTCATGTGATGGGTCGCCGCCGACAGCGTCTGCCGCGCCCGCGGATCGTAGATCACGATGTCCGCGTCGGAACCGGCCGCGATGACGCCCTTGCGCGGGTACAGGCCGAACATCCTGGCCGGCGTGGTCGACGCGACCTCCACCCAGCGGGTCAGCGTGAGCTGGCCCGCCGCCACCCCGGCGTGCAGCAGGTCCATCCGGTGCTCGACGCCCGGCATGCCGTTGGGGATCTTGGAGAAGTCGCCCCGGCCGAGCTCCTTCTGGTCCTTGAAGCAGAACGGGCAGTGGTCCGTCGACACGACGGAAAGGTCGTTGGTCCGCAGGCCGCGCCACAGCGAGTCCTGGTGGTCCTTCGGGCGCAGCGGCGGCGAGGCGACGAACTTCGCGCCCTCGAAATCCGGCCGGGCCAGGTCGTCCAGGGACAGGTAGAGGTACTGCGGGCAGGTCTCGGCGAACACGTTCTGCCCGGCGTCCCGCGCCTCGGCGACCGCCCCGAGCGCCTGGGTGGCGGACAGGTGCACGATGTACACCGGGCAGTTCGCCACCTTGGCCAGCGTGATCGCCCGCGAGGTGGCCTCGCCCTCCAGCTCGGGCGGCCTGGTCAGGCCGTGGTTCACCGGGTCGGTGCGGCCCGCCGCGAGCGCCTGCGCGACGAGCTGGTCGATGGCGATGCCGTTTTCCGCGTGCATCATCACGGTCGCGCCCGAGCGAGCCGCCTGCTGCATGGCGAGCAGGATCTCGCCGTCGGTCGCGTAGAACACGCCGGGGTAGGCCATGAACATCTTGAAGCTGTTCACCCCGGCGGCGATGCAGGCGTCCATCTCCTTCAGCGTCGTGTCGTTGACGTCGGAGACGATCATGTGGAAGCCGTAGTCGATCGCGCAGTTGCCGTCGGCCTTGGCGTGCCACTTGTCCAGGGTGGCGAGCAGCGAGGTGCCCTTAGCCTGGACGGCGAAGTCGACGATCGTCGTGGTGCCGCCCCAGGCCGCGGCGCGGGTGCCGGTCTCGAAGGTGTCCGCGGAGAACGTGCCGCCGAACGGCATCTCCATGTGCGTGTGCACGTCGATCCCGCCGGGCAGCACGTACTTGCCCGTCGCGTCGATGACCCGGTCCGCCGCGACCGCGGCCGGCGAGCCGGCCGCGGCCTGGCTTCCGCCGCCCGTCTCGCCCGCCCCGCCCCCCGAAGTCACCTCGCGGGCCAGCACGGCCGCGATCTTCTCCCCGGCCACCAGCACGTCGGCGTCCAGCGTGCCCGACGCGGTCACCACCGTGCCCCCGCTGATCAGGATGGTCATGGCACCTCTCCCGTTGACTTAAGGCTGAACCAGCGGCCCGTAGGCGTCCGGGCGGCGGTCCCGGTAGAACTGCCACAGGTCGCGGACCTCGGTCAGCTGCTCCATGTTCAGGTCGCGTACCAGCACCTCGTCCTTGTCGTCGGAGGCAGCCTCGCCTATGAGCTGCCCGCGCGGGTCGACGAAGTAGTTCTGGCCGTAGAAGTCGTTGTCGCCGAGCGGCTCTATGCCGACCCGGTTGATCGCGCCGATGAAGTACTCGTTGGCGACCGCCGAAGCCGGCTGCTCCAGCCGCCACAGGTACTGGGAAAGGCCCCGGCTGGTGGCCGACGGGTTGAACACGATCCGGGCGCCGGCCAGGCCGAGCGCCCGCCAGCCCTCGGGGAAGTGCCGGTCGTAGCAGATGTACACGCCGATCCGGCCGACCGCGGTGTCGAAGACCGGGTAGCCCATGTTGCCCGGCCGGAAGTAGAACTTCTCCCAGAAGCCCTTTACCTGGGGTATGTGGGTCTTGCGGTACTTGCCCAGGTAGCTCCCGTCGGCGTCGATCACGGCCGCGGTGTTGTAGTAGATGCCCGGATACTCTTCCTCGTACATCGGCGCGATGATCACGATGCTGTGCTGCCGCGCCACGTCCTGCAGCAGCCGGGTGGTCGGCCCGTCCGGGATCCCCTCGGTATAGGAGTAGTAGTCGGCGTCCTGCACCTGGCAGAAGTACGGCCCGTAGAAGAGCTCCTGGAGGCACACCACCTGCGCGCCGGCCGAGGCCGCCGTCTGGATATGGTCCACCGCCGCCGCGATCATCGAATCCTTGTCCCCGGTCCAGCGCTGCTGGATAAGCCCGGCCCGGACGATCTCAGCCATCGGCTCCTGCCCTCCTGTATTCCGCGTGAATCCCTATCTTCCCGCCTGACCAGTCTCGTCGTAAGCCGGCAGGCTCCAGGGAAGACCTGGGTATTGAACACCCTCTTGTATATCCCGACAAGGTCCGCGACTCACCGGCGAGGTCCGCCGGAGTGCCAGCGGCAGCAACCGCAGCAGCCAGTCCTGAGGCGTAGCTCCCGGCTGGCGGCTGGTCATACCCTCTCCACCGCAATGTCCGCATGGTCCAAGGTCGCGGCGTAGGCGGCAATATCCCCTGGGTCGCTGGTGAGGATCTGGGCAGGTGCGTGTAGTGCGGCCGCCAGCACCACCAGCGCGTCGATTGCGTCCGGCTGTTTCTTACCTGGAAGTACCGCCTTGGCGAGCATCGCGCCGGCTCTCTTATAGGAATCCAGGGTGAATGTCTTGGCGCAAGCTACGCAGCCCGCACTGGTGACGCTCGCGCCCCGGATTGGCGGTGAGGCGCCGCGTGTCTGCGGAACCGTGCAGTCCTTGAGGTACTGGCTGAAGGCATAGACCGTCTTCGGGTCTGGTCGCCAGGACTGCGCGAGGACTGGACCGATGATGACGGGCCGGTGCGGAACGGCTCGTAGCGAGTGATGCAAGACGAGCGCAGCTGGCTTGCCGCCCAGAAGTGCCAGCAGCATGCCGGTGTCATAGACGACAGTGCGGGTGCTCATGCGGCGTTTCCCGCTCGCTTCCAGGGCCCCACCCACCTCCCCATCCCCCTTCACTGCGCCGCCTTCCCTCGTCGCTCGTTCCTCGCTCCTCAGTCCAGGCGACGCCGCGCCCCTTCAGCTCGCTCATGCAACGTCGGCGTGGTCCGATCCCAGCGCCGAGCTGACCACTCTGCGGATGAGGGCCTGCTCCTCGGCGGACAGTTCCTCGAATGCCGGCGGGGCGGGCATCGTCAGGGCGGTGGACTGCTGCATGGCACTGGCGTTGGCTTCATCCAGCGGGCCGAAGGCCGCCGCGGCGGCATCGTCGGCGGCCATCTGCGCGACGACGGCGGCAGCCACGTAGGCTGACACGTCCATTCCCGCGGCGTCGGCGTGGGCCTTGATCGCCGACTGGACTTCAGGGTCGGTCGAGATAGTGAACCGGGTGTTCGGCATCTCCAAAGCGTAACACGCCGTATTACGCCATGGCCAGATCGCCATGCAGCGAGGCGCGGTCCCCGCTCAGGCCCCGGCTACGGAGCCGCCGCCTTGGCCTTCGCGGCGGCCTTCATCGCCTGCTTGTGGGACCGCACCTGGCCGAGCGACTCCTCATCGGTGATGTCCGCCACGGAGAACCGCGTCCCCTCGGCCCCGAACGTCCCTGCCGCCTCGCGCCAGCCCGGCGGCCGCACTCCCAGCTGCTTGCCGAGCAGGGCCACGAAGATCTGCGCCTTCTGCGCCCCGAACCCCGGCAGCGCCGCCACCCGCTTCAGCAGCTCGGCACCCGACCCGGCGGACGCCCACACGTGCGAGGCGTCACCGTCGTACTGCTCCATGATCAGCCGCGCTAGGTCCTGCACCCGGGCCGCCATCGCCTGCGGGTAGCGGTGCAGGGCCGGCCGTTCGGAAAAAATCAGCGCCAGTGCGTCCGGATCGAACTCGGCCAGCTCGGCGGCGGTGGGTTCGTGCCCGAGCCGCCGGACCAGGTCGAGCGGCGCGCTGAACGCACGCTCCAGTGGTACCTGCTGGTCGAGCAGCATAGCGATCAGCAAGGCGAGCGGGCTTCGGGTCAGCAGCTCGTTGGCCTCAGGCTCAACCGGCATCCAGATCGTCACGGTGCCCTCCCCAGGGTCGACCATCAGGCATCACGACCTGAGCACAAGGATCACGTATGCCGCAGCGTACTCCGCTACCGAGACCCAGCCGCCGAGACCCAACCGATGATGCCCCAGCGCGCTATAAGCTAGAAGGAGCTGGGTCGGCCTGGGGGTCCCCGGCCCAGGACAGATGATATGGAGTCAGCATGACACCGCACATGAAGTGGGGCATCGCAGGGGTTATCGTTGGCCTCATCCTGCTGGGATTCATCCCCTTCTGGCTGGCAGCAGCGCTCATCGTCGTCGCTATCGCCATCCCCGCGGGGGCCTGGCTGATGCTCGATGAGTCCCAGCGACGGCGGTATCGCGAGCTCCGCCGCCGGCAGCGGCAGATCCGCTAAGCAACGGCCGATCCGCTCGGGACGCCGCACGGCGTCCCCAGCCGCTGGCCAGTTAGCCAACTCTACGACACGCTGTAGTAATAGCGTCAATATTGATCAACGGCCCGCTAGGGTCTACCGCCATGGGGGAGTGGATTAACGCTGCCGAGGCGGCGCAGCGTCTCGGGGTCAAGCCGGCCACGCTGTACGCGTACGTGAGCCGGGGGATGCTTTCCAGGCGGCGCGGGGATGACGGGCGGAGCAGCCTGTTCGAGGCGGACGAGGTGGCCCGGCTCGCCGGGCGGGGGCAGCGGGGGGAGCCGCGCCGGGCGGCGGGTACCGGTGATTTCGTCATCGAGTCCGAGCTCACCGAGGTCACGGATGGCCGGATCCGCTACCGGGGCATGGAGGTGACCAAGCTCGCGCTGTGGCGCCCGTTCGAGGAGGTCGCGGGCTGGCTGTGGACCGGCAGCCTGGGCAAGGACGGCTCGGCCCAGCCCTGGCAGGCGACCCCGGAGGCGGTGGCGGCGGGTACCGGGGCGCAGGCCGCCCTCCCGGAGGGAACCCTGCCGCTGGAGCGGTTGCGGGTGATCGTGCCCGCGATGGCGGCCACCGACCCGCTCCGGCTGCACCTGGATGCGCCCGCGGTCGTCGCGGCGGGCCGCAACATCATCGCCGGGATGGTGGACTGCCTGCCCGATCCCGGCTCCCCGGCCGCCGGCACCATGCCCGGCATCCCGTCCGCCCGGCTGGCCGAGGGCGGCATCGCCGGCCGGTTCTGGTACAAGATCTGCCCGAAGCGGCCCGATCCGGGGCTGCTCGGCGCGCTGCGCGCGGCGATGGCCCTGCTGGCCGACCATGAGCTGGCCGCGTCCACTTTCGCCGCGCGGATGGCCGCGTCGGTCCGGGCGGACCCGTACGCGGTGGTCGCGACCGGCCTGGGCGCGCTCGGCGGGGTCATGCACTCCAACCCGCGGCACGCCGTGGCCTACGGCGGGGCTTCCCTCGGCGCGGAGACCATGCTCGCGGCGGCCCGCGAGCCCGCCGACGCCGCGCGTGTCGTCGGTGACCTGCTGCGCCGGGGGCAGCGGATCCCCGGGCTCGGTGACTTCGCGCACTGTGACGTTGCACACCGGGCCGACCCGCGCGCGAAGGCCCTGCTCGACCTGGTGAAGAAGGCGGCGCCGCGGTCCTCCCGGTACTCGGTCGCCGCCGCCGTGCTGGCCGAGACCCGCCGCCGCGCCCTGCCCGAGCCGAACATCGACTTCGCCCTCGCCACCCTGGCCAGCGTGGCCGGCATGATCCCGGGTGCGGGCGAGGCGATCTTCGCCGTGGCCAGGACGGCCGGCTGGATTGCCCACGCCATGGAGGAGTACGCGACGAACTCCCCGCTGCGCCCGCGCGCCGTCTACACCGGCCCGGTGCCCGCGACCGGCCCGGTGCCCGCGACCGGCCCGGTGCCCGCGCCGGGGCCAGCTCCCGCGCCAGCGCGGGAATGACGGCCGTCCGCCGGGAATTGCACCTGCTAGCAACTCACCGAAGGAAGGAAGCGCAGATGGCCGTCCGACGCCTGAACCACGCCGTCCTCTACGTGCACGGTCTCGAGCGGACCGTCGACTTCTACCGAACCACCCTCGGCTTCGAGGTCCGGATGGAGATCCCCGGCCGCGCCGCGTTCCTGCGCGCCCCGGATTCCGCCAACGACCACGACCTCGGCCTGTTCGAGATGGGCGCCGGACACGCACCCGATCACCCACAAAACCCCGGGCT
>WNFD01002321.1_pt1 | contig 24803 bp, 32 predicted proteins | sample 5400491 | NCBI WGS metagenome assembly WNFD01 (sample SAMN13153343, study PRJNA577476) | soil metagenome | isolation source: 120 cm saprolite under Douglas fir tree site 2 hole 2 replicate 2 | place: USA:California | collected 2015-04-18
CACCCATGACTGCCCGTCTTTCGAGCGAGCGAGCACTAGCAGCGAAACGTGCCGCGTCTGCAAAGTCATAAGACTGCGGCATCTTTGCGCTTCGTGATATGATATACGCAGGATGTCCACACCCATTTTCATGAAAGGATCATGCTTCTCACGCTTGCCCCATAGTATCGATGTCCCCGATTTGTATCTTTTGGGTCCCATGCATTGCCCTGCTTCAATGATAATTTATCCCTAGCTGTATTACACACCAAGGCCAAGTCCGCTGCCGACCGTGTATGCCGTGCAGGCGACTCAGGGCGGTGGATGTACACCAGACGGTTCGTTCATGCTGAATCGACTTGAGAGCAGTTCTATATGTCTGTATCGAGAATGCCACATGCCCGCTGAGACCCCGACTCAGGGGTCCTTCGGCCTGCCTAGATCCATATAGTATTCGGCAGAAAACCACAAGCCATAGCAGGTACAGTAGAACCGTTACATCGGTGGTCGTTCTGGATGAAACACTGGCACGCGCTTGACCTTACTTAGTTACCTACCTTAAGGTTTGTTGCGAAAACCATGTTCCCATGGGTATCCCTGTCTATCGATGCAAGCCTGCGCTTGAGCAAAAAGCTCCTCAGACTGAAACCCGCTGATTTCCGCACAAAGTGTGGCAACAACGAGATGGGAACCATCATATCACGGTCTCTCAGTCAGACGTCACGTTCTCTGCCTCTGATACAGATCCGTGATGATCGCAGGGATGGAACGTATCCCACCAGATCCCACCTAGCCAGGCAGAACCGCTGCCACGTTCCGGTCGGCGGGCATCAGTATCAGTGGCGTCCTTTCGGGGCCGCTGAGGACGGAACATCGAGATCGGACAAGATTGTACTGAACTGTAGTGGCAACAACCCCGACCTTTGCTTAATCTCGCGTAGAAATGCCAATGAAGACGTTTCTGCCGCGGCGTCCCCGCGAGCGAAATCTCGCACGCGGAAGTAATCCAGCCCGTGCTTGAGGGACGCCGACAGTCATGCAGTGAATCACGACACCTGAGATCGGCGGAGTTTGTGATGATGACAGAATTTATTACGACTGCAATTCGAATTCATCGGGTCGAAATCGCACAATCAATGAGAGATACTTAAATGCCACGAAAATAGCAAATGTTAATTAAAGTAATCCTGGATCCGAGAGAAAGTGGGTGTGCAAAAAATGGTAACGAAAATGTATAAGACAACAAGGGTATTGAAAGGAAGCGAGGCGAATTAACAGGTCGGCCCAACATGAGCGTCTCTACAGTGCGCTGCACCAAGATCGCTGCCACCTACCCCATACAGAAGCATAGATCGAGATGACCAAGCTCGAGTGGGCGCCACATCCGTAGGCTCATGATTCATGTCACGATCATAGCCAACTCAGCTTGTTATGACTACCATTCTGGCTCGTAGAAACCCCAATAGTGGAAGAATGCCTGAAGTTCTGCTCAACTGGAGGAGCCGTTTTGGGAGGCACAGGGAACAAATATGACACTGGCCGTTGGGGAATCTCTGACGGTACAGTAGGGAACGCGTCGAAAATGTCACGGTCGAAGCGGCGCTCATTTGGTGACATTGAGATAGGAGAAATGGCGAGAAGCGAGGGCGGCGATTCCGGAATGATGGGTGGGAGCATGGGCGACCGCTCTGGAATCGCATCATCTTGGAATGCAAACGGCGGGTCAGCTCCCTTGTAATAAAGTCACAAAGACGATGTCTCACCAAAATCATCCAACACCGATTTCGTCTTCGATGCCCTATTAAGGAGTCGCTCTGCAAAGGAACTCGCCCTTGAGACGCCGCGCCGAGGAGAAAGGCGCAGAGATCCGGGAGCACTATCACTCTTTCCACTCTTGTTGCTGCGGATGGAGAACATGCTACGTATGCTCATTGAATCGTTGCTATGTCCCTGGCCAGCTTGTAGGTCGAAAGAAGGCGACGGCGGAGTGGCGACTGGAGCAGAATCATCCGAGGACATCTCGGACGATACACTGAGCCGCTGGCCACGAAATGCACCACGAAGAGAGAAGTATTTGCGTCCGCGTGCGGATTTCGGCTGTGTAGGCGAAGTATCTGGGTGAACCTGGAAACTTGGTGTCGGAGGAGACGACCGGATGGGCGACTGTGAAGTGTGGCTGGAGGGAGCTGAGGTCAAGGAACCAAGGATAAGGCCACGACCTTTCGTTCGTGTCGAAGTCGTAACCGCAGGTGCAGTCGCTTGTCCTGTCTTTGTCGCGGCGGGCGACGGTGCGGAATTTTCTGCTTTCTCACGCACTTCGCCTAAAGCAGAGGGCGCAGTCACATTCTCATCGTAAAGCCGCTGTTCAAGCCACGCCGCCTCCTGGAGTAGAGACGCTAAATCCCCAACACCAAAATCGCCCAGACCGGGACTCGGGGGAGGGTCAACAGCCACCGCACCGAGATGCTTGAAGTTGCGTTTCGAGCGTACAACCCCACCATCGGTCCCCGTTTTGAAACTGGAGGTACTTGGGCGAGGAGTTACGGTGCTGGACCTCGAAGTAGTGCTATGTCTTGAGTCACGGTTACTATCACCATCGCCACGGTGAACAACAGCAGTGAAGCTTCGGTGGCCAGGTTCTGCAACGGGAGGCTGCGATATTGTAGTTGACTCATCAGAATCTCCGGAAATAGGGGGGACTGTGGTACGTATGTTCGAGGGGAAAACGACGCTCGACGCGGAAGTGGAGCTACTTGACGGAAGTATGTTGGTCTTGATCTTATTCGGTATGGATGCGTCCGATGTAATGGAAGTGGAACCTTCTTTCAGGTTGTCCTCCGAGCTGATGATACTCAACGAAGGCAACTCGGTGTCTGAAGATGCGACAGAATGGATGGATGAGACTGCCAGAGAACCATTCTGTGGGGGTCGATCCAGTCGGAACCCCCGTGAATTAGCGCTAACGTTAGTTTCCTTGACAGGAACCTCCTCGACTGTAATGTGGGGTTGAACGGTAGATACGTCAGATTTAGGGATGACAACGGGTGGGCACTCCTGCCCATCACTTCCGACCTGAGTGGGAGTACCATCAGAGGAGGTTGCTCTGAGCGGAGTGGAAGAGACATCGCTCAAGGTAGGTTTCGTGACGACGAGACTTGTCGACGAAGATGTATTTGAAACAGACGGTGGATGCTGTCCCATAGAGACAGTGGGGTTCACGTTGGCTTTACTAGGTTCTGAAGCATTGGCGTGCTGGGTCCGGGCTAGAGACTCAAGTCGAGCTCCACCAGCGGGTTGCATGGAGGTCTCCTGCGCTTCATCGGACCCATTAGTCGCATCGAGTGAACCAACAGGTCGATCAGTGAGGCTGGAAGAATCGAGTCGTGAAGGGGGTGCCGAGGGTGAAACGACATCCCCAATAGAGTCAGGCGTCAATTCTGCTGCGGCTTCACTGGCATTGTCGTCCGGCGAATTCCGGAAGCTCGGGGAAGTCGCCAGTGTGGCTGGAGAAGTGGCAGCCCTATGGGGCGAGTTTCCCGGAGCGGTAGGGCGCCCTTTTCCAAGGGCGGCAACCCTGTTTCCATACAGCTCACGACTTTTCGTGGAGCCAGCATCGTCAAGTGGGGGGGCACCCAGACTGAAACTACTGCGAGGAATAGGCACGCCACCCTTCCTTTCGAACTTGGCGATTTTGTCACGGAGACTACCGCGCGGAGGAGTGAGGGACGCATCACGAGGAGGGGGCGTAGGAGATGGAGACGGGGAAGGAGAGCCGTTGCGTTGCTGGAGAGCAGCTATGCGCTCCTTCAAGTTGTTTGGTGGTGGTTCTATCGCGGACCTAAAAAGAGGTTACAAGAAGGGGATATAGGTATATGCAGGAAAGACAAAAAGTAAAAGGGGGATAAAACGTACATGGTGGATATGCGAGAAAAAATGGGACAGGGCGTTAAACGAACGAGTTGTGACCGGGTAAGCCAAAGGCGAAATATTTTCGAGGTGAGAGAAGGTGGAGAAAAAAAGAGAGGGGGTGAGTAAAAGAAGGAAGGACGGGGAGACCGTAGAGGGTAAAAGCGAAGCGATCTAGTGCTAAGCAACGTTCCGTGTTCACGTTCCCAGGCCAGCCGACGTTCCTGCCTTTGCAGCCCAAAATGCCTGTTTCCGGTTGATCTTGACCTGTCCGCCCTCTTTCATCTCCCCCATGCCGTACTCGGCCTCCTCCTCCGCTAAACTCCCTCCTTCCTCGCTCGACTCGATCACTATCACTTCGTCCCCCTCACTCCCCTCATCCGTCGTAAAAACAATATCTGCTATGACTTGCTCTATCCTTCGTCGCTTCTTGCGCGGGATTTCATAACGACTCTCCTCGTCATTAGCGTCAACGTCGATGACTTCCCGCGAACGCGCCGTCGTAGAAGACTCGGGCTTCCGAGCATGTCCATCGTCGTCAGTCTCCTGGGATCTCTCTATCGGTTCCCAAGCAGATTGTACGATACCCCCGTTCGAACGCACGGCATCGTTGAGCTGGGGGACGTCCTGCACGACACTGGCCTCAGGCGGAACTCCTACGAGTCGATGTAGCACCTTCTTGTCGTAGACCTCTTGCACGATACGCCGGCGGTTAATTGTCTAAATGACCTGCGCTTCGGCTAACACCGCAATCAGGGCTTCGATGCCACGTACCTCTTGGGTGACACCCAAGATACTCGATAATATACTCAAATCCGTGGGTTCCACGTATCCTCGCAGACTAGCAGATCGTCCTGATCGTCGTGAGTTCAATACGCCGGCTTTCATATATGCGGCTGCCGTCATGATACCGTGTGCGCCGGCGAACGTTTGACGTACGCGTGCGATATTGTACGACCCTTTGGAGATATCATTTGCTACACCACGATATTACCCGTTCAGTACCGCACTCAGCATAAAAATTAAGCAACGACGTACTTATATCTGCTGGGTCCTCAATAGATAACAAACTCTGTCTAGGATCCATCCACCCTCGATGGGCCTTGCTGTAATAGGTCCCTCCGTCCCGTAATGATATGCCCACTTCATGGTAATTGAAGTAGAGGCCATAAAATTCAAAAAATTCCATCACCAACACACCCAGGTTCCGCGAAGGATCGATCTCTCCCCTCCGTATCTTCGGATGCATTTGCAGAAAGCTCACCGCCAGGCAGACGATGCTGTAGCTCCCCAGACCGCCTGTGAAGACCTCGTTCATGGACCGCTGGCTGAGAAATGCCTTGGCGACAAGTACGAGGGCTCGAAGAGCGGGCATTTCGGAGAGAAATCCAGACACCACTCTTCCCACTTCTACTCCATTATCTTGGTTGATAGAAATATCGACGGGGAAGTAGCCGTGTCTGGTAACAAATTTGACGATGGGTACTTTTGCCTTGGCGATGATAGTCACTTTATCGGTTATCCCTGCGCGTTTGAGCGTGTTAGCAAGCGCATGTAAGACGGTGACCCGGTTTGAGTATGCCATCGACTGAGAAATGACGACCAAGTCGATGTCACTTCAGCGTGGTCAGTTTGTGCGCGATTTAGTGACGTGTAGCCCAGCTCACCCCAGCGGAAGGTACAGCTTGGTCTCGTAACTACCAAACGCGAACACCTTAGCATCTGGAAACTTTGTAGAAATAGCTTGTGAAATCAGAGTGACGACCAGCGAGCGGACTTCATCTTCTTCGTGTGTCGGCGAGATGTATTTCACAAACGCTTCCACCTCTCGATGAAGTCTAGCGTGTCGTCAGTCATCACTCAACTAATTCCCCCCACCCCAAAGAGAAAAACGCGTACAATTCTGCCACATTCGCGCTTCCCTCCCAGTCAACGTCTTGTACCCATGGTGCCTTCCGCGACGCGGCATCAGTACGCTCCTTCTTGTTGTTGTACCCATCGTTCCGGTCAAAGTCTGCTTTGCGTTTTTTTCCGCCCCCGCCGTCGCGCTCGCCCGCCTTTCCTTTGCCCTTGTCCCGATCCCTGTCCTGCGTATTTTCCTTGTCCTCTTTGGGATGTTGGTCTTCGACTGGCCCAAATGCGATAAAATCGCTGTTGTTCTCGAACGAGGGTTCCTCAGCAGCCGGCGGCGACTTCTGTTTACCCGGTGGAACAGGTGTGGCTGATTCAGAGCCCTTGGCTATTTTCTTTCTCTTCCGTTTGGTCGCCGCGGCAGCAGAGACGTTGGACGGACCGGCAGCCGTATCGACGAACCCTTGATCGCGGTCTTCACGATGCTTACGGGTTGTACCTATCTCATCTTTTGGATCCAGTTGTGAGCTTGAGGGTCCACCGAGGGACATGGCGGGCGTAAAACAGATGAGAATAGGCTCAAGGTGAAGTTGAAGGTGAATGGCATCCGAGCCGGAATTCGTATGGTAGCCCCCGGGCCGAGCTCCCGACCAGTTTGCTGTTTTGCACTTGACCTTGACGGCACTACAATACTTGCAACAGGACATGCCAAAGGCAACAAAAAAGAAGAAAGAAAAAGCAGCAGACTTCTCCGTACGAGATAATTTCTAGATTATGCGTTACACGCCTGACTTAGTGTGAGATCCTCCAGAAAGCTAAACTTAAGCTTGGTAAAGGAAAGAAACTTCCAGCAAACCAAGTTGATACCTCCTTCAAAGCTCGATGTATGGGTTGCCCTTTGTCATGCAGATACCCCCTGGTTGAACTGTGTATTAAGCTATTGCACTTCCGACGCAGACCATCACCCTCGAGCGAGACACCAATGCGCCCACCACGAAGAGAAAACTCACAATCGCAGACTTGTTGGCACATCTGAAGCATCACAACAGCAATGTAAAGAAAGGCACGTCCACTTTCTCTCTGTCTTGACACGGATTTGACGGCTCGTAGATGCATTACTTGGCCTGCGCGAGCTGTTCGAAGCTCACTCAGAAATAATTGAATCATCCTTGGCATTGCTCATTGGTGCATGCGCGAGATTAATTGGGGACGAGGTGCACAGCCTTGCATTTGCTTTGACTCTCGCTTGACGCATGAAGCAGGATGCGAGTGTTCGCCGGGCTCTGATCTCTTTCTTCACCTGGCTTCTCCCTCGTATATCTGCTGTAAGTAATCCCCCTCTTGTCTAGAAGCAAGCAGTTGAGCTCCACTTCGTTGTAGAACGACCTCGCTCCCCATTCGTCCACCCTCCTTCTGTTTACAACTTCTGCTCAGACGCACATATTTCCTGAAATCCAAATAGATGCCGTTCGGCTTCTTGACCTCTATCTTGAGACATTTCCGGATGCCGTTGTCTGCGGTTGGAGAGATGGCAAGACTGGGCATGGCAAACGTATATTGGAAGGCTACTTGAATATATTAAGTGCCGGTACAAAGCTGGGTGACGGAGGAGGTGCGTGTTGTCTTGCTGTAACCCATTCCCAGACTCAACATGTGAAAAAGACATAAATGTCGTCCCGTCAAATACGGTAGCAAGTGGCATTGTCTTATCGACAGCTGTACGAGGTTCTCGTGTCCCTGGAAGCTTTATTTCTGATCAGTCAGGCGCCTCAACTAGTCAAAGCTCGTCACCTTCAGGTCAATATCGAAGTTTCTACGAGTAGCTCTGAGCTCCGCCATACCTGGTATTGATGAAAACCTTCCAACTACCTCGTCTAACCCTATATGGTATTTTTCCTCGGCCTTCCCAGAGCTAAAAGCCTACGAGGACTTCGATGCACTCTTTCGACCAACGACCAACCTTCCACCGGATGCTCTGCCTCCAGTACGTCAATGGAAGGCGGAAATTGATCCAGACGACGACGACGAACACTTCGCATTCAATTGGAAGCTCTCGCAATTCAAGCCAGTTGACGCCTCATACAACTTACAAGATCTACAAAATGTAATTTCGTCGGCGACTTTAAACGACCTGAACCTTGATTCCAGACTCGCTAATCAGCAATCAGACTTCGAGATGGTTTGTTTCACGTCCTATGTGTCTTGCGCAACTATTCCCACTTACAGTGAGATTTTTAGCGCTTGGCACGGGCATTGCACCCGGTCCTCCTGTCTAATTTCCTCGATTCAGCACCTTCTGTCTTTACGCCGAGCTCCGCACCCCTTCAGACCGAGCTGGGTATTCTTTCTGCTGTAGCCGATATATATCGCAACCTGTACGGTGCGTTGCTACAGAATGCGAAGGTAAGGGTCAACGGATCGTTGACAGGCGACTCCTGGCTGATTTTTCCAGACCAATTCCAACACAACCTTTCTTTTAGATAGCCTGCAGGTTATTTTGGAACGAATGGCACCCTATTTTCCTTTTCTCTCTAACCCTCTTGTGAGACGCGATGCTCAGGTAAGTATCTTATCTACCTTGGCATTTCTACCTCGTCCATTCTAGCCCCCTTGAATTAGATCGAGCAAGCACTCCAAGATCTAACCATCGTTTTTTGTGAACTCACTTCCCTCCTAATTCTTGCTTACACGACTCAGCATACGGCTCCATCAAACCCCAAGCGGCGCGATGGCAACTCAATTCCAAGGCAGATCTCCCAAGTCAAGGACTACATTGCGCGTCTATTGTCCGGCACCACCATATCCACTCACATGGTTGGACGACATATAACAGCCCAGGAATACGTGGCACTGCTTCCGACCCTCTGGATGCTTCTCAACAGCAATCTGGAGCATAGTGACGTGGACGAAGGCGCAGATATCCTCAGCACCTTGCTCGACCACGGGCTACAGGTTTCCTCTGCAGCTGCTGTCAAACAACCGACCGTAGATTTCCTCGTGCGACTTATACTTGTAGGCCTTCCTTCCGTGCTTTGTATACCTTTCGCCGATGAATTCGACGCTCCTTAGCTCGAGACAGCTCCACGACATACTGGCGCCTTCAAGGTCAGCACTAATGCGGCCTGTCTCGAAAAGATCGAGCAATGGATATTGCATCTTCCAAAAACACTTTGGGAGCTCTGTGACACTGACATGCCGCGCACGGAGGTACTGCCCACCCTTGAAAACTACAGGATTGTATTGACTGTGAACACCAGGTGATCCTCCGCTTCCTATTGCGGCTATTTCAGCGACGTTCTCCGCTGGCGAATACCAGTGCAAGTATTTCCGTGTGTTGCCAAATAGACCACGGTCACTTATCGGCTCTCTGTGTTCTAGGTTGCTGCACAACTCTGCGCTCGTCTGATCCCTTATTTCACGATAACGCATCCTATACGTGGCACGCTACCTGGGCCATTCACGAAGCTCGGAGACCCCGCTCTTCAGCGACTTGCGTTGGATGCGGTAGCGACCATCACGGCGGGCCTGCCTGCCAGTTCTCGCGAACCACTTGGTAAGGCTGTGCGTCAAGCGGTAGAGGGCTCGGTCCAAGCAGCATATTGGACGGAGGTTACAAGGAGCGTGGTTTCCTCAGCATAAGCATTGTTAATTCTTTATTGTTCAAGGCGAGCTTCTATATTCTATACAAAGGACGGCATGGTGTATCCCCCACGTCCCGCTTCGAAGCTTAAATGTCTACCTGAGACGTTATCACCGATGACTGATCTCAATTTGGCGGCACGTAAAGATAGCCTGCGACACGGTCGCTCACGCCAAAGGTGATTCGCTGTAGCTCCTCATTTGTCGTTCCGTCAACAAGGGCGCATTCGACTTTATCACCTGCAACAACTGGCCCAACGCCTGCAGGCGTCCCAGTGAGCACGAGATCGCCCTCCTCGAGCGTCATGATAGATGAGATGTGTTGGATGAGCCGAGGGATGCGGAAAATCATGTCTGACGTATTACCGTTTTGCTTGATTTGTTCGTTAATCTGTGTCGGACTGTAGTCAGGCTGTTTCCCGCTTCAGCAGATGCAGTGTAACGCACTTTGAGCCATAAATTCAGATTGTTGGGATCCGCAACATTCGACTTCGGGATATAAGCGCTACGTACGAGACTCATGAGAACATGAATGAAAAAGGTCAAACCGGTCTACATACCCGATGGGCGTGAATGTGTCGAACCCCTTCACGGCTGACCATGGTAGTCCTTTTTTCTTAACTTCCTCCTGGAGATTCCTTGCAGTCATATCAATGGCGAGAGCTAACCGATATTCGTGCCCGGTTTTGATAAGGTCGACATGGCTCTGAGAACGTACTATATCCAGCTATGTGTTCTCCTGCATTCGCTTCGGAGATATCGCGTCCCCCTTTCCCAATGATGACGCCCAGCTCGACTTCCAAGGCTAAGGGTGAGCAGCAGCATCAGGACCCTCACAGAGACGTACCTTCATGGTGAGCGGAGATCCCTCTTGGGATCTCAATTATACCGCCGGAAGGAAGATAACTAGTCGTTGGCTTGAGGAAGAAGAATGGCTCCTTCGGAAGTGCGTTGTTCAGCTCCTTGACATGGTCCGCATAGTTACGGCCTATTGCAACTATCTTTTTGTTTCGTGGTCAAACCGTCAGTCTGAGATCAGGGGATAAATGTCGACCGACCTTCTTGCCAGTGCGAGCGAAAGATGCGGCCATCTTTGTTAGTGACGGTCTGTGCCTGAGTTGTGCCTCCCGTCGCGGGCGCTCGGCACATGATGTAAGCTGTAAGCCACACTCGACCTCCACCTCGAGTCTCAACTACGATGATTTCGGTGCGCCACCAGATAATGCGCACCACAACCTTTGCTAATCCGATCTGCCCAGGCGTTCTTTATCTTTAACCAGAAGGGCGAAGTGAGCATCGAATTGTCACGCTGCGTTGTCAGATACACTGCTTGACGCGTCTCACCCGCCCAGCTACTCATCTCTCGGCTGTACCGACCAGACGTGAGGTATAGACGTCTGTTATGTTCATTACACTCGTACTGACTGCAATCCAGGCGTCCAATAGCGGATGTTTTTCGGATACAGGTCATTTCTAGCAGCGACATCCGGTCGCCCATCGTCACTCTTGGGTCGACGAGTTTCTTCCATGTCAAAGTCAACAATGTCTACGTCGTAGCCGTGACGAAGTACAAAAACCGCGCCTTCATCTCGGGACATCCTGATTTACCTCGTGGAATAGGAACAACGCTAATGCTGCCCTGGTGTTCGAATTCTGTTATCGAGTTATCTCGATTTGTAAATCCTACTTTGGGAAAGTAGACGAAGAGTGTGTGAAGAATAACTTTGTGCTGATTTACGAATTAATCGACGGTGGGTTTCACCAGACAATCCCTGACTTTGACTAAATTGTTGCAGAAATAAACGACTTTGGTTATCCACAGAACAGCGAAATCGATACCCTCAAGAGTTATATTACGACTGAGAGCGTTGTGTCCTCCCAGATTGTTGCGGTGCGTCGCATCGTTTATTTTGTCCTTCTTACCGCCAACCTCCACGCTCAACAGGAAGAATCCTCGAAAATTACGACACAAGCAACTGGCGTCACGAGTTGGCGGCGGGCAGATGTGAAGTACAAGAAGAATGAAGCATTCGTTGATGTTGTGGAAACGATCAATCTGAGCATGAGTGCCAAAGGTTCGTCGCTGGAAGACGGTCTCTTTCTGACAGTTGAAGATGCTACCTTCTCACAGGCACGGTTTTACGGGCTGATGTCGATGGTCATATTCAAATGCGCGCGTACTTGTCTGGCACTCCAGAGTGCAAGTTCGGCCTCAATGACAAGCTGGTGATTGACAAGAGCGAGCGAGGTGCGATTGACGCTGTAGAACTCGATGACTGTCGGTTCCACCAATGTGTACGGCTGAATGAATTCGATTCGACCCGGACGATCAGTTTCATCCCGCCAGATGGTGAATTTGAGTTAATGACGTGAGCGTGATTCACACTTGAGTTCTTGCTGCTGATCATACCCCAGTTATCGAGCAACTTCGAACGTGAAACTGCCTTTGCGCGTGATCCCCACCGTCAATGAGATTGGAACAACGCAAGTCGCATACCTCATCGTCGTGAAGACGAATTTCGGAAACAAGCTTTCTGCCACTAACGTGGTACTTCGCATCCCGACACCCCTTAATACAACCAGTGTCGACTGTAAAGTCCAGACAGGGAAAGCGAAGTATGTTCCAGAAGAAAACGTCGTCGTGTGGAAGTAAGTATGACAGTACTCGGTTTATCTACCTACCATGATTAACGCCCGTGCAGGATCCCGCGAGTTCAAGGGGGACAAGAGTTATCATTTAATGGGACTGCACAACTTACCAGCACAACGACCCGTCAAGTCTGGGCTCGACCACCTATAGACGTCGATTTCCAAGTTCTTATGTTTACCTCTTCTGGGTTGATCGTGCGGTTTTTGAAGGTGTTCGAAAAGAGTAGCTACCATAGTATCAAATGGGTGAGATATCTGACCAAGGCCAGCGGGACATATCAAATACGGGTGAGCAGATGTGGGTTTCCTGGAAATGTCACGCTGATTCTTCTCGACCACAGTTTTAGTGGAGTTGGACATATATATTTCATTCGGATAGTTGTGCTCTCCTACTGTGTACTCCGTAATTTAGTCCTTCGTGTGGCGTACTTGCGACGAATAATGCCAAAGGGACTAAGATGACCCAATTTGTCCTCACCGTTTTATCGAGTTTAAAATGTTTGTCGTGTGCGTGTTGTGCGGGCGCTATGCCTGGCCGCAGCAAGGCCATCAGCGACTTCATCTCAACAACGACTACCTCTTTTGCGCACCTTCTTTTCACTCTTCATCCCAGCATATATTTACCGTTGAACTATGTTCTGGAGGTACTCGCGCCTGAGTTTCACTCGACCAGCGTAGGACTTCCCTAAAACCTCTTGCATCTAGGTTCGGCTTCCACAATGGGTCCTCAATAGATAGCCTCCTCGACAAAGAAGATGTCTCGTTAGAAGCAATCCTTGATGAGGATGACCTCCTCCAAGAATGCAAGGCCCAAAACACGCGCCTTATTGATTATTTTCAGAGGTTAGATGTACTACAACGCTTGCTGGGTTATGTCACAGGACAGATCGAGGGAGAGGACCGGGGTAGATTCAAGTGCGTAGCAAGCCAATGTTTCACCCGCTTTTCTCGAATCTTGCTTCCTCACATCTCAAAGATACCCTTACGTTGCAACCGAGGTTCTCTGCAGCGAAATATGGTCGATCGTCGAGACCTGTCTGAATAACACTGACCAGTTATTAGTCCCCTTCTGGGAGACTGTGCTGGATCGCACCCCCGAAGACATGAAAACCCGAATGACGATGGCTTCGCAATTTGCGAAGACTAACGCTGTATTTATGAGTAAAAAACCCGCCGAGGTGACTGCCGCTTTCCTGCGCCGTCCTGTTACCCATTCGGAGACCCGCTGCAGATGCTCAAATTCATTCGAGCACAGCGAGATATCATCGAACGAATACTCCAACATATTGAGATGCCCTCCTTCTCAGATCTCCTCGTTCGAATAATTCAACTAGACGATCAGCCTGCTGGTGCTGGCGTACTCGAAGTATGCCTTCACTCGACTCAACATCCTTTCTCGCGCGAATCCCACTCACGCTGAGCTTACAGTGGCTCTCCGATGAGCGCCTTATGACGAGACTCGTCGCGCGCCTTTCCCCGGCTCATTCCTCGGACATGCATGTTGTCGTGGCCGAGCTCATCAAAGGCATTATTTCAATGTCTGCGCCTTCGCCTGCAGCTGGGCTTTCGGAGGGTCTCCAGACTGGCCTTGCCTCCAATCGATTTGCCCGGGAATTGGCAAGCCGGGAAAATGTACAAATCCTCGTGGACCACATTCTCTATGACTTCAAAGATATCCCACCTGATCCTTCCAGCGACGCCCTTGAAAACGATGAGCTCAGCCGCCCGACGACTCCAACGCTGCCGAACTATGATTCTGCTACGTCATCCATCGTCAACTCAATATGCATGGTCATTGAGCTAATTCGGCAGAACAATTCCGACTACTTTGAACCATACCTCTTCCACACTTTACGAAATCGGCTCATTCATGTCCAACAGCAGCTTTCTACTCACGATCCAGAGGAAGGTCGAGTGGCGTTAGAAGGGGCTATGAAAGAAATGGTGGACCGCATAGGTGTTGTTCACCTGGGTCCCCTGCTAGGGACTTTCTGCGACCGCTTGCACGAGCTTAAGCCTTACTTGCAGAAACCTCGGTCATCAGTGAGTCGTTCGCCTTCCCTCGTTTCTCGTGATTTCTCACTGCTTTTACAATAGGATGGCGACATATCCACGACCGTCGGAAGCATAACGCCTCTCACGTTCGAACGCTACAGGATTTGCGAGCTCTATGCCGAACTTCTCCACTGCTCTAATATGTCTCTCCTCAATCGCTCTGCGGATTACGATTACCTCTACGACTCGGAGGGTCGCTTACAAGGAGGACTCTCTGCTCTCGAAGAATTAGCACAGGTCATCTCCATGGGTTCTGGCGAAGACGATAATCGTGACCATATGGACGAAGAGGTGGACGAAATTGAGCCCGCGTTGGAGTTCCCAGTCCACGGTGCCCCGCAGGATTCTTCATCGCTGTTGGACTCAGATGAGGATATGAGTGATGACGAAGGTCCCGGTAGTTTCGAAGACGACCCCATGGAAGACATCACCGCTTCCGGCGAACTGAAGTCCACGGACGGCAGTTCCAAGCCAAAACCAGGCCTCTTCCCACCTTCGCATACCCGCTCCCCAGCAGACACGGGGGTCAACCCTGTGTCTCCAGGAGGTGCCACACTTCCAGGTGCGGCTACTCCAGGTGGGAGTACACGACCTCGGAGAAAAGGCTCGAATCAAAGTATAGGCTCCGAGGGGTCTACCGTAGGTCGTCGTTCAACGGGATCAAGACGTAGTTCGAAGCGGCTTGCCTTGGGTGACATATCACAATCTGGGCTCGCCGTCCCAGTTGGGGAGCGACTGAAACACAGGATGTTAGACGATAACGTACTGGGGACGATACTGGTGGGTGAAATATCATAGGATGATGCCGACCTATGACGTGATTTCGTAGGACCTATTCTTTGAATTTCCGTGGAATAATTTCCTCCACAGCGTGGTATATGACCTTATCCATCAAATCCTTACCGGACGCGTTGATGGGGGAGCTAACCGCCTGCTCGCTATATCACTCTTCCGAGATGCGAGGCTCATGGAACGCATAGTAGAAGGGCAGAAAGTCAATGATGTTGAAAGGTACTATGTTATTTGATATTTGAAAACACTCCTTACAGGGTTTCTTTAGCGCCAAGCCGAAAGGCGTTCGATTGGGGTACATGGGTCATCTCACCCTTATTTCAGAAGATGTTATCACAGCCCTCGATCATTTTCCTCCGGACTTGAAGGAGGTCATTGAGGAGTACGCACCTCAGCCAGCCTGGGACGATTACGTGCGAGGTCGATATAAAGAGACCAGGAAGAAAGACACAAGTCTGCTTGGTGGAGGCAAGCCTGCCATGATTGCCTCCCTAGCGCGACCTGCTGGCCAGTGGAAAGTGGATGAGGAAGATTCCCATCTACCTGTCCCCCCGCCTGCTATTAAGATCGATTTGCAAGAGCCCAAGGGCGAGTTCCGTCGTGCGACTGGTTCAAGACCTGCTCTAGGAAACACCGCAGACTTTGGCGTTGCTCCCGCTGTAGACGATGACGATGACGACTTCACGTCTGCCACACACCCTACAGTGAGCTCATACCATTGCAAGATTGCAGTAATCAGTAGTTCTCAACTCTGACTGCCATAGTTTGCTCAGTACTTAGCGCGTGAGATTCAGCGGCGTGACGAATTCGGTGGGTCGTCCTCTTCTTCTGATGCCTCCGATGAAGAAGACGGGGGATGGCTTGCGCAATCCCAATTCGACATACGACTTGAGCACTCGGGGGACACGGCCAGACGGCCACTTGTTCGAGAGCGTCCTCTGAACGAAGCAGGGGTAGACGTGGGTTCCATACTCGCTCTATCGTACAATTGCTGACATTTTATCGCAGGGCATTTTCCCACCACCTCCAGCAGATAGCCCATTTAACGATCCCTTTTCAACAGAAGACGATGACGTAAGTGTATCAGAACCTGATGTTGATGGCGTCATCTCATAACCCGTATCATTTGAAAGGACGATGGCTTTTGCCCTTTCTCAGACTCAGCAGCGTCCTCGCGAAGTGACCCGTTCAATCTCTCGTCGAGCTTCTCCGATGACATACGGGAGGTATCGTTCGATTCTTTCGGAGACTTTGGCGATTTCCAAAGCGGTAACGGTGAAACTACACCGACTGCGGGAAGTTGGACATTTACCAGTGGTTCCGGTCATAGTTCGCCAAGTGACACGGGCGATGGGTCCGCTGACGAGAAGGACTCTGATGCCAATTCGACCGAGGAGCATAAACGAGATCTGTGATTTATCCTTAACTGTATGGACATCTTCTTCCATGAGTTCACTGTCCGTCGTCAGGCACCCCAGACCGAGTCTGAGCTAGTACGCAAGACACTTCAGATGATGCAGCAATATCCGTTCTGCTGTTCCCAAGTACTCGGACTAAACACCCGATCCACGGAATGTACAGTATTGGTGGCATCGCATCCCAAAAACAGTATCCATTCAATCAGAGATTCCAGTCCAGGTATTGGGACGCCCAAGACAAGCCATTCCTGTCATGTGGCAGTGCCCCGACATCTTGGCATAACAACATCCACACTGTTGAGAGAATTCTATATACTGAGTCATTTCAGCGTCAGTTTTCGATCCCTACAATCTGAATGCTACGTTTCCCTGGTCGATGGAGATTCGCCACGCGCCTGCAAAGTGGCTCGTTGCCACCGTCTGTTAACAAGGCTGATGTCGGTGGCGTCCCTTAGTATCACGGGTTAGGTTCATGTGGTGATTTACCGGGCAGGAACTATTTGGACGCGCCACATTCTCAATCCAGGTTCGTGGTTAGCGGCGTACAGATCGGCCCGACTATGTTTCCGTCATTTTCCGGCTTTCCAGTGTCTTTCCGGACTCGGTCTGCTGATCCTATTACTTGTTGTGCCACTGTGCCAATCCACTTACCCTCGCAGTCGGGACCTATTCACCGGGCTCAGGACAGCGGGGGTGACTGAGAACACTAAGAGTCATCTTTCGAACCTTCTAACACTTGGCACACATCGCAAACAGGCTTCACCAGCCCTCAGGCCTTAGACCCCAAGAGGAAACCCCTCCGCCCGCATTGGCCAGGACCCAACGTGTATTCGGGCCGTCTAAACCAAGGTGTCGATAAGCCATATCGAGCATCCCCATCTGCTTTTGCCGTCATCCAATGCAATACATCTCCCGTTGTGCATCTTCTCCATCTGGATCCCGTTTCCCATCGAGATCCCCTTGTGCATCTGAGTTGCAAGCACGCGCAAAGGGTTCGCTTTACACGCCCGAGCGTGGTCGCGCATGTTCCGTGAAGGTGGCGAGCCGCAATATGGTCAGATGAAGCTCGATGCAAGGCTCATTGACACCCCAAAAAGGGCACTTTCGGCTTGTGGCGAGGCCCGGGCCTGTCGAGCGGCTGCGTGCGGAACGAGTTTTTCTGATGATGATCGCTGGCGCTGGCGGACGCCTGCATCAGCTGCATCTCCTCATCGGCCCATTTCAGGCGCTTAGGGAAATCTCCCCCACCCTTCTATTCATTCCGGGCGCTGTTTGGGGTTCTTCTTCGGGGCTGGAAGGCGGATTGGATGGATGCTCGAGCCGGTAGGGATCCACCGGTTATCGGCTGCCGGCGGCACCGCATTGCTTCTGGATTCTGGAAAGTGCATACCTCGAGCAAATCGCCCAACTACCGTCCTTTCCACGTGCAGTCAGCCTCACGCTAACACACGGGGCCTATCCCAGCCCCCATCATGGAACGGAAGCAACTTGAAGCTTAGGATCGAGGGGGTGTGTGCGGGGAACGTCCGCGCAGTGACTGTGCTATCGGGGTCCGCCGAGTGGCTTCCGTCCAGCCTGAGGCTGGCTTCAGTCAGTCTTGAGTGAGGAGAGCGAGAAGCGAGAACCACACTCATTGGCACCGGTATGAAAGGCTCAAAGTGGGTTGTGGCATTCTCACCGGTTCCACTGGTGGAGAGGGCGCAATGCGGAACACAGATTCCGAGTCCCTTCTAGCTGACGCCTGACGCCCATCTCCACCCCAAGAGTTCGCCGGCAAGACGTTCTCGGTGCGTACCGCGCGCTGTTCGATCCGATAGTGGGCCACGCCTTGAACCCTAATCGGGCACTTAGCGCCGTCGACGTAAGAACAGGCCCTGCCTTCGATGGGCAGTTCTATTTGTCTAAAATCAGAAATGAACATTTTTGCGTCGAAATGGGCGACGACTAGAAGGAGGACGTGCGCCCCTGAACGCGTGTTTGGCTTAGCGCGGTGCGAGCACGCGCGGATGGGGTTATATCACGTCTTGGCCACGATGGATGGTATCACCTGACAAGCATTTGGCTTTATACGGAACGTCGTGCCCAGCTGGCCTCGTGCTCGCCTGCTTTTGTCTCTGCTAGCCCAACTCGTGGCGGGCACCAGGCGTTGCTGGCCTTTAAATTTTGGCCTTTTTGGCCCTTTGGACGTTCGAGAGCGAGAGGCCCGTCAGTTGGAGTTATGCGCGTCCGATGTCCCCGCATCTTTCGTTAGCATACCCTGTGCTGAGCTGAATGCAACACCAGCCTTTATCTGCCAGTCCCCCCTAACTGTCTGCCCCTTCCCTAATTGACGTTGATCCCACGAGCATTCACACTCATCGTTTACGCGAGGCGTTCGAAGGGTCCACCTTCTTTGTTTGATTCGCTTGGGCGCCTTGATGTTCAAGTTGCCGTCGGTTGCGCTTAATGGGCCTCCTTCAATGTTCGCTTGGGATCGAGACCCGTTGAACTTTTTTGACCTGGACGGTGTGTACTGTGTACGATTCAATGCCGTCGAGAAGGGCACAATGGTAACGAGTATGACGCCGAGGCCGGGGTGGGTCCGGATTAGATCACCCAGATTACGATTACGAGGAAATGACGACGACGATCGCCGAACACTTGACCGAGAGATTGACATCAGTCATGATTCGTCAGCTATCGCTTGCCATTCCCACCTCCATACCCGAACGTAGCCGTGATGGGTCGGTCCTGTCCTGCGACCTTTGATGCTCGGCGTCCCACGCTTGATGTTCTGTTGCCAGTGACAGACCGTTGCCAACAGAGGCTTGTGATCCTTTTCGCCTCCTCACTCATCTCTCCGTTCCCACCGTGGAGTTTTATTGTGTCCGACTGCCTTGCTTCCGATAGGGTATCTCACTCTGACCGGGATCCGCATAAGCAAAGCAGGAAGAGACTAGGCTTCGGCCAGGTCGCTCGTCAGGCCCATCAGAAGCAACGAAATACGCACCAGCAGTCCACCTCATGCCATCGTCAGCTTACACAGTACCCGATGGGCACTCATTCCTTGCTTCTCGTACGTACCCAAATACGCTTTTGGCCAACGCATGAACTCGGCTACGACATTTCTTTTCGAATCCAAAATCAACGGAACCAATCGAGGGACGTGACATTCACGCCACAAACGATCTTGACCTTGACCATGATACCTGTCATCCGTGCCCAGACGTGATCTATCTATCTATACAGGTCAGCCATACGGAATCTGATTATTTGACTTTTATTTTTATTTTCGCTGCTCAGAACATTCTGGGTTCAGTTACAACATCGCAGCGATCACCAATCACTACCGCATTCCTACAGCGGCGACTCTGATCGGCTACCTGGGCCTCAGCTCTATTGTTACAGACCCTAAACGCGACTTGAGCGCATGTTCGCACTTGTTTGTAGGGCCCATGGATAGACCGCTGTTAAATGATACCCCAATTGGCAGCACGGATCTCGAATTTGCTGGCTGTTTACCTCCTTTGCTCGCATCTAGGCCATGCCTTTCATCGGTTCTCGCAATGCGCATCACTTGAGCCTGCCAAATGCTTGGCTGAAATACCCAGTCAGGCGACGGGGACTACAGCAAAGTGAGGCATGCACGACACTCGACCCAGCAAGAACCGGTCGAACTTAGGGGTAGGTCTTACCCTGATTCGTTGATCTTCGTTCCTTTGACAGCCAATGGGGAAAGTGATGCCACCGCTCAGCCCGGACATGGTCGTGTCATTGACTTGCTCTAGCGAGACGTTCCGCCAATGTAATTGCCGCAGCGACGTGCACGCGCCCGTCCTCGCGTGCGCCACGCGCCGGTCTCTTGCCTTGCTTGGGCCGACGATCCCGCCTCCGGGCTATTGGGGCCACTATCCTATCGGCGTTTAGGGTCCAGCCTTGTGTTCTATCGCCAAATTCTCTTTTGCGTAGCCTCGACCTGTGGCGACATAGCGCAGAGTTAGCCGCCAGGGGTGTGGCTTGCCAGCGAATCTGCAGGGTGTTCATCGTGCACAGCCCCTGTGACTCGAACCTATCGGCATGTGGGACGATCAGAGAAGATTGAACTAGAATGTACGTCTGGAAGAGAGGGCCATCTCTGCCACTCTTCATGGCTGTGATAGGTGTAAGATATGGCGCTGAAGGCAGATGAAGGGTCTAGGTATAGAAAAGTCAGATCGTTTATAGACCCCACGTCCATCTCACGTATTTGAACTGGAGTGGACTGAGATAATAAAAGGTCAAATATCTTACGATTCTAGTAATTGGATGTGTCATAAATGAAGCCGCGTGTACTGGCATTGCATGTGCCCCAAATACCCAAGTTAATGCAGCTTATACAGTTTTGAGGCCTTCAGGGTCCAGGAACTTGGGAACGACTGGCCTCATTCACAACACGTTGTAGAGGACAAGCGAAAGCGTCAATGTGTGAGCACCCCTAAATGATGATTGGCAAAAGGTGTTCTAGCTGCCCGTGAGCATTCATTGTGTCACGTCACCGTCACCGAGTGAACAAAGGACTCATAAACGTACATTAAAGCGGAGTGTGTCCCTCCTTCTAGAAAAGACCGCAATTAAATGCAACAATGCGAAGAAAGCGTGCAAGGCCAAATAACGATGACGTGACGTGGGCCGGTCTTCTCCGCCCGCCACAGACGCGTCTCGGTTGACGCGGCCCTGAATGAGCCCGAATTTTCCGAGCCAGACAGACCAAAAAAGATAAAAACGGGCGTTTATTAAATGTTGCTTACGGTTACGGCAACACGTTCCGAGGGAATAAGTCCTTCAGCTTATGGGCTCAGCAGGAAGCCGTCACCTTGCCGGAGAAAATGAATGATGTCAAGAAGCGAGGGATCAACTGTTCTATCTATATGGAATGGAATATTTCGTAATCTTCGCTCCGCACGCAGTGCGCAAGCGAGCAACACGACGACAATGCGAACGAATACAGTACAGTACGACACAATGCATGATAGCTGTACTGAATACAGTATGTTCCCGGTCTGGAACTGTCTATGAACGGCCAAGTGCCAGTCGGGGGAGAAGCGACCGGTAATCTACATGACAAAGCAGGCACGGCGACATATCCACACATCCACACACCAAAGTGATGAACCATCTCGTCAAATTTAGAGCTGGGTGTGGATGATTGCTAAGAATTTGAGATTGTGATGATTAAGGGTGAAAAAGTGGCGGGGTCTGGTTGCTGCTGAGGTAATGGTGTGGGTTATCGGTTATCGACGTTTTCTAAAGGCCGACTTAGGTAAGCATACGCGCGCGTGCGGCCGACGTGCGTCGGAGGAAGGTGGGAGGCGAGTTTGGTTCCTGTGCGAGGTGTTGGAGGTGGCACGCACGCCAGGGGAATACTTCCGCAAAGAGCTAATTAGTGCCAAGGAGAGATAGCAGAGGCCATATGTCGGGATGAAGGGGTACCAGTACAGCTAGTGCTCGGAGTTTGGGGCGAGCGATCGCCGAAAATGGCCAAAGGGTGCGTCGGTGCGATATGTACGGGGCGCTTTGGGGCGGTCAGCGGAACGAGGCGCACTAGAAGATGGGAGATTGGCGCCTAGGACGAATAGGGTTGCGGTGGTTGTCAAAGGGCCGGAGTGGACGGTAGGGGAGTTATGGTTTGTGTGACGTGGAGGGAAGATGGGTCGGTGCGCGTGTCTGTGTCTTTGTGTCTGTGTCTCTAACCGGGTGTGTGTCCTTCTTTCTTCTCTGGGCAATACGGTACGGGTGGATACGGTTGGTTGGTGGAAAGGTGGTGGAAGGGGGAGGTGAGTCAGGCTGGGAGATGTGAAAGCCCGAGATGAGATTTACCCGATTATGGATATGGCCCAGGTGCTTGGCTCACCCAATCTGCCGATGCTACGCTGCGCTTTGACTATAAATCTGCCCCCGTTTATCGTCTCCTCGCCCCGAACCAAGTCATCCCCCACTCCCCGCGCCATCTCGCTCCCGCCCTTGCCCTCGACACCCCTGCCGACCATGTCTCCCTCCTTCCAATACGATCTCCCAATGCGCCTGTCGCACCCGGCGACCACCACTCCAAAGCGCAACCTTACCCACCGCCGCCAAGCAAAGGCGGCCGATGTCTCCCGCATCCTCGACCCATCCTACCTATCCTCCTCCGCCTCGTCTTCCCCGACCTCAGTATATGAAGACACGGACGGCAATCTCCACGATCCCGACTATCGCTACTTCCCAGTAGTCGCCGTCGCCTCGCCTCGCCGGCCCGCCTGGGAGCGTGGCGGTGACGATGATGAAATTGATCAAGAGGACTTCGACGAACGCGCCCGCCTTCGCAGCGTCTCTCCCCGCGAGCGCCGTCGTGCCCGCTACTCTGCTTACGAGCAGTCATTGCCCTACGCCCGCCGCTCGTTCGACGAGATCGTCGAAGAGCGTCTCCGCCAAAGCCGCGTCTCCCAAAAGCTCCGCTCGAGGAGCCACTCTCCACACTATGAGACCACTCAGATCGTGGTGGATGAGCCCGGCGTGATATCCGGAGAACCCAAACAGGAGATGTACGTGCCGATGCGCAAGGAAACGCCTGACTGGACGTGAGTCACTTTCATGCTTTCCTGTCCGCCCTTTCTCCGTGTCACTCACCCGGGGTTGCCACCTTTCCAGTCCCACTTGTGGCCAGCAGTTCCGCCGCCAATGGCAAGCACTCACGCTTAGCGTTCGTTTCTCGATCTTCCGCGCCCAGAGGAAGATCAGACGCAAACTCGGTGCTTAACACCGATGATACCACCTCATCATCTTCACCCGACCATCGTCTTCAATGACATTGTCTTTTATGGTTTCGACCACGGCTATCGACTGCCGTACATCCCAGCTGGGGTACAGCGATTACGCCGCGGCACAATGGCTGGCTGGTGTATTCTGCCGCTATATTTGTGCAACGGTGCCCTATTCTGCGCAGCGAGTCCTCCCTTTCCCATTTCCAATCCATGTAGTCCCGACTCGCGTTCATCGTCCCCCTACATATGATTACCTATGGCTGCCATTTATATCCCTCAACGGTATACGCGCTGACATTTGTCGCCGCACCCCGAATTCCACCACTCCATTGACGTTCTCCATGACATCACGTTTCTCCAACAGATGCACTTATTTACGATTGTTTCAGCAGTTGTCTTACTTACACAGGTGTGTTACGGGCACATGATATAGCCCTCCCTTTGCCTTTGCTACGCCAATAAAACAAGGGACTTTTGTCTGACCTTTTTGGCCTTGTGTCGAGGCCCTTGGATGTGTGCGATTTCGGTGCAAACCTGGTTGCGATCATGACTACTACGATGAGCGATGTGATTTGATCATGACGTAGCACACAAGTCGGGCGCACCGGCATAATATCACAGATATGTTATTTTTCGTTTGCACCGGGATACGGTGTTTTTCTGCGCATTTGTCTTTGCACTGCTCGACCGGGGACAGTTCGATACCTCTTCGGTACTGGTGCAAGGGACCGGTGGCGCGCAGTGCCTTCCGCAGGCAGGCCGGTCGGGCAGTGTATTGACAGCCGGAGTGGGCATAAAGGGGACATCAGCAGACCCAGACGTGGCGGTGCCGTTCCGCCAGAAGAGAAGTTGGCAAACTTGCAGAAGTGCGGAGTCAGCTGGCCCCAAATTTCCCCACGTTCCCTACAGTGGGGTACCGGGTTCGGGTAATCGTTCGGATTCAGGCCTTGACCTGAAAGCGTGTGCGTGTGTGCGTGTGTGTTGCGCAAGTCCCCCCGAAGGGTTTCCGCCTGGTCAGGCGGCGTCGCCGTGACCGTGCGGCGTGGCGTGTCCCCCCGCTGCCGCGTGCTCTAGGGGCTACTCCTCGAACCGACGACAGCGGACCCAAGAAAAAAAGAGACCGCCACTCCGCCCCTTTCGGCACGGCTTTGCGCGCGCTGCGCCGGCCGGCAACACAATGCACGGGGCAAAGGGGCGTGCGTGGAGGCTTGGCGTGGGGAGGCGGCGTGTGGTGCCGTGGCGACCTGGCATCATCAACTCGTCATCATCAATCATCAACATAATTCAGTCGGTTGTACGCGGCGCAGTACCCACGGCCACGGCCACTTTCTTATCCCCCCACCCAACCCCCAGGTTGTGGATACCGCCGGATCATGACATGACCATCATGACTTGCGCTGCGCAACTTGGCGGTGCTTATTAAGAGTGGGTGTGCGGCAACGCGGCCGCTGATTCAGCGGCGCCTTGTACTTTCTGCCCGCGGTGCTATTGCTGTCTACAGTAGTGATATTGATGATGATGTTCCCTTGCTAACAAAGTTTGGTGCCGAGCTCGGGCACGATGGTCTTTACTACTTACTCCTTTCATTCACTGAGTCAACTGCGGCGGTGCCTCCCGACAACAAGGATCAATGATCACAGAACAAGAAAACCCCACCCGCCACGCCGTCGCGTGAACGAAATCCAAGGTAACGCCTTGATAAGAAGGAAGCGGGGGTGGGTGCAGCATTCGCACCCACGGGACCCACGGGGTTGAG
>WNFD01004701.1_pt1 | contig 24793 bp, 27 predicted proteins | sample 5400491 | NCBI WGS metagenome assembly WNFD01 (sample SAMN13153343, study PRJNA577476) | soil metagenome | isolation source: 120 cm saprolite under Douglas fir tree site 2 hole 2 replicate 2 | place: USA:California | collected 2015-04-18
GTGCTCGTCAGGCCGGACAACGCCGAAGCGCTCGCCTGGGGTATCCGTGAGGCCGCGGACAGCGGGCCGCTCCCCCCGGCCGCGAGACAGGACGCCGGGATGAGGTTCACCGTCGGGCAGTCCGTGGACACGCTGCTGAGAGTATTCGCCCAGCCGCTGCCGATCCCGCCGGCGACCATCGTCCGGCAACTCGAGGAGCTGATCCTCGCGCCATCGGCGGCGGTGCCGCGCACCGTCAGCCCAGGCAGCGCGCTGACCGAAACAGCGGCGTAGCCGGACCGCGACCTCGCGCGGCCAGCCCAGAAACTATGCGGCGAGCTCGGCGTAGCGGCCGTTGCTTTCATCCCGAACGGGAGCGCGCGGTGCCTCCCGGCCCAGATAGCTGCCCAGGTCGGGTCACACGGCGCTTCACACGGTCAGCCGGGATCGTTCTGCTGGCTGGGTATCGATGATGGAGGGAGAACCGAGATGCCGATGGTCACGGTAAAGCTGATCGAGGGAGTCTTCACGCAGGAACAGAAGCAGGAGATGATCCGTAAGGTCACTGACACGATGGTTGAAATCGAGGGCGAGAACCTACGGCCGGTCACCTGGGTCCTCGTCGAGGAGGTTCGGAGCGGTGACTGGGGTATCGCGGGCAACGGCCTCACCACGGCCGATGTGCACGCTCTGCAGGCGCAGCCGGCTGCGGCCACAGCGGGCTGAGCCTGGCGGCTGGTGACGCTACGGGTACGGCTGCTCGGGCACCCGCGCATCGAAGACGGGGCCGGGCAGCCGTGCCAGCCGCCGCGAGGGCAAAAGTCGTGGGCACTGCTCGCCCGCGTTTCCCTGGCCGAACGGCCGCTGACCAGGACGGAGCTTGCGGCAGAGCTGTTCGGCGAGGCAGATGATCCGCTGGGGGCGCTACGCTGGTGCCTGGCTGACCTGCGCCGCTGCTGCCAGGATCCGCGGCTGTTCCGTGGCGATCCCGTCGGTCTGGCTGACGGCTCCCTGTGGATTGACGTCCAGGCGTTGTGGGATGGTTCCCTGGCCGCCGCCGAAATCGGCGGGACGCTGCTGGAGGGTGTGGAGCCGCGCAACTGCCCGGCATTCGACGTCTGGCTCATGCTGGCCCGCGGCACATGCGCGGCCCGGTCGATGGAGGAGCTTCGCCGGGCGGCGCTGGGCTGGCTGACCGCGGGCGATGCCGAGGCGGCTATCGAGTCGGCCGGGCGCGCCGCAGCGCTAGATCCGCTGGACGAGGGAGCGCAGGAGCTGTTTTTGCGGACGCTGGTTTCCGCCGGTCATCCCGCCAGGGCCGCTGTGCATCTGTTGGCGTGCGAGGCGCTTTTCGCCCGGGAGAGCCTGGTTTGCTCTCCGGCCCTGCGGTCCGCGGCCCTGCGGTCCGCGGCGCTGGTAACGGCTGCGGCTTCACCGGTGGGGCTGAGAGCCGGCGTGGTCGCCAAGTCGCTGCTGCGAGCCGGGAAAGCAGCCCTCGACGCGGGGTCAGCTGACGCGGGCGTCGAGACCCTGCGGCGGGCGGCCGGGGAAGCCGAGCGCGCCGGTGATCCACTCGTGCTGGCGGATGTGCTAACGGCCCTGGGCTCCGCCCTGGTGCACGCCGTGCGCGGATTCGACGGCGAAGGAGCCGTCGTGCTGAACCGTGCGCTCGCGACCGCCAGGTCCGCGGGCAGCCAGCCGCTTACTGCGGACATCCTGCGAGAACTCGCGTTCGCCGATGTGCAAGCCGGGCGGCACGCATCCGCGGCACGTGCGCTGCGCGAGGCGTCAGCGCAGGCGCAGGCTACGGGCGATCCGGCGCTCATCGCCCGGGTGCTGGCGATTCGCGGCATGAACGAGGCGGACCAGGGCCATCACGACTCCGCGGCGGGGCTGCTTGCCCAGTCCGCGCAGACCGCGGCATCGGCGGGCAGCGGGCGGCAGGAGGCATGGTCGACCGGCGTCATGGCACGTTCGCTGCTGCTCGCGGGACAGGTCGAGGAGGCCCAGGCGGCAGCCGAGCGCAGCATCGATATCTGCGACCGTGAACGCTGGAATGCGTTCGTGCCTTGGCCGCAGGCCCTGCGGGCGCATTGCCTGGCGGCTGCCGGGCACTGCGGCGAGGCACGCGAGGACGCGGAGGCTGCGTTTGCGCTGGCCTGCCAGCTGGGCGACCCGTGCTGGGAGGGGATGGCCGGGCGAGCCCTAGCCCTGCTGGCCCTCCACGCAGGCGACGGGGCGGCGGCCGCTGAGTGGATCATCGATGCCCGGCGGCGCTGCGACCGCCTGCCGGACCGCTACGTCTGGGTGTCTGGGTTCGTGGGGCTTGGGCATCTGGAGATCGCGGCACGCCATCAGCGTGATCTGGTCCTGCCGCTGGCGCGGCGCCTGTACAAGGATGCGCTGCGGATGGACTTGCCCGAGTTCATCGCCTGGGCGCTGATCTACCAGGCCGAAGCGGGCGACCTTGCGAACCTGCCGCTGGCCCGCACGCTCGCCGCCAATATCGTCAACCCGGCGCTCCAGGCCCGGGCCGCCGCGCTTGAAGGACCGCGCGGCTGACGCCCCCGGAGGGGGACGGAGGGGCATCATCGCACCGGGCTGAGGCCGGCGGCGGTGAGCAGATAGGCGTCCCGGTCATCGCCGGAGCCGGTGACGATGTCGACGATCGCGGTGCCTACCCGCTCCGGGGTGAGCGCCGGGCCGCGGCCGTCAAGGAAGGCGGGGATATCGACGCCCTGCATGGCGGCGTAGGCGGCGACCGCGGCCGCGCCCAGCTCTGTTTCCGGGGTGAGCTGCGGCAGCACGGAGGCGAATCTGATGCCGAGCGCGCTCCGGCCGGACTCCGCGGCGGCATAGGAGGCGATGAACCGGATGGTGGCCTTGGCTCCGGCGTAGCCGCGCCGCCCCGGCGTTGAGGACCAGCGTCCGGGGGCGGTGCTCGTCGAGGAGCCGGCCTGCGACCACGGGGTCGTCGGCGTCGGCGGCGACCGGCGTGAAGGTGCCGCCGAGTTGTGCGCGCAGTTCCTCGAGCCGGTCGCGGTCGCGGGCGACGCCGACGACGTGCGCGCCATGCCTGGACAGGGCGATGGCGATGGCGCGGCCGAATCCCCGGCTGGCGCCGGTAACCAGTGCCGTCGTTCCGGAAAGCTCTTGCGTTGACATGCGGGAGTCCCTTGATGTGTTTCGGTTACCGCGAGCGCGCCAGCGATGGACCTGATTCAGCACGTCTCCCTGATGTGTATGAGGCGGGACCTAACCCGCGTTCACCTCTACAGATCCGGGACGCACAGGAAACTGACCGGGGAACGCTTCGCGCGTCACACGGGTCACCTCGTTCAACGACCCGGGCCTACTGGCGCCAGGAATGGGACCTGCGGATGCTGCTCAGGCACGCCAGCGAATCCCTGGCCGCGCTCGGCGAGGGCATCGAAGCCGGACGCACTGGCCTGGATCCCGCCGCCGAGGACGGTGCCGTGGTGGCTGACCCCGCCCGGGCCTTCCGTGATCGCGCCTGCCGGCTGCTTGACGCCTGGACCAGCCCCGGCCGCCAGCGCCAGGTCATCGAGATCGCAGGCTGCCCGCTGGCGGCCAGCGTCATGGCCGCCGCGGCAGCCCTTGAGGTCGCCGTCCACGGTTGGGACATATCCCGGGCGTGCGGGCAGCGCCAGCCGATCCCGCGCATCCTGGCCGTCGACCTGCTGGTGATAGCCCCGGCCCTGGTCCCGAGCACCGGCCGGCGCCCGCTGTTCGCGGCGCCGGTCACCGTGGCAGCGACCGCCGACCCCAGCGACCGGCTCGCCGCCTTCCTCGGGCGCACTCCCCGGGTATAGCGCACATGTGGACCGCGTGCTCGCCAGCGCCGCAGCCGGTGCTGACGGCTGGGGGGACGGGAAAGCAGGCGCGGTCTCCCTGATGCCGTGCGCGGCTGCCCGGCCGCGGGCCCCCGCCGCGCGGGCGCGTGCCGCCGCGGACGGCGCGGCTCCTGGTGCGGCCGCCACCGCGCTCCCGTTCGGGAGAGAAGGCCCTGACATGCCTCCTGAGTGACGATCTGGGGGTTGTTCGATCGTCATCTCGGTGCAGATGTCGCGGTCGGCGCGACACTGGGATCGGAGGGAATGACGATGCGTTACGCACTGCTGATGCACTATCGGGAACCTGGCGAGGGGGAGATCAGCGAGGTCGCGATCGCGGAGGCCAAAGAGGCATTCGGTGCCTACGGCCGCGCGCTGGAGAGCGCGGGTGTGCTGCTTTCGGCCGACGTGCTGCAGCCGACTGTCGCGACGACGACCGTGACTCGCAGGGAAGGGGTCTTGCGGGTGCAGGATGGGCCCTTCGCCGAGACGAGGGAAGCTCTGGCCGGAGTGTTCGTGCTCGACGTGCCCGACCTTGACGCGGCCATTAGCTGGGCGGAGAAGTGTCCGGGCGCGCAGTGGGGTGTGGTCGAGGTGCGCCCGGCCGCGACCGCCTTCGTCAACGGCGAGTGGACGCGCTGACGTCCGGCGGCGGAAGGCGGGCCGCCGGCCCCGGCCCGGGAGCGCCGGGGCCGGCGGCCCGCGCTGCGGGCGTGGCGGCCCGCGATAGCTACGGGCGGCTGCTCGCCCTTCTGGCTGCCTCGACGAGTGACCTCGCCTCCGCGGAGGACGCACTTGCCGACGCATTCGAGCGAGCCCTGCGGACGTGGCCGTCTCAGGGGGTGCCGGGAAACCCGGATGCGTGGCTGCTCACCGTCGCCCGCAACCGCCTGCGCGACCACTGGAAGTCCGCGCATGCTCAGCGGACCTTCCCCCGCGAGGCCGGGCAGGACGAGCCGGTGCATTTCGATGACGTGGACGTCGACGCGATCCCTGATCGGCGGCTTGAACTGATGCTCGTGTGCGCGCACCCGGCGATCGAACGCGCCGTGCGCACTCCTCTCATGCTCAACACGGTGCTCGGCTTCACCGCCGAGCAGGTCGGGCGGGCGTTCTCGGTGCCGGCGCCGACGATGGCGACGCGCCTGGTCCGGGCGAAGAAGCGCATCAAGGCCGCCCGCATCCCCTTCCACGTTCCCGGCCGGGGTGACCTCGTGGCGCGGATGACCGCGGTCCTTGAGGCGGTCTACGGCGCCTATGTCATCGACTGGGCGACGACCGGGCCGCAAGCCCGTCAGCTGCCCTTGGAGGCAATGCACCTCGCCGAAGTGCTCACAACGGTCGTCCCCGCCGATCCGGAAGCCCACGGGCTCGCCGCTCTGGTCCAGCTCTCGGCGGCGCGCGCCCCGGCGCGGGCTGACGCGAACGGGTGCTTCGTCCCACTCGCCGACCAGGACCCCTCGCTGTGGAACCCTCACCTGATCAACCGGGCTCGCGTTCACCTGCGGGCCGCGCACGCGCGAGGGCAGCTGGGGCGCTTCCAGATCGAGGCCGCGATCCAGGCCGTGCACTGCGCCCGACGACAGGGCGGCGGGACGGACTGGCCGACGCTGCTGACCCTGCACCGCCTGCTGCACGCGATCGCACCTTCCCTTGGCAGCGGTGTCGCCCTCGCCGCCGTCACCGCCGAGGTCGACGGCCCCGCTGCCGGACTCGCCACGCTCGACGCTCTGCTGGAAGAAGCCGGTCAGCACGCCCGCCGCTTCCAGCCGGCCAGAGCCACGCGCGCGCACCTGCTCGACCATCTCGGGCGTAGCGAGGAAGCCGTGGCGGCCTATGAAAGCGCGATCGCCCTGACCCACGACACCGCCGAACGCCAGTACCTGCAGCACCGCCGTGACCGCGCCATGCTTGGTCACAGCACCTAGGCGGGAGGAGGTCAGGAGGGTCGTTTCGCCAGGTCAGCGCCCTGAGGAGCGCCCTCAGTGGGGCTCCACGCAGACCATGTCACCGTCTTGGTGAGCGGGCGGTGCCGTCTCGCCGGACGGGGTGCAGGCTGACAGGTCAGGGTTGCTGGACACGAGGATGATCTACACTGGCGCGAGGCCTCATGCAACGATCCGCTCACAGGTATCACGCTCAGTTACATGACCGAGACGCGGCAGTGCGCGCCGACCCGCCGTTCTGATCGGATGGGCGGACGAGATTCCTGCTCGCGGACCCGGCACAGATGGGGGTGATCTGTGCCGTTCGTGCTCGGGTACGCCGGCTTCCCGCGGGCGCTCGCCGACTGGTGGCCCGGCGCGGCGATGGTGTGCCGGGACGAGCCGCCGGTGTAAGGGGGGCGGGGTCAGGCGGTGATGTCGCGGTGCCGCAGTAGTGCGGCTCCGGTGAGCAGGACCGCCGTGGTGCAGGCGGCGAGGACGAGGACGGCCGCGCCCTGGCCGAGCAGCTGAGCGGTGGCGGGGAAGCCGGTGGTGCGGGTGGCGGCGGCAGCCAGGCCGCCGGGCCCGTATTTCTGCGCGGCGGTGCCGGCGTGCGGGGTGAACCCGAGCAGCGGCTCGGCGACATATAGCAGGGCCAGGACGGTGCTGATGGCGCCGGCCGTCCACGCTGATCTGTGACACCTGATCAGTCACGCCGAAATGGCTGATCTGTGCGCCATCAGGATTCAGCGCACAGATGCTGCCATGAGTAAAGAATCGGCGATCGGCGCGGTGGTGCCGTCGCGATTCCGCCGTGACCGTCACGTTCTGTTAGCGGTGCGCTGGTAACTGCGGGTTTGGGTTGTTCTCCGGTTCGCGGCGGCCGTGCCGCGCGGGTGCTCGGGGCCTGTGCATGGTTGTTGTGTCGGTGGTGGTCGGACTGGCCGGTGACGGGGTGACCAAGGCGGACGCGGATGGAGAAGTGCTCGTCGTTGATGACGCACTGCTCGGGGCCGGGCAGGCTCCGGCCGTCACCGGCGAAGGGCGGGTTCCGGTATGGCGGGCACCGGTCCCGTAGGACATGGGCATGCCCTCGTGCTGCTCCGCTCGGCACCGCCACTGGTAGCTCATCCGATCAGGCACACGGCGAGCCTGCCCGGCCGCGATGCAGGCCCGGGCCCACGCTGGACGGGCGGATCGTCGAGCGGCGGCCCGCCGGTGCCGGTGCGGGGGTGCGCACCGGGCGGGGGCTGACTGCGGAACGGTGGCTAGCTGGCGGCTGGGATGGTCTGCATGGGCCGCATATCACGCACAGCAGTACTATCAACACATATCGGCGCAGACAAATACAAAATTTCGGATTAATGTTCGAGCGCACACAGTAGAATTCGAACCTACGCGCACGGCTCCGGAGTGCAACCCTGAGGTATGTCGTGACGAACAGATACACGTTCTGAACGGACATGAGGGGGCGTGCATGGGGCGCTGGTTGCCACGACAGGGCTCGTTTCGCACGATTGTCAGAGAGGTGCAGGCCGCGACTCGCCGACGGTTGCCTGACGCCTCGATGCGCACGCCGTACCCTTGACTCCATGAGCGCGCAACCGGTGGCTGACTACGACCCCGACGATCCCGTCGAGATCCTGCGGGGCCTGCCCGCCAGGTACCACGAGCAGTTCCTGGCCGAGTACGAGGCTGCCGTCGCAGCAGCCAGGCACCCTGAGCAGTACCGGCAGCTTCACGACCTGCTGCGGCTGTGGCGGCTGGGTGCGATTGCCTTCTCCGATCCAGGGTTTGAGGCGCAGAAAGAAGCCGCACGGACCGGCAGCGGACAGTGGACACCCATCGCGGACATCGTGCCGGACTGGGACACGAGAGTTGCAGCTGCCGCGCGCCGTCAGTCGGCCGGGTGATGTGTACCGGCCCGAGTTCGAAGGTGACGCGCTGGTCCAGCTCAACGGCCTGCCGAAGGCCGCTTTCGACGCACTGTCGAAGCTGGCCTCCCATGTGGCGCGCGCTGGTGCGGACAGGACTCCGGCCAGGGATGGGCTGGAGCTGGCGTACCGGGCGGCCGATGAGGCGCGCTACGAGCCGATGCCACGGCTGAACGCGCTGGTGGCGATCCGGCACGCGGAGGCCGCGTCACTGCTGGGCGACAAGACCGCGTTCCGGTCGGCGATCACCCGGGCTCGGCGGGAGCTCGACCGGGGTCCGCGCGCGAGCGAGCCGGGGTGGATGTGGTACGTGGACGAGACCGAGATCACCGGGGTGGAGGCAAAGGGATACTGGGGCCTGGGTGAGATGGACTCAGCGGAGAAGCTGTACCGCGGCGTGCTCGACCGCGAACTGAAGCCGCTCGTCCGTGCCTTCCACGGCGCGGATCTGAGTCGCATGCTGCTCGGCTGGGGTGCGCGCGAGGACGCCATCACCGAGGCAGTGGCCGTGCTGTCGGAGCTTGAGAACGGCGTGACATCCACCCGGTCCCTAGCGGAACTCCGGCCGGTCCGGATCGCCGCGCGGAGGGCCGACAACGAGGAATTCTGCACCCGCTACGACGCGGTCGAGCGGAAGCTGAAGAGCCTCCACCCGGTCCCGGCGAGCCAGACAGCCCTCCTGAACTGACGCTTGATCGCATCCGGCACACGCCTGGTGTGGTGCTTGATAACGGGGCCTACGACGCGCAGTGGGATGAAGCGGAGGGGCGGCTTGTGGTGATTCCCGGCAGCATGCTGGCAGCGGCGAAGCGGGCTATTCCCGATGCTTGATCGCATCCGGGACACGCCTGGTGTGGTGCTTGATAACAGGGGCTACGACGCGCAGTGGGATGAAGCGGAGGAGCGGCTTACCGGCGTGATATGGAAACTGGAACGCGCCCAGTCTTTCACCGAGAGCGCCGGGAACCTGGCGTGGCAGGCATTCGTCGCCGGTGACTGGCAGCGATCCCTTGCTGTCCTCGATGGGGCGCGGTCCGCCCGGCGCGCGGCGGCAGCTAGGTACGCCCGGCAGGGAATCGAGTTGCGCCGGGTCCGGATCGTAGAGCAGCCGGTGTCGGCCTATCTTCAGTGGGAGCTGCATTCGCTTAAGATCACAGACGAGTGCGGGCGGCCGGTCCGGGTCCTGGACGCGAGCCAGGTCAAAGACCTCGAACGCGATCAGCAGCTGCCGGAGCTGGTTGTCCTCGGTCACCTGGTGCTGTTCGAGGTCTGCTATGACGAGAACTGGGCGGGTTGCGGAGCCCGCCGCATTGATGATCCCGAGGTAATCCGGCAGGCCGCTGGGGAGATTGCCCAGATGTGGGCGAAGGCCGAGCCGCTGGCCGGTTACTTCGCCCGGGAGATCGCTCCGCTGCCTATCCCGTCCGCATAGCGGGTGCCGGGCAGTCGCACGCGGATTACGGCGGACTATGACGGAGAGTTCCGGATCCGTGACGGTTGCCCAGGGTGACAGGCCGTGCGAGGATGCGCGTACCTCGGATCCAAGCAGGACAGGAGGGCTCACCGTGGCCCGACCGTGGGAAGTGGACCCGCACGCGACGTTCGCGCGGCGGCTCGGCAAGACGGCGGCAGAGTTAGGCGACAGCCGCGTCGATAACGACTGCCCGGACATCTGGCAGCTCGACAACGGAGACATCGCGATCGTGGGGCGCGACATGACAACGGCCTTCGCGGGCAGGCTTCCCGCGGATATGCGCATCGGTGCAGACGAGCGGCTTGTGGTGATTCCCGGCAACATGCTCAGTGCGGCGAAGCCGGAAATTCCCGATGCTTGATCGCATCTGGGACATGCCCGGCGTGGGGCTCGACCGCAAGACCTACTACGAGCAGATGGCCCATGAGACTGGGCGGCTCACCGGCTTGGTGTGGAAGGTCGAACGTTCCCAGTTCTTCACCGAGCAACCTGACGACCCGGCATGGCAGGCGTTCTCCGCAGGTGACTGGCAGCGGTCCCTGGCCGTCTTTGAGAGCGAGCGCACCGACCGGCAGGCAACGGCGGCCAGGTATGCCCGTCAGGGCAGCGAGTTCCGCCGTGTGCGGATCGTTGAGCACCCGGTGTCGGCGTACGTTCAGTGGGAGATGCAGGCCCTCAAGATCACCAACGAGAGCGGGCAGCCCATCCGCGTCGTGGACGCCGGGAAGGTAAGTGATCTCGAACATGATCACCCGCTGCCCGAGCTGGTCGTCGTTGGTCATCAGGTGTTGTTCGAGGTCTGCTATGACGAGAACTGGGCGTCGTGCGGGGCGCGCCGCATCGACGATCCTCACGTGATCGAGCAGGCGGTCGCGGAAATTGCCCAGATGTGGGCGATGGCTGAGCCGCTGGCCGATTACTTCGCCCGGGAGATCGCGCCGCTGCCCGTCCCGACCCTCTAGAGGGTGCGACCCCGCAATTCCCGTCTGTCCCGTCTGTCTGGCGACTCAGGGGCGGTCCGGCCGTCTGCTGCCGTCACTACGCTGCTCGTTGTGCTGATCGCTGTCGGCCTGATCGGCGTCTCGCCGGTCGCGCTTGGCCTGTTCCACGGAGCGACGAGCCAGTGGGAGCGGCTGAGCTTCATCGGCCAGACCTACGGGGCCGCATCTGCGGTAGTGGCCGTCCTGGCGCTAGCCGGCGTCGTGGTGACCTTGGGCTACCAGGCACGCGAGACTAGGCGCGCTCGCGAGGAGACCCGCCGGAACACGACCGCGGACCTGCTCAGGATGGCGATGACCGATCCCGACCTCGACAAATGCTGGGGACCGGTTCCGCTTCGTGACGATCCCACGACCCGCAAGCAGCAGCTCTACACGAATATGATCATCGCAGCCTGGGAGCTGTCGTGGGAGATGGGGGCGACCCCCGAACACCGGCTTCGCGTGAACGCGAACGAGATGTTCCGAGGGCAGATCGGGCGCGATTTCTGGCGGAACGCGGGAGCAAGGAGGCTTGCGGGCTCGGCAAACCGTCGCGAGCGTCGCTTCCACGAGATCCTGGACGAGGAATACCGCCGTGCCCTTGCTGATCATCCCCACAGCGAACTGCGCCCGGACCCGCGGACACCGCAGCGGGAGCCTGGGCGTATGTGGTCCGGCGTGCGGAAACGTCTGGTGTGGGCGGGCATCGGCGCTGGAGTGGTCGCAGCGTTTTACCGTGTGCTACGCCGTCGCTGACGCCTCCGAGCAGCCTTGCCTCGGCGCCATGTCGTTGAACCGACTGCCGCGGATGACGGCGGACTCGCCATTTCCGGGTGCCGCGTCCGGGGCTCCCGGCGGTTGTGCCGTCGGGAACCCCGGAACGCTTGCGCCTACTGGTCGCGGGTGTCGTTCTTGATGCCGGAGATGAACGTCCCCCAGTCAGCCGTGCTGAAGGTCAGGTGGCCGCCTCCCGCGTTCTTGGAGTCGCGGACCGCGTAGGTCGTGCCAGCCTGAGCGACTTCGACACAGTCATTCCCGCTGTAGCTGTGGCTGGACTTGCGCCACCGTGCGCGGGTGAAGTCGGGGGCCTGCTGGGCTGCCATTAATTCTCCTTCGCTAGTTTGCTGATTATTTCGGTGGAATCGCCTGGGCTGAGCGCGTCGGTGACGAGACCGGTCCAGGCGAGGTTGTAGAGGTCCAGTTCTTCTTCGGATTCCAGATAGACATCGCCCATCAGTCCCTCGGCGTAGGCGATGGGCGTGTCTTCCGGATCAGGGAACGTGAGAATGCTGAACTTGCCGTCCATTCCCGCGCTGGCCCCGGCGTCGAACGAGAGCACCTGGAAGGTGACGTTCGGCCGGGTGCTCGCGTCAGCGAGGGCGGCGAGCTGCCGTCGGGTCGTTTCGCGTCCGCCGACCTGGCGGTGCAATGCGGCCTCGTCGAGCACCACGTGGATCTCTGGCCCGTCGTCCCGTCCGAGCAGGGCGTCTTGCCGGGCGATGCGTGCCACCACTTTCCGTTCGGCATCCTCTTTGTCAAGTCTCAGCCCGGTACGGGAAATGACTTCCCGGGCGTAGCCTTCCGTCTGGAACAGTCCGGGCACGATATTGGCGTTGATCCGGATGCTGGCGGCCTCGGCCTCGAAGCCGATGTAGGAGCCGGTGAAGACGTCGGTGTAGGCGGTCCACCAGCCGCGCTTGCGGGCGTCGCGGCAGAGCTGGATCAGGGCCTCGCGCCGCGGCGGGCGGACGCCGTAGAGGTCGAGCATGTCCTCGAGGTCGTCGGTGGTGATGCGGGTGTGCCCGTTCTCGATCCGGTACATCTTGCTCTTGCTGAAGTCCAGGCGGCTGGCCGCGTCGTCCAGGGCCAGGCCCTGGGCCTGGCGGAGCCGGGTAAGCTCGCGCATCAGGCGCCGGCCGCGGACGGTCGGGCTGTATTCCATCGGTGCCCCCTGCCAGATCTGATGGCTGCTGCGTCCGGGGACAGCCTTGCGGGACCGGTAGCCGTCCCGCAACAGATTGTTATCGCGATATGCGTGAGCTGCGGCTGCCCGCCGACGCATACACGCTCCGGTGACTGCTAGCCGCGGCGGGACTCTGCGAGCACGATGTTCTTCATGCAGCTCAGCAGGGGTACAGCACACAGGCAGGCGATCCGCTGCGCAGCGGTGAGCGCGCCCCGGTGCGGCCGCCGCGACCTGGCCCGGCCTGGTGATCCGCCGCGGCCCGCGGATGAGGGACTGCGTATCGTCGCGGAGCGGCTCGCCGCCGCGGGGCTGAAGGTCAGGGTCCGCCCGCCCGGCCCGCTGGGTGAGGCGCAGACGCTGGAAACAGACCGCCCGGAGACCAGCAGCCTGGCCGGGGTGTGCGCCAGCGGCGCGGCCGCGGAGTTCCGCTACTGGCCGGGCACCGGCCCGGACCGTGAGCCCCGCCGGCTCGCCAGCCAGATCATCAGCGTGTTCACCCTGGAAACCCCGGGGCCGGGCCGGCCGGAGCGCTGCGGTGGCTGACGGCACCGCCGGCGGGAGCGGCGTGCGGGCGGCTGGCCGGCGCCAGGCGGCTGGCGGCGTTCGCGTGCGGGGAGCCGCTGTGCGCGTTCATCCCGGCCGGGGAGTCAGGAGGGGCGGCGGCATGGGCGGGCAGGCAGGCGCGGCGGGCCGTGGCATGTCCATGGGGTATCCGCAGCGGTGCTGCCGGGCGTTCCCCGGGCAGGCGAAGCAGATGTCGCAGGTCCGCAGGTTCCTGGCCTGCGTGCTGGACGGCTGCCCGGCCGCCGGCACGGTCATCCTGCTGGCGAACGAGGTAGCCACTAATGCGGTCCAGTACGGCACCGGCACCGGGGACGACGGCCGGATCATGGTCTGGGTCAGCGTCCGCAAGGGCGAGTCGGTGCGGATCGCGGTACGCGACGAGGGCGGCCCCTGGGCCGGGCAGGATCGCACTTACCGTACGCCCGAGCACGGCAACGGGCTGTTCATGGTCGATGCCGAGGCCGAGGAATGGGGCATGGTCCGGAACGCCCGCGGCCGGACCGTGTGGTTTCGCTGCGCGTGGGCCGCCGCATGACCGGGACACTGGCGACGATGGCCCCGGCTTCCCGGCAGCGGCACGATGCCAGGGCGAGGGTCCGGGCCGTGGCTGACGAGCTGGACCGGCGCGGCAGCCGGCACCGCCGTCACCCGGATCGCCCGCGCCGCGGCGGCCGGCCAGGGGCGGCTGCGCGTGGACGCCGCAACGACCGCTGGCCAGGAAACGATGAGGCGAGCCGACCTGGTCCTTCGCGGCAGGCGACTGCGTGATCACCCACCACCGGCTGCTCGGCGAGGGCTACCTGCCGCTTGGGACCACCGCGCACAAGCAGGGCCGGGTCGCCGGGGAGAACGCCCTCGGCGGCAGCCGCGAGTTCGCGGGCAGCCTCGGCACCCAGGTGGTGAAGATCTTCGACCACGCCGCCGCCCGCACCGGCCTGCGCGACCACGAGGCCCGCGCGGCGGGCTTCGACCCGGTCACCACCGGGTCCGGGGCCGACGACCACAATGACCGTCGACGCGGTCAGCGACCTCGACCTGTCCTACACCCCGCCGCTCGGCAGCCCGTGGGACGCCGTGCAGCTGGCAGCCCAGTCATGGACCAGAGCCCTTCAGGCACAAGACACGGATGCCTAACGGGAGCGCGATGACGCGATCCGCCCGCGCCTCACCGGCGAATGGTCAGTGCCGCCACATATCAGAGTCTGTACAGCTGAATCGCGGGACAGCTAATGCGGGCAAGTCGTAAATATTGTGAATGGCGCGCCTATGGCTCTTGTTCTGCACCTTGAAACATGTGGTTACTCCTTGACACCATGCGTGTACGGCGCGAGACTCGTGGCGTGACTGACTGGTTGAGGGGAACCTGGAAGCTCATCGCATGGCGCCGTATCGCAACGGACGGGACGGTCAGCTACCCACTCGGGGCGGATGCACGCGGGCTGCTCATCTATACGCCGAATGGGGGCATGGCGGTACAGATCACGGGGGCGAATCGCCGGGCGCTGGCCACCGACGACCCGCTAGGCGGTGACGCGGAGGCACGCGCGGGCGCGTATTCCAGCTACCTTTCCTACTTCGGCACTTACGAGTTGCAGGGCGAGACCGTCGTTCATCGCATCGACGGAAGCCTCTACCCGAATTGGTGCGGCGAGAAGCAGGTCCGTCCGTTCACGGCCGGGCATGGTGAACTCGTCCTGCGAACGCCGCCGATGCAAATAGGGGACGGCACCACCGTGGTTAACGAGCTGGCCTGGGCTCGCGAGGAGCCGCAGCGGTCAGGGACTGCCTTGGGTAATTCCGCCGCCTGATGGTTTAGGTGATGCGTGCACACGGGTATGTCCAGATGCGGAGAAACAGGCGAAGCGAAGTCTTCGCGAAGTTAGAGCGTTATTCAGAACCAACGCCGCCCGGTCGCACTGGCGCAGACACGGGCCGGAGGGCCGTAGCCGGCGAAGCCGTTCTGAATAAAGCTCTTAATCCTGCCGGAAGTTCACTATTTACACCGGTGAATTGATTCGACCGTCTGAGGCCGCCGGTATCCGATTTGCGGTTTCGCTGGCTGCGATCATATCGATTAGGGATATTTTATGGCCACGACGCTCTCCGAGCCTGCCACCCAGTTCGTGCGGGCCAGATCCGCCTCGCAGCACGCCACGTCGCCCCGGCTGAGCGCCCAGACGGCCGTGCGGCAGGCCGACTTCGAGGCCATCACGCGGCACATGTTCTCGCTCATGTTCCGCAACGTGTCGAGCGACGGCTTCGTGGTCGCCGACCCCGCCGACCCGGCGAGATTCTCCAGGCCCGGGTGCGTCATCGCCGCCCCCTCGTACCCCGCGAGCCTGCCCGGGGTGGACCAGGACTACGTCTTCAACTGGACGCGTGACGCGGCCATCACCGCGATGGAGCTCGCGGCCGCGGCAGTGCCGGCCAGGCCGGCAGCGGGCGTGCAGCCCTTGATCGACTACGTGAGCTTCGCCGGGATCTGCCAGGACAACGCCGCGCCCACGCTGGCCCACGCATGCTTCACGATCGAGGGCGAGCCCCGCCCATGGACCGAGCAGGCCGACGGGCCCGCCTTGCAGACGCTGGCGATGCTGCAGGCGTTCGGTCAGCTCGACCCGCCGGCCAGGGCAGTCGCGAGTGAGGTCATCGAGAAGAACCTGATCTTCCTGCTCGGGGCATACCGGGACCCGACCACCAGCCTGTGGGAAGAGCACTCGGGCTATTCGTTCTTCGCGCGGGCGGTCCAGCTCAGGTGCCTGCGGGCGGTCTCCGCCAGCGCATACGGGATCGCGGTCCCGCCGGGCACCGCCGGAGCCATAGCCTGGCTCGCGTCCGCCCTGCGAGGCCACTGGAACGGTACCCGCTACGTGAGCCTGCTCGCGCGGTCGCCTGGCGGAGGCTCTCCACCGGTCTCCGCGGCCCAGGGGTACGACCCGAACATCGATATCGTCCTGGCCAGCGTCTACGGCGCCGTCCCTGCCACGGATACCAGGCTGCTCGCCACCGCGGGACAGCTCCGCCGCCAGTGGGAGGACATTGCGTCTTCCGTCGTCTACCCGATCAACGTCTCTGACCGGAACCTTGGCATCGGCCCCCTGATGGGCCGCTACCCAGGTGACACCTACGACGGCGACATGTCCGCTCCCGTGCCAGGAGGGCATCCCTGGGCGCTTTGCACATGCAACTTCGCCGAGCTTTACTACCGCCTGGCCCGTGAGATCGCCCGGCTGCGAGCCGTGCCGTACGACGAGCTGTCCGCCGAGTTCTTCGGCCAGGTCGGGATAGCTGCCGATACCCCGCCCGGTGAGGCGGCCGGCGCCCTCGAGAAGGCGGCGGACGCCATGCTCCAGGCGATCATCTACCACAGCGACAACCTGGAGCTCAGCGAGCAGTTCGACGGCACGTCCGGGTACGAGAAGAGCGTAAGGGACCTTACCTGGAGCTACGCGGCGTTCCTATCCGCCGTCCGGGCGAAGGCGATGACGTGAGTTACGACGTCGTGGTCGTGGGCGCCGGGGTCAGCGGCGCGCTGATCGCCAAGCACCTCACCAGTGCCGGGCTCCGCGTCCTCGTGCTCGAGGCCGGGCCGGGCACGGCGTGGGCGTTCGACGGATACACGCGGCACCTTGACCACTTCTATGCCGCTGCGGGAAAGGGCATCGGGTCGCCGTGGCCGTCCGCCGTCGGCGCCCCGCAGCCGGATGTGGCCGATGTCAGGACCGGCGGCGGCTACTTCGTGCAGAACGGGCCCGACAAGTTCGCGAGCAGCTACTCCCGCCTGCTGGGCGGGTCGACCCTGCACTGGCTCGGGGTGTGCCTCAGGATGCTCCCCGAGGACTTCGAGCTGCGCTCGCGCTACGGCGTGGGCCGCGACTGGCCACTCGGATACGCCGACCTCGAGCCGTACTACCGGAACGCGGAGCTTGAGCTCGGCGTGGCGGCCGACGTCGCCGACCAGGCCCATCTCGGCATCGAGTTCCCCGATGGCTACGACTATCCGATGCGCCGCGTCCCGCTCAGCTACTCGGACCAGGTGCTCGCCGCCGCCGTCGACGGTATGCGGGTCACTGTCGGAGGCCGCACGTCCGCCCTCAAGGTCCGCAGCTATCCAGCGGCACGCAACTCGATTCCGCGCGGCGGTTACCAGCCGGCCGCCGCCGTAGACGAGCGCGCCGGCGGGCAGGCAGTGGTCCAGTACATCGGCGAGCGGTGCGCGGGCAACACCGCCTGCATCCCGATCTGCCCGATCCAGGCCAAGTACAACGCGGGCAAGACCCTGGCGCAGGCCGACGGGCGGAAGCTGCGGGTGATCGCGCAGGCCGTGGCGTCGAAGATCCGCGTCGATCCGGTCAGCGGCATGGTCAGGGGCATCGAGTACCAGCGTTACCCCGACCCGGGGTCGCCAAGGCACACCGTCCACGTGGCGCAGGCCCGCGCCTACGTGCTCGCCGCGCACGCCGTCGAGAACGCCAGGCTGATGCTGGCATCCGGGCTCGGCGGGCGCGGCGGCCTGGTCGGCAAGGGCCTGATGGACCACCCGGCGCTGTACGCCTGGGGGCTCTCGCCCGTCCCGGTCGGCGCCTACCGCGGTCCGCAGTCGACGGCCGGCATCGAGGACCTGCGGGGCGGGGCGTTCCGCGGCGGGCACGCCGCATTCCGGTTCGACATCGGCAACGACGGCTGGCGGGCCACGACGGGCGCGCCCGATACGAGCGTCGCGGACGCGGTCAGCCGGCAGGGCCTGTCCGGCACGAGGCTGCGCGAGTATCTGCGGACAACCCTGCCGCGCCAGGTTCGCTTCTCGGTGGCGATCGAGCAGCTCCCGTCGCCGGACAACAACGTCACCATCGATCCCCGCTACCTCGACCCGCTTGGCAACCCGCGCCCGGTGATCAGCTACCACATCGACCCCTACACCCTCGCCGGGATGGCGGCGGCCACCGACGTCTGCCACCAGGTGTTCGGCCGGGCCGGCATACAGGACTGCACGAACCCGGCGGAAGGCAGCTGGTTCCCCTCGGTGCGCTACGACGGCAGGGAGTACCACTACCACGGCATGGGCCACCTCGCCGGCACCCATGTCATGGGGCGCCGCGCCGAGGATTCCGTGGTGGACGCCAGCCAGCGCTCGTGGGAGCACCGCAACCTCTACGTCGTCGGCTCGGGCAGCTTCCCGACGATGGGCACCTCGAACCCCACCCTGACCATGGCCGCGCTAACCCTGCGCACGGCCGAGCACATGACCGCGGAGCTGGCCGGGTGAAGGCCGGCCGGCACCAGGAGCAGGAGGAGACCAGTGACCGCTGAAGTGGACACCAGCCCGGTGATCTTCCCGTACGGAGCGACGACGCGGACCACGCCGGAGGCCGCAGCCAGGGTGGTGTACGACGCCGTCATCGTGGGCGGCGGGATCGCGGGCTCGATCATCGCCAGCCAGCTGAGCCAGGCGGGCCAGCGCGTCCTCATCCTCGAGGCCGGTCCGGGCAAGGACCTGCAACTCGGGGAGTACGAGGGTTACCTGTCCCGCTTCTACGGCGCCTTGTCCAAGGACAACCAGGCTCCGTACCCGCGCAATCCCAACGCCATGATGCCCAGGAGCACCGACGCCATGCCGGTGACTCCCGAGACACCGGAGGACCGCTACTACCTGGTGCAAACCGGCGAGTACTGCACGGACACCGTTTACACCCGGGTCCTCGGCGGTACCACGATGCACTGGGAAGCCAAGACGCTGCGCATGCTTCCCGAGGACTTCGACACGGCCACCCGGTTCGGCCATGGCCTGGACTGGCCCGTCAGCTACGACGACCTCGAGCCCTACTACCGGCAGGCCGAGAAGGAGATCGGCGTGTCGGCCGACGTCGAGGACCAGGCATACCTGGGGATCCACTTCCCCGAGGGATACGTGTTCCCCATGCGGCGCATGCCGCTGTCGTACCTCGACCAGGTGGTCGCCAAGGACGTGGACAACATGCCCGTCGACCTGGACGGGGAGAGCGTCGCCCTCAAGGTGAGGAGCTTCCCGCAAGGCCGCAACGGCATCCCGAATCCCGCGTACGACGGCGGCATGGGCTTCACCCCGGTCGGGGCGGTGAGCACCAGCCAGGTGCAGGAGGGCGAGCGCTGCCAGGGGAACACCAACTGCGTCCCGATCTGCCCCGTGCAGGCCAAGTACCACGCCGGGAAGACGCTGGCCAGGGCCCTCAGCAGCGGGAAGGTTGACATGGTGACCCAGGCCGTCGCCTCCAGGGTCCACATCGACAGCGAGACCGGCCGGGTGACCCGCATCGAGTACAAGAAATACCACGATCCGCAGTCCCCCGAGCACACCACGCATCGCGCGCACGGGCGCGTCTTCGTGCTCAGCGCGAGCGCGATCGAGAACGCGCGGCTCATGCTGGCCTCTGGCCTGAAGAGCACGAGCGAGCTGATGGGCCACAACCTGATGGACCACGCCTACCTGCTCAGCTGGGCCCTCCTGCCTGAGGTGGCGGGCACGTTCCGGGGCACGATGTGCACCGGGGGGATAGTGGACCTGCGCGGCGGGCAGTTCCGCAAGAAGCAGGCCGGCTTCAGCGTCGACATCCACAACGACGGCTGGGGGTGGGCAACCGGCGCGCCCTACACTGACCTGCGCACCATCGTGGACGTCGAGCGCAAGTCCGGGCGGGACCTGCGCAACGCCCTGGTCCGCCAGATCTCGCGCCAGCTCCTGCTGGCATTCATGATCGAGGTGGCGCCCGAGCATGACAATAAGGTCAGCGTCGACCCCAGGTACCGGGACCAGCTCGGCAACATGAAGCCGGTCGTCAGGTACAGCGTCCCTGCCTACTCGATGCAGGGCGCCGTTTCCGCGCGGGAGGTCGCACGCCAGATCTTCCGCAGGCTCCGCGCCGAGGACCACACCTTCTACGATCGCCGCGACTACGGTTACGTCGAATTCGGGGGCCAGGACTACAACATCCGCGGCGGCAATCACCCGGCCGGGACGCACATCATGGGGACGACCAAGCACAACTCGGTGGTGGACTCCGCGCAGCGGTCATGGGACCACGAGAACCTGTTCCTGGCCGGCGGCGGCAGCATGCCCACGGTCGCGACATCGAACATCACCCTGACCCTGGCCGCGCTCTGCTACCGGAGTGCGGAACACATCATCAGCCAGCTCAGCGCCGAGTCGGCACCGGCCGCCGTCCCGGCGCGCTGAGCCACGGCCTAATCCACGATCGGCGGGGAATGACGATGACTACGACGGGGGATACCGCGCAGCGGAAGCTGCCCAGGATCACCACTATCGATCAGCTCTACGATTACCTCTACCGGGCGCTGCGGCTGGAGCACGCCACGATCCCGCCCTACCTGACAGCGCTCTACTCGCTGCACCCCGAGAGCAATTCGGACGCACGGCACATCATCCGGGTCGTGGCCGTCGAGGAGATGCTGCACCTCACCCTGGTGGCGAACGTCATGAACGCCGTCGGCGGGGAGCCCGACCTCACGCGGCCTGGTTTCGCTCCTACGTACCCGACCGCGCTTCCGGCCGGGGAGTCGGACTTCCTGGTGGACCTGCGGCCCTTCTCCAGGGCCGCCGTCGAGACCTTCCTGAAGATCGAGCGGCCCAAGGAGGCCCCAGACGAGGCATCGAGGATCGTGCGGCGGCACGACCTCCGCGCGGAGTTCGGCGCGGGAGCCGAGGAGTCCGGGGAGTCCCTCGCCACCGTTCCCGGCATGCCCGGGATGCAGTTCTGGAGCATCGGCGAGTTTTACGAGGAGATCATCGACGGCATCAAGGAGCTGCACAAGATTTACCAGGCGCAGGGGAAGGAACTGTTCACTGGCGACCCGGGCCGCCAGGTCTCGCCCGAGTACTTCTATTCAGGCGGCGGAGAGATCGTCGTCGTGACCGGCCTCGATTCCGCCGAGCAGGCGCTCACCCTCATCGCCGAACAGGGTGAGGGCATCGGGGGCGGGATCTACGACAGCGCGGGCGAACTGGCCCACTACTACCGGTTCCAGCAGCTCAAGCTCGGGCGCTACTACCAGGAGGGCGACGATCCGGGTAAGCCCTCGGGGCCGGAGCTGACGGTCGAGTGGGATTCGGCCTACCCGGTGAAGAAGAACGCCAGGCTCAAGGACTACCCGCCGGGGTCCGAGCTGTACGCGGCGGCCAAGGCGTTCAACGTCTCGTACGCCGGCTTCTTGCGGCAGGTCACGCATGCCTTCACCGGTAAGCCAGGGCTCCTTCTCGATGCGGTGTGGGAGATGTTCCGCATCCGCGACGACATGACCCGGCTGATCCACAATCCGATCCCCGGCCAGCCCGGGGTGCATGCCGGGCCGACGTTCGAGCTGGACAGCCGGCCCAAGGGGGCGGCGTCGTGATGACCGACGACGAACTGCTGCACCGATTCGTGGCCTTCTCCGCCGAGGTGACCGCGTTCAGCGCCTTCGACCTGTGGGGAACCGGCCAGGCGGAGGCATACTTCTCGACAGTGGTGGACGAGGTAGGGGAAGGAACTCTCAGGGAGCTCCTGGCGGCCTACCGGCCGCCCGAAGGTCCATCCGACGATCCGGCGGCCCGGGCAAGCCTGCTGGACGGCGACATCTTCAGCAGCCAGCGGCTCGGTCCCCTCGCCAGGAACATCATCAAGCTCTGGTACGCGGGGGTGTGGTATGAGCTGCCGTCGCAGTGGACGCCGGACTCCGTGGCACCAGAGACCAGGGCGTCAAGCAGCGGCGCGCCCAGGAGCAGCCTGCACGAGGGCGGCGCGCCCGAGAGTGCGAAATCGCCGTTCGTCGTGTCCGCGGCGGCCTACACCGAGGGGCTGATGTGGCGGGCGATCGGTGCCCACCCCTCGGGCGCGAAGGCGCAGGGGTACGGCTCGTGGGCGGCGCCGCCCGACATCGAGGGCTACCCCAAGGACGGCATAGCCGCGATCGCGCCGCAGGTGCCGTATCAGGCAAGACCAGACCAAGCGGGGGCGTAACCGGAGTCACCGGGCGCACGGCGATGGTCAGAACTCGAACCAAAGGGGGCATACAGTGAACGACATCATCAAGGAGAACCTTAATCCCCAGAAGGTATGGCTCGGCGTGACGCCGACGCTCTGGTGGACAAGTACCCGACCGATCCCAAGGTGCTCAAGCGCGCCCTTGACCTGCGCGGCCTGCGGGTGTCCGAACCCTGGGTGAGCACCTATTTCACCATCAGGAAGATGGAAAAGCAGACCATCGCCAGCTTCAGGGAGCGGATGGCGTTCATCAAGGCGCTGGGCGGCACGGATATCGTGGTGGCCGAGTTCGGCCGGTCGTCGCACCTGCAGCCGATCGCCCTGTTCGCGAACCGTCCCGAATTCGACGCCACGGAGTGGAAGCGGCTCAGCGACGGCCTCAACGAGCTCGGAAAGATCGCCGCCGGCGAAGAAATGCGGCTGTGCTACCACCACCACATGGGGACCGGCGTGCAGACGGCAGACGACGTCGGGCGCCTGATGGAGTCCACGGACCCTGGCCTGGTGCACCTTCTCCTCGACACGGGACACCTGGCCTTCGCCGGAGCCGACCCGCTCTCGGTCACCAAGAAGCATAGGGAGCGTATCAAGCACGTCCACCTCAAGAACATCCGCCGGGACGTGGTGACCAGAGTCCGGGACGAGAACCTGTCCTTCGAGCAAGCCATCAAGCTGGGCGTGTTCACCGTGCCGGGGGACGTACACGGCGCCATCGAGTTCGAGCCCATCCTGAAGGAACTCGCCAGCGCCGACTACGAGGGGTGGCTGGTCGTCGAGGCCGAGCAGGATCCCGCGAAGGCGAACCCGCTGGAGTACGCCAAGAAGGCTAGGAACTACCTGCGCACGGTCCTGGGGTGGTAACGATGCGCGCCAGGGATGTGTACCTCAGCTTCTTCATGTTCACCACCAACCTGTACCCCGACGATCCGGAATACACGAAGGTCATCGTCAGGCACATCAAGGAGCTGGGGAAACTCGGATACACGGGCTTTGACATGCCCATCTTCCCGAACGAAACGGGCGATCACCGCGGGGAGGTCCGCAGCTACGTCACGCTCAGGCAGGCTCTGGACAAGGCCGGTCTCGATGACGTGGGCTTCACCACCAACGTGGCCACCACCCGGACGTTCGACCCCACGTCGGTGTACGCGGACCAGCGCGAGGCCGGGCTGGCCTACCTCAAGTCGCGGGTGGACATCACGGCGGCCCTGCGCGGGACGATCATGGCGGGTCCCATCCTGTTTCCCTACAACGTGTTCCCCGTCACTGACCTGAACGCGCCGATCTGGAGCGACGCCCTGCAAGACTGGCTGGAGCCCAGGTACCGCCACGCCAGGCCTGTCATGGATCAGCTCGGAGAGTACGCGGCGACCAGGAACGTCCGGCTTGGCATCGAGCCGGTCGACCACTGGGAGACGCCTGCCCCGAACATGGTGGGCGACGTGCTCAGCTTCCTCGAGGGTGTCCCAAGCCGGCAGGCGGGCGTCTGCATCGACAGCTCCCACGTGATACTCGGCAGCAGCGGTCCGGCGGCCTTCAAGCGGGAGGTTGCCCAGGCCGCGGAGCAGGACCGCCTCAACTACGTGCAGGTCTCGCCGCCCGACCGGGGGGAGGTGCGCGACAGCTGGATCCCGTGGCGCGTGTTCCTCGAGCCCATCCTTCCCAGGTACCAGGGGCCGCTGCTCATCGAGACCTTCAACGCCATCCCGGCCTTCCTCGGCTCACTGCGCCTGACCAGGCGCAAGTTCTGGATCCCCGGCGAGGACAAGCCGGTCACGGGCGTGCCGAGCGCCTACGAGGTGGCGCGCGACGCCATCGAAACGCTGCGGAAAGAGCTCAGCGCACTCGGGGAGAAGTGATTCCGATGACCAGCAGTCAGGCCACCACCAGGGCCGGGCCGTCCACGGTCCCGGCCGGCAGCGCATCGGCCCCGGGCATGCTCGCCTCGTTCCGGGCGGTGCCGTCACAGGAGGCGACGGCGGTCAACCTGGGACCGCTCAGCGACCTGCCCGGCTTCTGGCAGGGCACCGGGTTCAACCTGATCGCCCGGCCGGACTTTTCCGGCGGCACCCAGGAGGGATTCTTCCTCGAGCTGAACCTGCTGCAGAGGAGATCGACTACCTCAGCGATGCGCGCCGCCCGCAGGTCTGGACGGCGGCTGGTCGCATCGATCCAGCGGAGGTACGCCTTGCGGTAGAACTGCGCCAGCGTGTCGAAGAACGCGGCTGCGGCCGGGCTGGCCGCAAGCGCCGCCGCGATGTCTTCGGCAAGGTCGGCGCGCTGCGGACCTTCCGGCGCCAGCTCAACGACACGTCGTCGCCGACCGCCACGCCCGCATCGCGCAGCCACGTCGGGTTCACCGTGAACGCCCATCGGCTGCCGTCCGGCGCAATAGTCCCGCGGACCTGCCTGCCGCCGATCGTGCCGCCGACCGGATGCTCAGCCTTGGCGCGCCATACCGCGTCTGGGTCGAACGGAACCACTCCTGCACCTCGCCAGCTGCCTCGGACCGGATCTTGCCGACTTCGATCGTGATCAGCTCGGCGAGATCGCCGGCGTGCTCCCGCAGCAGGCCGCCGAGCCGGCGGACGAGTTCGCCGCGGCTGGGCGCGGGTGTCAGCCGCCATTGGCGGAAGCCTCCGAGGCGGCGCTTACGGCAGTGTCCACGTGCGTCGGCGTGTCGGCCGTGAGGCCGAACAGCTGCTCGCCGATGACCGGGGAGCGGACGGTGAGGTCAGCGCCTTCAGCGAGTTTGACGTCCATGCTCCGCAGCGCCTGCCTGGCGCGTTCCTCGAGTGCGGCCCTGGATGGTACGGATACGGTCATCGGTCGCCTCGCCTCCAGTCTGCCCCGGGTCGGATGATCAGATCATCGGCGGCGCGCCGCGCACTGTCCAGAGGCACCGCCGCGGTCGGTCCGGGGGGGGCTGGGGCTGCTCGTGCTATATTGCGAGCGGCTGTCACTGTTCGCCGTTACGAATGTCGTGGATTTTCGCCGGCATCCCGGTTTCGAGCGTCTCGCCGAAGGATCAGGCTGTAGCCCCGTCGCGGGCCTGACAGGGGTCCACGCTGCTTTCCGCCCTGGACCCCGGCGGTGCCATTCC
>WNFD01001376.1_pt1 | contig 24792 bp, 16 predicted proteins | sample 5400491 | NCBI WGS metagenome assembly WNFD01 (sample SAMN13153343, study PRJNA577476) | soil metagenome | isolation source: 120 cm saprolite under Douglas fir tree site 2 hole 2 replicate 2 | place: USA:California | collected 2015-04-18
GATCGTTGCTGTGATGATTGGTAATTGGCTCCGTGAGACATGCTTCCCACGCTTTTTTCTGTAGGTGTTGGAATTGTAATAGCAGCTGCCGGCGCGGCGATGCTCTGCTTTGTGGGTTGGTCGCTCAAGAGCGGGGTGACTTTTTATGGCGGGCCGCCTATTCGCCGCGTTGAGTACAGCCAGAGTCGAACGACGTTTTGGTGGGCCGTAGCGGGATTTCTTATTTTTGGCATACTACTGCTTTATATCGGCATTGATGTACTTCGACTGACGCTCAGGAGCTAATGTTCACCGGAATCATCGAAGAACTTGGTCGCGTGCGCGAGGTTGAAAAGCGCGGCGAGGACGCGCGCATTGTGATCGAAGCGCGCACGGTCACTGAAGGTGCGCGCGACGGCGACTCGATTGCCGTCAACGGCGTGTGCCTGACGGCGCTTGAGGTGCAGCCCGATTCATTTGCCGCGGATGTTTCCAAAGAGACGCTTTTTCGTTCGACGCGCGCGGGAAGTTTCTCAGCTCCAAAAGCCACGGCGAGTCCTGGACGTTTCGCATTGCTTATCCGAAAGAGATTGCCCAGTACCTGGTCTTCAAAGGCTCAGTCGCGGTCGAAGGCATCAGCCTGACAATTGCTGAATTGACTGATGATTACTTTGAAATCGCCGTGATTCCGAAGACGTGGGAAGTCACGAACTTCTCGCACTTAAAGCCGGGTGACGAAGTGAACCTGGAAGTGGACGTGATTGCGAAATATGTTGAGAGGATTCTTATGGCGCCCAAACCGTAGGCCGGCACCAATGCGTAACGATAGAAAATCTTGTCGATTTAGGCTATAAACCTATGAGAGCGTTACTTGCTTAAATCTGAACCGCGTAGCTCGGAATCAAATAATGTTTTCCTCCAAAGTCGGCAGTTTCTCTACTGAAGGGAGCCCACGATGTTCAAACGAGCCTTGACAGCCACGGCTGCGACCTTTCTCTTCTTCTCAATTGCTGTCCGAGCGCAGGTCTCGATGCCCTCCGCTCAACAAAGCCAGGCAACTGAATCTCAAGAAATGTCACAAGAAAAGCGTTCTTTGGTCAAAGAGTTGGTTGATGTTCTCAATGTAAAAAAGAGTGCCAAGGACGTACTTGAGGTTATGGAAGATCAAATCCATAAGCAAACGACAGAGATGACGTGGCAAGCACTGTCTCAGATGAAGGAAATGAAAGAGTTATCTGAGACGGAACGTCAACACTTGCAGGACGAGATCAAAAAGAGTGCTGACACCGCACACAAGCGCTTTCTTGAACTGTTCAATCAGCGAATTGACTTTGGCCAGCTAACTGAAGATGTTTCGATCAGTGTGTACGGAAAGTATTTCAACGAGAAGGAGCTTAAAGATTTGATCGAGTTCTATAAGTCCGATACGGGAAAACGCAGCATGGAACTCACGCCTAGTCTTTTAGCTGAGAGTATGTCTCAAACCAGTCAACGCTTGGCGCCAGTCATGGAAGACATCATCCGTGATCTATCAAGCGATGCTACGAATAAGTTTCGAAACGAAGTTGCGGGGCTTGCTAAGGCTCACCACGGACAAACCAGGCCTAGACAGAAACGCCGTTGAAGAAATAATTATTGGCAGACTGGTTCCCTAGTAATCGAAATTTAGTTCGCAACTCTATGGCATTTGCATCCATTCCTGACGCCGCTGCCGACATTCGCGAAGGGCGAATGATCATTATCGTGGACGACGAAGACCGCGAGAACGAGGGTGATCTGGTCTGCGCGGCTGAAAAAGTTACTCCTGAGATCATTAATTTCATGGCCCGGCATGCGCGCGGTCTGATCTGCCTGCCGCTGACCGAAGAACGCTGCGAGGAATTACATCTGCCGATGCAGGTCAGTGAGAACACTTCGACGCTCGGCACGGCGTTTACGATTTCGATCGAGGCCCGGCGCGGCGTGACCACCGGAATCTCAGCGGCGGATCGCGCGACAACGATTCTGACCGCCGTCGATCAGCGCACCAAGCCGCAGGATCTGGCGCGTCCGGGCCACATCTTTCCGTTGCGCGCAAAAAAGGGCGGCGTGCTGGTTCGTCCCGGCCAGACGGAAGCGGCCGTGGACATCGCGCGCATCGCCGGCATGTATCCCGCCGGCGTCATCTGCGAGATCATGAACGAAGACGGCACGATGGCGCGGCTGCCGCAACTGCGCGACTTTGCCGTCGTGCACGGCTTGAAGGTGATCACGGTTGCCGATCTGGTTCGCTATCGCATCAGCAAAGAAGTTCTGGTGCGCCGCGCCGCCGAAACCGATCTGCCGACTGTGTATGGACGCTGGCGCGCGGTCGCGTTTGAGAACACGATCAATGGCGACGTGCATCTGGCCATGGTAATGGGCGACGTGCGCACAGACGATCCCGTGCTCGTGCGCGTGCATACAGAGAACGTCACCTGCGACATGTTCGGCTCGACGATTGACGACGCCGGATTTCAGCTCCGCCGCGCACTCGAGAAAGTTTCGGAAGCCGGCCGAGGTGTGGTCCTTTATCTGCGACAGAGCGAGCACGGCCTCGATTTGATTCATCAACTGCGCACGTACGCGTTGATGCAGGAACGCGGTCTCAGCAAACGCGAGGCGAGCGCCGAAACCGGTTACGGACTCAACCGCGATTACGGCGTGGGCGCGCAGATTCTGCACGAGCTGGGACTGCGGCGAATTCTTTTGCTCACTAATCATCCCCCCAAAGTAACGGCCCTCGAAGGTTTTGAATTGGAAGTTGTAGGCAACGTGCCCCTGGGTTCTCCGGCATCAGAGAAAGTAGCACAGACTTCGGCTGTGACTCCCTCTCCCGTTGGGAGAGGGTCGGGGTGAGGGTCTAGCCGACGAAGAATTTGAACTAGCTCCTTTGATTGTTCTCAACTTCCGCATGGAGCAGAAGAAGGTCAAAGAGGTAACGGCGTCGCTAAACCCTCACCCTAACCCTCTCCCAATGGGAGAGGGGATCATCGAGCCTTGAAATTCCCCCGCTTTCAGTTTACAAACAATGATAGAGGTTTGAGATCAGAGGTTAGAGGTCAAGGTCGAGAAGAGAACCAAATAGCATCTAACTTCTGGCCTTCAACCTTCGGCTTTTCGGGCTCTCCCTCAATAGAGTGATTGTTCAGCAGCCGCAACTGCGGCTCCGGCGCTATGCCTGTTCGAGACGACAAAGCTTCAGCCGAATCGCCACGCGGCATACCACCGCCGAGTGTTCTGCGCCCGCGCCGAAGGCGGGTCGTCACGCGGCGCAATGCGGTGATCTCGGCCATCATCATTGCCGTTGGATCTATTCTTTTAATTCTGGCCGGGCTGATCGCCTACCGCATGGGCGCGGTCGATCGTTACGTGGCCAATCAGATCAAAGGCACGCTGTCGACGTACGGCATCCGCGCGGAAATCAGAGAGTCGCATACGTCGCTTTCGCCGCAAACCGTCGAGATGCTCGGCGTCGAGCTCTACGACGCGCGCACCGGCGAACAGCTTGGCAAAATCGATCGACTGCTGGCGACGGTGCGCATCGAGGATCTTTACGCGCTGAATCTGCGGCGCAACATCAATCTGAAAGACCTGACCGTCGAAGGTCTGGAGCTTTGGGTAAACTTTGACTCGCAGGGCCGATCGAACTTTCGCAACATACACATTCCGCCGCCTGAACCAAACGCGCGCATCCTGTTTGCTTACTCGACCGCGCATGTTGAGCTGAAAAATGCGCACGTGCACTACGGCGACGCGCTGCACAGTTTATCAGGGGACGCGCGCAACCTGCGTGCGACGATCCAGCCTGACGATCCGAACAATCCCGCGGGCAGCGGCATGAATGCCTTCACCGTGAGCGCGTCGAATTCGACGTTTGTCTATGACGGAAGACCAATTAACAGCATCGACCTTGATGCGAAGGGGCGCGTCAATGAAACTCGCGCCGAGATTTCTGATTTGACGTTGCGCTCGCCGGTCGCCGAAGCGCACCTGCAGGGCGTCCTGGATGATTGGCGCGCGCTGCGATATCACCTGAACGTGACGTCGAACGTCGATCTCACGCAAGCGTCGGACATTCTGCAAGTCGGAACGACGCTGCGCGGCGCCGGCAATTTTGTCGGCAGGATTAGCGGTGAAGGCGAGCGCTATCAGGCTGAAGGCAGCATCAGGAGTGACGCGCTTGCCGCAGACGGCGTGCGTTTGCAGGGGCTGAATGTTAACGCCAAAGGATCGGGGCAGGGGAAGAGTTACGACTTCAACGGGCGCGCAGTCGCTCAACTACTGACCGCGGGCGACTTTCAACTCAACGCCGTGCAGCTCACCGGTGGCGTGATGGGTACGGGTTCTGACTTCCGTTGGATCGGCGACCTGCGCGCGGCGGCTGAGAAGAGTTACGGCACCACGATCGCGGGATTGATTCTGCGCGACGCGCGCGCGGAATATCGCGGCGGTGTGCTTACGGCTTCAGCACCGCAAGTGGTTGGCAACAGTCTCACGTCAGCAGACGCGAAAGTCCAGCAGGGCATTTCTGCGAAAGACCTGCGCGTGAAAGTTGAAAACGGAACGACGACGGCGACGATCGCGAGCGCGAAGGCCGGCAAGATTGAATCGGCAAATGCGACCTTTGACGGAGTCACGATAAATAAAATCGATGTCAGCAGCCGCGCCGGCACTAGCGTCGTCAACATGAAAGAAGCGCAGGTCGGCGCCGCCAGCGCCCTGGGCGCGCAAACCGGCAGCATCAACATCGCCGGCGTAAGGTTGGCGATTCACAATGGCCGCATTGAAGGATCGACGAACGACATAAACGTCGGCGCGGTGACGCTCGAAAAGGGCCGCCTCGATGGCGTGAGAGTCGCGCGGCCGGTATTTACGATTGAACCGTCGGGAAATTATCGCGTCAGTTCGGACCTGACCATCGGTGGCGGCGTCCTCGGCGAAATGAAACTGGGCCCCGCGCGCACCAACTTGATTGCGACCAGCGCTCAAGTTCAACTGAACAACTTCACTGCGGAAACGCTGAACGGCCACGCGAGCGGCAACGCCACGATCGCGAGAACGAAGACCGGCGCGTCGCGGGTCAGCACTACTTTCGATAACTTCGATGTCCCCGGTTTGATCACCTTGCTGTCGGGCCGGGTTGTGCCGCTCGCCAGTAACGCGACCGGAAAAGCGGAACTGGCCTTTACTGGAACCGACCTGAGCACCATGACCGGCAGCATTAACGCGCAGCTCAGCAGCGCGCCATCCGCCGCGGGCAGCGATCTCACTCCGCTTTCAGGCGACCTGGCGATCACCGCAGACCGCGGGTTGTTTCAGATTCAACGGGCCAGCCTGCAAACGATTGCGACAAAACTAAACGCAACGGGTCAGTTTTCGCTCGATAAGGATTCCAATCTGCGAATCGATCTCGCTTCCACTGATGCGGCGGAACTTCAACGCGTGCTGATTTCGTCAGGAGCAATTCCCGAACTCGAAGAACAATTCCACACTTACGGAATCGATCTCGGGGGCAAACTCGTCTTCAACGGAACGCTCCAAGGCGCGCTTAAGGATCCCATCGTCAATGGCCATGCGGAGCTGGGCTCTTTGATCGTCAATGGCCGCGACCTGGGTTCGCTGGTGGCTAATCTGGCATCGACTGCCGCTGAGCTTCATGTCAACGACGGGCGTCTGGTGCAGCCGGGCGGAGGCGGCGCGCAATTCGCGCTGGTCGTGCCGCGCACCGGCACAGACAACATTTCGATCGAGGCAACGCTCGATCGGATGAACGCGGGTAATCTTATCGCCGCGTTGCCCTTGAAAGAGACGCGCGATCAATTTGGCGACACTCAGGCAGACGCGTCCGGCGCTTTGAAGATCACCGGCATGCCGAACCAGATGAGCGGCGCTGCCGATCTGCGTTTTGGGCCAGGCCGTTTGGCGGGCGAGCCTCTGCAAAACCTGTCGGCGCGCGCCACGTTCAGCGGCTCAACCGTGAATCTGGAAAAGGTCGATGTAAATTTCGATAACGGCCACCTCGCCGGAAGCGGAAAGTTCGATACGGCAACGAAAGCATTCGAACTGGCGGCTAGCGGCGATCATGTTCAGTTAGCCCGCCTCGGTGCTCTTACGGGTCATCCCAGCTTGCCAAAGCTGACCGGTATTGCCGTGATCAGAAAGCTGACGGCCAAGGGCATCCGTAACGATGTGGCGACGTACGAAATTAATTTCGACGCCGAAAGCACAAACGTGACAGTGGATGGTCATCCGGCGGGCGCGGTGAAACTGTTTGGTGAAACTGCGAACAAACGCCTCAACGTTACTTTCACAATGACCGGTTTGCTGGGTCCAAAGCCGCAAGTCGTGAGTGCGAGCGTCGATCTTTCAAACGAGAAGCTGCCCGCCAAAGTTGATGCGACAATTACCGACGCTGACCTGACTCAGGTTTTCAATGTCCTGGTGCCCGACAGCGACAACGCCATCACCGGAAGCGCGACCGGCACGCTCGCGCTTAGCGGCAATCTGATGAGCGAGAACGATCAGAGCGAAGAGACGTTTTCGCTCAAAGGTTTGACCGGCACGGCGACCTTCACAAAATTCTCAGCCGAGGTCGAGGACAATACGCTCTCAGCCACCGGCCCGGTCACAATCGATGTCGGGCGCAATGAAATGACGGTTCGGCAAAGCCAGTTCACCGGTTCGGGTACGAACATAAGGATGGGAGGGTCGATCGCCACCAGTCACGGCGGTCGCCAGGATTTCGACGTCGCGGGCACCGTTAACCTGACCATCCTCAGTCACCTTTCGCACGATCTTTTCTCTTCCGGCAAGGCTGAGTTGCAACTGCAAGTTGCCGGAACGTATGAAAGGACGCTTATCAAGGGCACGGCCACGGTAACCAACGCTTCGGTTTCGGTGTTGGTGGGTGACCAGCGCATCACGCTGTCGAGTCTTGATGGATCGATCATTTTCAATGCCGATCAGGCGCAGATTGAAAGGTTCAACGGCACCCTCGGTGGCGGAAAGGTGACCGCATCAGGCGGCGCGGTTATCGCCGGGCCGGCCCGCGGCCGCTTCATTCTGAACGTTCACGGCGCCAATGTGACGCTTAATTATCCGCAGGACTTTCGTTCGACGGTTGACGCCAACCTCGACCTCAGCGGAGACCTCAAGAGCCAGTTCATCACCGGCAATGTCTATGTGCGTCGCGCCGAATACACAAGGGACATAGCCCTTGACGAGTTGATTAATCGCCGGCCGCAACCATCGATTGAAGAAGGCGGCCAGTTCAAGTTTGCGCAGACGACAAATCTCGACAAGCTGTATGTCGAAGGCCGGAACGCCCTGGTGATGCACAACAATCTGGGCGACGTGGTAGCGTCAGTTTCCTTGCGGCTGGATGGTCCAGTGACCGATCCAATTGTGCAGGGACGGATCACGGCGACGCGCGGCACGCTCAATTTTCGCAACGCGCCGTACGAACTCACGCGCGGACTGGTTGAGTTTCCCGCGCGCTTTGGCGCCGATCCAATCATCAACATCGAAGGCCAGTCAGTCATCCGCGGCTATCGCGTGACCGCGCTACTCGAAGGACCGCTTTCGCACCCCACCACGAACGTTAGTTCAGAACCTTCGTTGCCCCAGGGAGATGTCGTATCACTGGTGCTGAACGGCACGCTGTCATCGACCGACACCAGCACCTCGGTACTGGCCCAGTCGGGTTTAGGAACAGCAGCGAGCTTGCTGACGGACGCACTGGTGAATGCGCCCGTGTCGCGGGCCACGAACAAGCTGTTTGGCCTCAGCCGCGTGGAAATCAATCCGGTGATTGTCGGCAACAGTTCAACGCCGACGGCGCGTCTGACAGTCGCGCGCCGCATCAGCAAAGACATGACCGTGACCTATTCGACAAACATCGCTTCAGATCCGAATCAGGTGCTCTCGGTCGAGTATCGGCTGTCGGATCGGCTGTCTTTCGTGGCCGACTATGAACAGGGCTCGCTCAGAAATCTGAGCACGCGAAATAACAACTATAGTTTTGAGATCAGGTTCCGGAAGAGATTTTGAAAAGGCAGACGGCAGCAGAAAAAAGGCAGAAGGCAGAAAGCAGAAGGCAGAAGACAAGCAGGAAACGCGTTCGGGTTTTCTGCCTGCTGCCTACTGCCGTCTGCCTGTTGCTGCTTGGGTCGGCGATGACCACCCTCGCCCAGGTCGGCGATTACGAAGGCCGGACGGTCGCGTCCGTCGAGGTAGTTCTGAAGGGCTCGCCCGGCGACCCGTCCGCCGAGGCTGAGTTTCGATCGCTGCTGAGGATTCTGCCGAACAGCGAATACTCGGCCGTCGCGGCGCGCCAGTCGCTCCAGGATCTCTTCGCGTCGGGGCGCGTGGCCACCGCGCAAATCGAAATTACCGAGGCCGAAGGAGGCGCCGGACGAAACCAGCCCATTCGCGTGCGCTTTGTCATCGAGCGGCAGATCGTGATCTCCGGCGTCAGCCTGCGCCTGACCCCGGCCACGGGAACTCCGGTGGCCCGTGACGAAATTCGCGCGCGGCTCAATCTGCTCGAGCCGGGCCGGCGCCATTCGCAGCGCGCCATCGATCGCAACGCGGACGAGGTCCAGGCTTACTTGCGCGATCGCGGTTACTACAGCGCCACGGTCGATGCGAGCGAAGAACCCGATCCTTCGGACGCTACGGGAACGCGCCGCCTCGTCATCTACACGATCACGCCGGGCGAGCCGGCGAAAGTTGCCAGCTTCACCATCGACATCAAGGGCTTCGATCCGAAGAGTGTGCAGTCAACATTGAAACTCCAACCGGGCGCGCTGTTCACGACTGATGCGCTTGGTGATGACGTGAATCGAATCCGGCAGGCCATCCTGGCGCAAGGCCATCTTGCGCCCTTGCTGGACGATCCGATTCCCCGGCGCAACCCCGACACCAAACTGATCGAGATTTCGCTGGAAGGCAAGATCGGGCCGAAGGTCGAGGTCGCCTTCAAGAATTACACCCTGAGCGAAAAGAAACAGAAAGAGCTGCTGCCGGTGAAGCGCGAAGGAAGCGTCGATTTTTCAGCGATCGAAGAAGGCGCGCGGCGCGTGCGCAATCAGCTTCAGCAGCAGGGTTATTTCTTTGCGGACGTAAATCCCATTTGCACCGTGACCCCACCCACGGCGACTACGATTGATAACGGAACGGTCGAGACTTGCCAGAACTTAAACGCGGCCGAGCTCAGCGCGGAAACCCTCAACATCACTTACGAAGTTATTCTCAGACGCCGCCTGAAGCTCACCGATATTCGGATCACCGGCACCAACAAACTAAGCTTCATCGACGTTGCTGAAGAATTGAAAACACAGAAGGCCAGCGCCGCGGGGTTTTTGCCTTTTCTCGGCGGCTATGGTCGAGGGTTTACCAACAACGCGCTGCTCCAGGAAGATATTCGCACTATCACGGCGCACATGCAGGACCTTGGTTATCGCGGCGCAAGGGTTGACGTAGTCGAGGGCATCCAGGTCAACAACGACAACCTGATCATAACTTTCAACGTTACGGAAGGGCCGCTGACGCGCGTGGCCGGCATCGAGGTTCGCGGCGAGAAAGCTTTTCCAGAAGAAGTGCTCCGCAAGGAAATCAAGTCGATCGTCGGCGGACCCTACTCGCGCCTGGAAGCTCGAGCTGACACTGACCGGCTGCTTAATTTGTATGCGCGCGAAGGCTATGTCGATGCGGAAGTCCAGCCGTCAACCGACCCACAGCCTAACAAGGGCGGCGATGAGCAGGTGCAGCTCATCTTCACCATAACCAAAGAAGGCGCGAAAGCAATCGTCAACGAAATTGTCGTGAATGGAGTGACCGGCAGCGCCGCAGTTCAGCGCGCAAAACGCGGGGCCATTCTCCGCGCCATTCCGCTTTCTCCGGGCGACGTCCTGCGCGCCGATCGCAAGAATGAAGCCGAGCGCGCGCTTTACGTTACTGACGCGTTTCGTCAGGTGTTGATTAGCCAGGCGCCGGCCGGCGACGGGCCGAATGGCTCGAAGAAGTACGACGTGATCGTGGACGTGGAGGAAAAGAGGCCGCGCGTGATCGAATATGGCGGCGGCTACTCGACCGACACCGGCGCGCTCGGCCTGCTGGAACTGACCAACGTCAACTTCATGAACAAGCTGCGCCAGGGAGCCATCCGCGTGCGCGCCAGCCAGCGGCAGGAACTGGTGCGTTTCGAGTTTCTGGATCCGCGCTTTACGCGCTATGGCACCAGACAGTTTTCCCCGCTGGCGATTTCAGTCCAGTACCTGCGCGATTCCACCATCACGCGTTTCTTTCGCTCGACGATCGATCGCGGAACCTTCGGCGTCGTCCAGCGCCTGGATGCTAAAGGAAATCCCATCGACGTGCTCGGGAATCAGGTGGGCCAGCCGACAATTAACCGTTTCACTTTCGGCGTGGAAACACAGCGGGTGTTGAGCCAGAAAACACGGAGCATAGTCTTTCTGCGTTACAACTATGAAGACGTGCGCCTGCGCAACATCGAGAGTCTGCTGATCAAGGACATTCTGGTGCCTGACGAAGTCGTGCGGCTTTCGCGTTTTGGCGTCTCGTTTGTTTTCGACACGCGCGAGCGATGCGAGCGGCGCCTTCCGGGCAGTTCCGGTGAAGAAGAAACGATCGCGCCGAACGGCGAAGTCTGCCGCTACAACCAGCTGGACGCGACTCGCGGCCAATTTCTGTCGGCGGATTTTAGCGTGGCGGCACGGTCGCTCGGCGGCAACACTTCGTTCAGCCGCTTTACGTCGACGTATCACACTTATTACAAGGTCGGGCGAGCGCGAGGCACGGTGCTGGCCGGCAATCTCACTGTGGGACTCGCGCAGTTGTTTACCCCGCGCGACCGCAACGGCAACGGCCGGATCGATGACTTTGATCGCCTGCTGCCGATCAGCGAACGATTTTTTTCCGGGGGCTCAACGACGCTGCGCGGCTTCGCTTACGAAGAAGCCGGGCCGCGCCAGGCCATCGTTCCGCAGGGCCAGTTTCGTGATCGGTCCGGCAAAATCATTGCGATCAACCCGTTCACGGTCCCGATCGGCGGCAATGCCCTGCTGGTGACGAACCTGGAAGCGCGCGTGCCGGTAACCAGAGAAATACAGGTTGTTCCTTTTTACGACGGCGGCAATGTGTTTCGCAGCCCCGCCGATATCTTTCATGCGCAACCGATCGTGCGCACGGGAAATTTTCTGGAAGACATTAACGCCCAGAACTTACGCCAACGTTGGACGAACACGGTGGGTTTAGGCGCGCGATTCAAGACGCCGTTCGGCGGCGCACTGGCGATTGATTACGGATACGTTCTGAATCCGCCGCAGTTTCTGATCCCGCAGGGGTTAAACACCAATGCTCCGTTCACCGCGATTTATCGTTTGCACCAGGGCCAAATTCAATTTCGTTTCACGCAAACGTTCTGAGCGGCAAGGAGCAAAGCGCGAAGGGCAAAGAGCAAAGAGAAATGAGCAGGGGGGAAGGAGAAAGAAATGAAAATTGCAAATTGCAAATTGAGAACTTCAAAATGTAGCGGTAACGACCATTGCGCCGTGAGGCTGCCAAACAATTCGCACTTTTCAGTTTTCAATTTTCAGTTTTCAATTCCTTTGCTTTTTGCCCTTTGCTCCTTTCTCTTTGCTCTTTGCCCTTCCGTGCACGCTCAAGTCATCGCCGACAAAGCCGTCGCCAGCGTGACCAACGGCTCGCGCGCGACGCCCGATCTGATCACTTACTCGGACCTGATTTGGCAACTGGCGCTTGAGCCGGCCACGCCGTTCGCTGAGAAACCAAGCTCGGAAAATCTCAACCGCGCTTTGCGACAGCTGGAAGACCAGGTGCTGGTGCTGCAGGAAGCGCGCAAGCTGCCCAGCGCCGACACGCCTGAGGCCCGCAAAGATCGCGATGAAGAGGTCAAGAAGCGTCGCGATGAGCTCGCGCAGTTGATGGGCTCGGCGGCTCGGTTGCAGGAGCGTATGACGCGGGTCGGGCTCACCAGCGAGCAATTGGATTCGATCCTGCGCGACCGCGTGATGGTTGACAAATATTTCGATTTTCGTTTTCGCGCTTTCGTCGTAATCGCACCCAAGGAAATCACCGACCGCTATAACGAAACCTATGTACGAGAACGCAACAGCGGCCGCATCGTTCCCACTCTCGATCAGGTCCGCAGCCGGATCGAAGAAGATCTGAGAGTCGAGAAGATCGCAGCCGAGATCGATGCGTTCGTGGACAAGTTGCGAGATCAGCCGGGCACGGAGATCGTCGTCCTGAGCGAGGTATAGTAGTTGCTTAGTTTCGGTGGTCAGTGGTTAGTAGCCAAATCGTCTGAAACCAGAATAACTGACTACTAAATACTGATTCCAGAATCCTGCCCCGATTCGGCGTTTCATACTACCTCACAGCGAAGTTTTCTGAGCGTGCGACCCGCGTTAGGGCGGTCGTGCGCCAGCAGGATATGCCAATCGAGATCGTGTCCGAACATCCGGAACCTCGGCTCACCGGTTTTTGCCGGGGCGCCGGGAACGCGCTATGGTCATTGACCGCGATAGCACTGCGCAAGCGTCGCTTCGTGCTGCGCGCGATGCTGGTGGCTGTGCTGCTCGCAGTCGTTGGCGGCGCAGTTCTGCTGGCTAATTCGTATCGCTCGTACGCAAAGCTGGTGGACGCCCGCCTGGCGCGTGGGTATCTGACCAGCCGCGGCGGGATCTTTGCGGCGCCGCGCACTCTGCTTCCGGGCCAAAAGTTTTCGCGCGACGAACTGGCCGTTGTCTTACGTCGCACCGGCTATCTGGAAACGGATAGTGCCGGCGAGATTTGGAACGGCAGCTTTACAGTGTTGAGCGACGCGATCGAAATTCGTCCGGCGAACGACGGCGGGTACCCGGAAACCGTTAGAGTCACCTTTGATCTTAATGGACGCATCGCTGAATTAAGCGGCGATGGCGTCACGCTGGATCGATTTGCCCTGGAACCAGAAGCGCTCACCAACGATGCGCGAATGAAGGAAGGTGCGCGCCGTCCGCTGGCTTTCAAAGAAATTCCAACGGTGCTGGTGCAGGCGATCACCTCAATTGAAGATCGCCGCTTTTTCGATCATCACGGTCTCGATGTTTGGGGCGTGGCGCGGGCGCTGTTGCGCAATGCCGGTGACGAACGGATTGGCCAGGGCGGTTCGACAATCACCCAGCAACTGGTCAAGAACACTTACCTAACGCCCGAGCGGACCCTGCGGCGCAAGTACGCGGAAGCGATGTTGGCCTTCACCATCGAGCGGCGTTTGCCGAAGGAAGACATTTTTGCGCTTTACTGCAACGAGATTTATCTGGGGCAGCGCGGCGCGCTGGCGGTCCGCGGCGTCGACCAGGCGGCACGCGTGTATTTTGGAAAGCATTTGAACGAACTGACCGTCGGCGAAGCCGCGACAATCGCCGGCATGATTCAGAGCCCGGCGCGTTACGCGCCGCTCGCGCACAACGATGCCGCAAGTGCGCGTCGCAACACCGTGCTGGGCACGATGGTGCGCGACGGCTTCATCACGCTCGAGCAGGCCGCAGCGGCGGCGAAAGAGCCTTTGACGATCTCTGATTTCGATCCGGCTCGCGAATCATCGGCTCCGTACTTTATTGATTATGTGAATCGGCGGGTTGGTGGTGGCACGGGTGTCCCGCCCGTGGATCATGCGCAGGATGCGCATGCCACTATCACGACGCTCGATCTCGATCTGCAACGAATGGCCGAGGAAGCAATCAAGCGACAGCTCGATCGCCTCGAAGCGATTTACAAACCACGCGGGCTGACGCCGCAGGCTGCGCTGGTGGCGCTCGACCCGCGCACGGGCGATGTTTTGGCGATGGTCGGGGGTAAGGACTATGCGGCGTCGCAACTGAATCGCGCCACCGACGCGCGCCGCCAACCCGGTTCGGTCTTCAAGCCTTTCGTTTATGCGACTGCGCTGGAAAGCGGCATGTCGCCGCTGCAAACTTTCAGAGACGCGCCCCAGACGTTCACTTACGATCACAAATCCAAATACCGTCCCGCGAATTATGGCGGCGGGTATTCGATGCGCGATGTTTGGTTGCGCACCGGCTTGATCAAATCGCTTAACGTCGTGACGGTGGACGTGGCGATGCAGGCCGGCCTGGCTCGCGTCGCGGACACGGCGCAGAGTTTCGGATTGCCGCGGCCCGCGCCGTATCCGGCGCTGGCGCTCGGCACGACGGAAGTTTCACCGGTGCAGATCGCCTCGGCCTACGCGGCGTTTGCCAACGGCGGCCGGCGCATTCAACCGAATGTCCTGGCGCGATCAGTGTCAGAACCGGGAGCGGGCCGGGGTCCCCGCGCGGGCAGCCCGCGTGGGGCGGAGGATGCGACCGGATCAAGGAGTCAGTTTGAAACTGAAGCGCAAGCGAACGATCAAGTGATTCAGCCGGGCACGGCGTTTATGATCACAGACATGCTGCAAGGCGTGATCGAGGAGGGCACGGCGCGCGCCGCGCGCGGACAAATACCCAGGACAGCTATAGCTGGTAAGACCGGCACGTCGCGCGACGGCTGGTTCGTGGGCTATTCAAAGAATTTGGTCTGCGCGGTTTGGATTGGATTCGATGACAACAAGCAGCTAGGTTTGACGGGCGCGGCGGCGGCTCTGCCGGCCTGGGTTGATTTTATGAAGAGCGCCGTCGATTTCCGACCCGAACTCGGCGGCAAGGCCTTTGATCGGCCTGACGGCATCACGATCGTTGAGATCGATCCCGAAACCGGCCAGCTCGCGACAGGCCTTTGTCCGCTCCACGAACGCGTCGCGATGGCGACGACGCAAGCCCCTTTTTCCGAATGCTATCGCCACAACGTCTACTTCGATCTGACTAACTCACCGGAGCAAGTAAAGATCGAAACGCCGGCGCTCGCTAAATCTGAAATGCCGCATCCGAACAATCGCCAGAAGTATCCAGCGGGAGAATTCGCTTTGCTGCGCAATACGCGGGTTGATACTGACAAGAGCGGAAGAAAAGTGCTGGTGAATGAGATGAGAGTCATGGGGAGATAAGAGAACTTTCCTTGGTTTCGCTCCGCCAGGAGCGAGATATTTATAGCAGCCGCTGTCCTAAATGAACCAAAGCTCCTTTAGGAGCGAAGTCTCATATTCCGCTCCTAAAGGAGCGCATTAAATCCTTGAATTCGTTCGGGGCTATAAACATCTGGCCCCTACGGGGCCAGGAAGCGACCGCACATCAGGCGGCAAAGCCGCAAACCGAACTCACGGTCAGTTCTTCTCCAAAATCACTTGCGCGATAGCGTGCTCGGTCGTGTGGGCAATCGAAATATGCACCGCGGTTGCGCCTGATTCTTCATAGAGCTCGCGCGCGCGGCCATGGAATGAAATCAACGGCGCGCCCGATTCTTTCGCCGACACTTCCACGTCCTGCCAACTGATCCCGCCACTCCAACCAGTCTGCAAAGCTTTCAGCGCGGCTTCTTTTGCGGCAAAGCGTGCGGCATAATGTTGGGCAGCGACTGCGCCACGCGATTCGCAGTAGGCGCGCTCGGCGTCAGTAAAGACGCGTGCGGCAAAGCGCGGCGTGCGCTCGATGGTTTCGCGCACGCGGCGGACTTCGATAATGTCGATGCCGATGGAAATGATCATGGACGATTCCGCAATTGAACGCGCCGGTTTCTACTGGCGCGAAACTGACGGCGTGCGCGCGCTGGTTTGCGCGCCGCTGGAACAGGACGGTTTCATTAATGCATTTTCAACTCGGCTCGGCGGCATCAGCCCGATGCCGCTCGGTGCGCTCAACCTCGCCGGCTTTAACGAAGACGACGCGGAAAATATTTACGAAAACCGGCGCCGCTTCCTGAAACTGTTCGAAGGCGACTGGACACTAACCGGCTGCTGGCAAACGCACAGCGACGGCGTGCGCGTCGTTCGCAGCTATCAGGAAGCCCAACCCACACCCGGCGTCCTCGGCGACGATATTTACTGCGACGCGCTCGTCAGCCGGACGCCGAAGATTCTGCTGGTGGTCAAGACCGCCGACTGTGTTCCCATCCTGCTCGGCGATGCAAAGACCGGCGCGTTCGCCGCCGTTCACGCCGGCTGGCGCGGGACCTCGTCATCGATCGTCGGACGCGCGAGTGAACAACTTCAAAGCGAATACGGCACGCGCGCCAGCGACTTGCGCGCCGCGATTGGGCCGGCGGCCAACAGTTGTTGTTACGAAGTCGGCGATGAAGTCATTAAAGTATTCAAAGAGCGCTTTCCCGAGTCAGACCACTTGTCCACGCCCACCCGCGAAGGTCATGCGCGCATCGATCTTCAGGCAGCCAATCGCGATCAGCTAGTCTCGGGCGGCGTCTTACCCGATCGCATTCACGTCGCACCGCTGTGCACAATGGACCGCACCGATCTTTTCTTTTCCTATCGCCGCGAAAAAAAGCTGCTTGGCCGCGTCGGGCGCTTGATGTCGGTGATCGGAAAGCAAGAGTAGCAACTCCCAAAGATGAAGTCCGACCTGCGCCTTCGAGCGCGGCTAACCCAAACCGAGTGTCCCGCCACCGGAACGAAAATCGGGTGGCGGTGGCGGTTGTAACAGAGTCTCACCGGATCCACCTTTGACCACGAGCGTCCCGGCCAACATATCGTGCAGCCCCTGCTTCTGTTCAGAGAAGGCGATCATGATAAAGCCCACGCCCAGGATCAGCCCGGATAGGATCTTGCCAAAGTATCGGCCGGTGGCTTTGCCGAAACCGATGCGATGTCCATTCATATCGGTAACTCTCAGGCCCAGCACTTTCTTGCCCACCGTTCCCTGCCACGACGAGCTTTCGCACAGGCTGAAGTAAAGCCAACCGGCCACGAGGGAGAGCCCGTTGGTCGACAATCTGGCCGCCAGCATATCCGTCGAGTTCGGGTCTGAACCGCTGGCGAGGATGATCAAGCCAAGGATTATCCCCACGGGTATGGAGACGGCGCACGAGATTAGGGTGTCGATCAAGTACGCCAGGAAACGGATCCAGAAACCTGCGTACACAGGTTGTGGCATAGGTTCGAACACGATTGCTCGCCTCCTCTTGGAGCGCCGACGGTTCGCCGGCATCCTGACCGGCCTGATTACCCTCTTGCTAACGCAATTGGTCAGGGACTAACGTCTGCCGAACACCCACCCGTTGGCTCGCTGAACGCGATCGTTTGCGCCGGCGACGCCGACGCCCATGTCCAGGTCGTGATTCTTTGGCGGAAAACAAACCTCGTCGTTGCAACTCTGATAACGCAGGCGCGCTTTCAAGACTACCTCATTGCCTTGATAGTTCGCGGGCACGGTTATATTGAATCGCAAAATCGCGCGACCTTCATAGACCGCCAGCGGCTCGTTGTTTACGGCTTTTAGTTGGCGCACGATGGCGTGTGGATAGATTACCGGTCCCACCGTGACGCCGCGCGGGGCTTCGATCTTCAACGAGGTCGGAATCGAATATTTATTGAGCGGGCGGTTGGAGTTGACGTGATAACCGGACGGGATCTCCATCACGATCGCCGCCCGGATCGTGCGCCCGCGCTGGGCTTTGTCGTTTGAGTAATAACCGTTTACGCCGATGTTCGGATCAGGCGCCGGCGCGGCTCGCATCCCAGACCCGAGCACCAACAACAGTACCGCAAGTGAAAAAGTGAATGTGCGACGCAGAAGCTTTGTATTCATTTCAATTCCAATCAAGTGGTTCAGTTTAGATGGCCAGAGATTCTACCTGCGCCGGGGCGAAATCTGAAACTGTCTGAGCAGGATTTGCGGCGCGCGCCGCCAGTTGCCCGCAGGCCGCCAGAATATCGCGCCCGCGCGGCCGGCGCACGAAAGCATGGACGCCCTTCGATTCCAGAATTTCGCGAAACAATTCGACCCGCTCAGGCGGCGAAGGTTGGTAAGACAAAGGCTCAGCCGGGTTGTGCGGAATCAGATTTACTTTTGCGCGCAGCTCGTGGCGATTCAAAAGGTTCGCGAGTTGCCGCGCCTGCTCGTCCGAATCGTTGACGCCGTCGAGCATGACGTACTCGAAGGTAAAGCGCTCGCCCGGCTTGAGCGCCTTTTGAAAATCTTTACACGCGCCCAGTAATTCGGTCAGCGGCCATTTCTTGTTGATGGGCATCAACTTGTTGCGGAGCTCATCGGCCGGCGCGGCGAGCGACACGGCGAGATGCGGGCGATCGGGAATCGTGGCCAGCTCGCGTATGCGCGGTACGATGCCGGCAGTCGAAACTGTCACGCGCCGCGGCACGATGTAGAGGCCGTGGGGCTCAGCCATAATCCGGATCGCTTTCATCAGGGCTTCGAAGTTCAGAAACGGTTCGCCGGCGCCCATGCCGACCAAATTCGTGCCGCGCGGCGCTTTCACTGAGACGCCGTACGCATCGTTCAAAGCGATAATAATTTGCTCGACGATTTCGCCCGCCGTCAGATTTCGCAGCAGGCCAAGCTGGGCGGTCAAACAAAATGTGCATTGCAGAGGGCAGCCTGATTGTGACGAAAAACAGATCGTGTCGCGTCGCTCTTCGGGAATGAAGACGGTCTCAACGGGGAAACCGTCGTGTGTCTTCATCAAGTAGCGCCGGGTGCCGTCGGCTGAAAGGTAGCGCGACTCTAAGGCAAGGGTGGACGCGGTTGATCGAGCGCTAAGTTTGGCGCGCAGTTCTTTCGGCAGGTCAGTTAGTTCGTCAAACGAGCGCAGCCGGCGCTGATGCAACCCGGCAAAAATCTGCCGCGCGCGATAGGCCGGCTCGCCCAATCCCGCGACGAACTCAGCCAGTTCTGTTTGCGATAAACCTGAGAGATGTAATGACTTCATTTGATCACCCAGATTCTAGCATCTGGAGCGAGCCAGGGTTAGTGTCGGTTCGATTGCCCCTTCGAGAGGAACGGAGCGATGAAGCAAAGGACCGAGTTGAGATCTCAATACAATTTCGGTGGCTTGACTGATAGCTGCTGGGAGGTGTATCAGGATTGAGTTCGATGTTAACGAAATCTGACCTCGAAGCCCTCGCAGAAACCCGCCTGCAAGATGCAATTCTCTTATTTCAGGCGGGACGATCCTCCTCGGCGTACTACCTCGCCGGTTACGCGGTCGAACTGGCACTCAAAGCTTGCGTCGCAAAAGCGTTTCAGCCAAACGCTATCCCTGACAAGGCTTTTGTAAATGAAATCTATCAGCATAACCTCAAGAATTTGCTTGGAACAGCAGGCCTTAAGCAACTCTTCAACGCGGAATCGCAAGCTGATCGACAGCTTGAGGCCGCGTGGGGAATTGCATGCAATTGGACAGAGTCGAGTCGATATGAATTATGGGACAGCATCTCCGCGGGTAACCTCATAGGTGCGATTGGAGACCCTAACCATGGAGTCTTTCAATGGGTGAAGAAGCATTGGTAGAGAGTCAAATATCGGATACGATCTCGTTAGTAAAGAGTCTGGAAGGCCAGGGTGATAAGCCTTCGTGTGTGGTTTGGTACTACTTCCCAGATGATGATGAATGGCGGTTGATACTAGCTGGTCCTACCTTTGACGCTCTCTTACCGAAAGAAGAGCCTGCCGCTTACCTGAGGCTCGGAGAAGCATTGAGTACAGCTAAAGTCACATCAGTAACTATCGGTGAAATAAAATTAGTTAGGGCGGATTATCCATTGCTTAATGCCGTGCGATTCCTCATAAGAACGCCCCCTGACGCAATGGCGCGGGCTTACTTTAAGGACAACAGCGTCAACGGCATTTTTATCAAAGAGATGCTCGTTCTTCGGTCGAGCTGAGTAGCATCGCTTCTTCTCTACCGCACAATCGTGAACTTCGCGGTCTGCACCAGAGACTGTCCGCTAACCAGGTCGCGCGCCCGAACTTCAACTGCATAATCGCCCGGCGCCAGACCGCGCGAGTCGATCAGACGCGAGAGGGTCAGACGCTCTCCGGCGGTGTTTGAGCCGCGCCAATCCTCGATTTGTTTCCTCAGCTCCTTGCCGTCTTTCATCAATCCGTATTCCACCTCAATCGCGGGGCGCAGCGTCGTCTGATCAATACCGGGGTTATAGATCTGCATGTAAACGCCGACCGGAGCGCCGCGATGAAACGTGCCGGAGATGTTAGGAATCACCTTCTGGTCTCCGATCATGAATTGGCTCGAAGCAGTTTCGTCCGATACCGTTTGCAGGACTGAAGCAAGAATCAACGAGGAGGTCGCGAGATCCGAACCAAATTTGGGAACGATGAAGCCGATGTGACGAAGACCGGTCGCGCCGGTCCTGGTGTCCCGAACCATCAGGTCAGCCTTGTAGTGGCCCGGCGCCAGCACAACGGTTTTCTGATAAGCCGACTTGCGTTCTTTGGCTTCAATCAATTCCTCAGTCGTCGCGGTCGTGCTGACTGCATCTTCAAAGAAATTCACGCGTCGTCCGATGACGTTGATGATGCGGCCAGTGATGTTGATGCCCGCGACCTGCACTCCGCCGCTATCGTGGAACGAAAGCTCTTTGTTGTCGGTCTGGAGGGTGACGGTGGTAACGACGCGATTCTCATCGAGCCTGAAGAACCCAAAACTCGCTTCAAAGTTGAGCGGACTGTCTTCGATGATCACCGAGGTAGCAATCGTTGCTCCGAACGGATCGTATCTCGGCGCGGGCAGTGGCGCGTCCAGGATTCTCCGCAGATCCTGCCAATTGAAAGGGGAATCCTGTTCACGCATGGAGAATGGATTACCAATTCCATTCGCTGCCGCAGCGCGATCGGCCTGACTTACTCCATCCATCGTCGGCGCGGCGCCGGGAACCATCAACAGGGCTTCCTTCTCGAACGGATTGCGCGCCAGGCGATACTCGCCGGTGCCGGTCGGATCGACGAACTCGATCTCCGCGCCCGCACGTCCGGGGATATTGCGATAGAACCAGCGTTCGAAAGGATAAGTTGAGGTCGAACCGCCGCCCTCGTATGACGCGCGCTCGTAACTGCCGCCGGCCGGATGCGATTCGACGTCGTCGGGCTTGCCGTATTTCAGATAAATGCGGCCCCGGTCGGTTTTGTATCCGGGCGTGCCGGAAGCAAAATGCTCGTTCACGTAGGCGACGCGCTCGTAATACGCTTCGCGGTACTCATTCTCTTCAGTGTCGGGATCGGGATCGCGACGATGCCAGAAGTCACCGATGAACTGCTCACGCTCTTCATTGGTTCGCAACTTCTTCCAGGCATTCAATTCATCGGCCGTCATGATCGGCTCAACGTCTCTGGTCCAGTCAGTGAAAGCCTTATCGGGTTCCACTTTGATCTTGCGCGGCTTCGTTTGCGGATCGGAATTTGGAGCGGGCTTCTGCGCGAGAGCCTGAGGGACAAGAAATATCAGCCCGGCCAGGATTGAGACTCGAACCGGATCGCGAGTAAGCATCGACGTGTACTCCTTTTCGGAAGGTGAGCGAGACCGCTAACTATGGTTGGGGAAACTCCTAAGTCAAAACCAGACCGGCTCTCGATTCCTGTTTAATCGAGAGCCGGTCTTTAAGGACTATGGCAAGATGGTGAACTTCGCAGATTGGACCAGCGACTGCCCGCTGACGTGATCGCGCACGCGGACTTCGACATTGTAGTCGCCCGGCGTCAGCCCGCGCGAATCAATCAGTTTCGACAACGTCAGACGCTGTCCGGCGTCGCTGTTGCCACGCCAGTCTTCCAACTGCTTACCGAGTTCCTTGCCGTCCTTCATCAAAGCGTATTCGACATCGACTGCGGGCCGCAGCGTCGTCTGATCGATTCCGGCGTTGTAGATTTGCATGTAAACGCCGACCGGCGAGCCCCGGTGAAACGTGCCCGACACATTCGGGATGACTTTCGCGTTGCCGATGGTGAACATGCCCACGGCCGGTTGATCCCCGAGCCCTTCGAGTTTCACCGCCAGCACCAGTGTGGAAGTGGACAGCTTGGCCGGATCATACTTGGGTACTTCAAAGCCCTGATGTCGCACGCCGGTGGCACCCGACGCGATGTCGCGAACGATGATGTCGACGCGGTAGCGACCCGGCGCCAGCGCCACCGCTTTTTGATACGCGGACTTGCGCCCTTTGGCCTCAGTCAGTTCTTCCGTAGTAGCGCGCGTAATCACCGGATCTTCGAAGACGCCGGCACGACGTCCGGAAACGTGGGTAATCTTTCCGAAGATATTTAGCTGCGCCTCTTGCAAACCGCCGCTGTCCTTGAATACGAGGTTCTGGTTGTCAGTCTGAATCGTGAAGGCGGTAATCACGCGCTCATCCGACTGGCGGAAAAAATCGACTCGCACATCAAAGTTGAGCGGATTGTCTTCAATGACCGGGGTGTTCACTGCCGAGGCCAGATCGTTGAACTTGATCTGCGGCGGCCGGCTTAAATCCGCAAGAAGCTGCAGACGTGAAAACGGACTGTCCTGTTCGCGCATGTAGCCCACCATGCCCACTCCGCCCATGTTCGCCACGCGGTCCGCTTTGTTGGCCAACCCCATTTCTTCGGCCAGCGTCAGGCCGGCACCGGGAATCGTCAACAGCGCATCTTTCTCGTCCGGATTCCGCGCGATGCGGTACTCGCCGCTGCCCGTCGGATCGACGAACTCAATTTCAACTCCTGAACCCACGCCCGGCAGATAGCGATAGAACCATCTCTCGAAAGGGTAGGTGGTAGTCGAGCCGCCGCCTTCCTGTGGCTCGCGCTGATACGAGCCACCCGATGGATGCGTTTCGGTTTCGTCCGGCTTTCCATACATGATCCAGATACGACCGCGATCCGTTTTCCAGCCGGGAATCCCGGAAGCGAAGTGCTCGTTCGCATAGGCGATGCGCTCGTAGTATTCCTCGCGAAATTCGTTTTCGTCCGTGTCCGGATCGGGATCGCGGCGGCGCCAGAACTCTTCGATAAAGCGTTCGCGCTCGTCGTCAGTCGCAAGTTTCTTGAAAGCTTTGCGCTCTTCGTCCGTGATGATGTAAGCGACGTCTTTCTCGAGCCAATCTTTGTAAGCCTTTTTTAATTCCGGCTTGACGTTGCGTTCACGTTGTGACGGATCCTGGCTTTGGTCGTTGGTCTTTTTCTTTTGCGCCAGGCCTGCAGGCAAGGCAAAGGTCAGGCTTAAGAGAGCGACCGCCAGGCGGCTCAAACTGCGGTGTGACATAAGAAAACTACTCCTCGGGAAAGCTGATCGAAAACTCGAAAACGGTTGAGCGCCAATGTTATCCGAAACTGCGCGGCTCTAATTCACTAAGATCGAATTCTAGAGTTGGCCTGAACGAGAGTCAAGATGCGGTTGAGAGAGCGCCCAGTTGCCCTGCGGCACTTAACCACAAAGACACAAAGGACACAAAGGTCGAACCGTGGGGATTGCGGTCGAACGCATAGAGCTCTATTGGTGTTTCAGCCAGCTTCCTGTCGTCCCGCTCTGCCTTTTACTTCCTTTGTGACTTGGTGTTTTTGTGGTGATTAGTTCACTCAGGGCGGCGCTCGCGGCCGCAGATCCAGGCGACCAGAATTGAAATCGCATACAGCGCAAACATCGGCGCGGCGAACAGCAACATGTTGGGCACGTCGTTTGTGGGCGACAAAACCGCGGCCACAATCAAAATAACGATTACCGCCGTGCGCCAGACGCGCAACATCCAGCCCGCGGTGATCAATCCGATCCGCGCCAAAATGTAGGTCACCGCCGGCATCTGAAACACGATGCCCATGCCGAGCATCAACAGAATGATGAAATCGAAATAGTCGTCGGCCTTCAGCAGCAGCCGGAAATCCTGGCCCAGCCCGAGCAGATATTTCGCCGCCGGCGGAAAGATCAGGTAGTACGCGACCATCGTCCCCAAAATGAAAAAGATGCTGGAGAGCGCGATAAACGGGGTCACGTATTTTCGCTCGTGCGGGTAAAGGCCCGGCGAGACGAAGGCCCAGATTTGCCAGAGCAGGAACGGGACCGAGAGCACCAGCGCCGCGTACAGCGACACCTTCACATAAAGCGCGAATGGTTCCAGCGCCGTCGTTACGATCAGTTTTTCGTTCGGATCGGGCAAAGCGCCGAGCGGCGCATTCAAGTCTATCGGTAGGCGCACGTCTTTCGGCACCACCGTGTCGCCGGCGGACAGGGCTTCATCCGTGAACACGCCGACCTGGCCGCCCTTGTCTTTATCGACGCGGGCCGCGACCGAAGCGCCGGCCGGAATCATGGCCGGCCCCAACCTGGTCGTCTGGGGAAAAATGTAGCGCAGCTTGTCGTTAACCTTCAGCGAGCTAAGCGGCGCCGAAATTTGCTGCCCGTTCAAGCCGGCGATTTGCACCTGGTGTTGGGTCGCGTTTGCCAGCGCTTGCATCACCGGTCGCGCCAAAAAGTTGTAGATGCGATCAGACAGGAACCAACAAGCAAATGCTGCGACCAGCACAAACGCCATGCTCCGAATCAAGCGTTTCCGCAACTCGTCGAGATGTTCGAGAAAGGACATCTGCCCGCCGAGATCTTCGCGCGCTGCTTCTTCTCCGTTGGCTTTAGGTCGCAGGCTGGGCATCTGATCTCAGTGGCGGGTTCGAATTCGTGTCCGGGTTACAGCCAGTCGTGCTTGCTGGTGGCCGGCTCTGCGGCGGCCGGCTCAGTCGCTTGAGGCTTCGCTTCGCGGGGCTGGATAAGCGCAGGATCGACCGGCGTGACTGACGGGGCAATCGCGGACGGGATCGATTCCGGAGAACCAGAATCGAGGGCCGCTGCTTCGCGCGCCGCGCGGATTCGGTCCGCGGCTTTGTCCAA
>WNFD01003898.1_pt1 | contig 24792 bp, 23 predicted proteins | sample 5400491 | NCBI WGS metagenome assembly WNFD01 (sample SAMN13153343, study PRJNA577476) | soil metagenome | isolation source: 120 cm saprolite under Douglas fir tree site 2 hole 2 replicate 2 | place: USA:California | collected 2015-04-18
AACTCGGCGACCTCACGTGGCGTTTTGCCCTCCTTCGCCTGCCACAAGATCTGCCAATGGGTCCGCTCTACGGCATCTGTCGTTTGCCGATACCGCTTCTGGAGCTCTTCTGCTGTCAAATCGGTTTGTACTTCAACTCGTTTTGCCATCCCTCCATTATACACGACTTGGACGGATTTCATATCACGCAATACCGTGAGCACTTGGATAAAAAAAAGCCGCCAAATTGCCAGCATTGAGCGAAACGCTGATCGAGCCTGATGCCAGCGATGAGGATGCGACTGTGCTGGAATTGGATGAACTGTGGTCGTTTGTCGCAAAAAAGACGCGCCAAGCGTGGATCTGGATTGCCCTGTGCCGTAAGACACGACAAGTCGTGGCCTACGCGGTGGGAGATCGCAGCGAAGCGACCTGCCGTTGTTTGTGGGAAGCGATCCCCTTGCCGTATCGTACAGGTCACTGCTTCACCGATTTCTGGATTGCCTAGCAAGCCGTGATTCCAGAAGGCCAACACATCGCTGAAGGATGCGGAAATGGGCGAAACCGCTCACGTAGAACGCTGGAACACTACACTTCGGCAGCGCTTGGCTCGTTTTGTTCGCAAAACTCTTTCATTCTCTAAAGATCCAGAGATGCATGAAGCTTGCCTGAACCTCTTTCTCCATCGATACAACCGCTGCCGCGGGTCACCATGCTTTCCTGAACTGCTACCCCTGCTCTCTGGCCGACGGAGTGGAATGATGACGTACACTCAGGGGGGCGAAGAGAGAAAGGGTGTCACAAACACAAAGCGTATTCCGTCTCATGTACAAATCTTGAACGGAACTCTTACCCATATCTTTAACAAAGGAGACGTAGAATGATGACGGATACGCTTGCGCAACTGCCAGTAATCATTGTTGGAGGCGGCTTGTCGGGCCTCTCTGCCGCAGCCATCCTGGCACGCGCAGGTCACGCAGTGACCGTTTTTGAGAAGGCCAGTGCCCTTGGGGGGCGCGCCAGAACGATGCAACATGGCGAATGCTCTTTCAACCTGGGTGCGCATGCCTTCTATCTGGGTGGACCGGGCGAAAAGCTGCTGAGCGAATTGGGTATGCGCTCTTGTGGTTCACCCCCTGCCAGGGATCAGTTTCTGGCGCTTGACGATGGAAAGCTGCATGTGTTGCCCACTGGTGAGACATCTCTGTTTGAGACAACCTTGTTGAAACTCGGTGCTAAAGGAGAGTTTGCACGCGTTTTTCGCACGTTGAAGCACGTGGACCTGACGCAGCTTCACCACGTGAGTTTGCAGGATTGGCTGGAACAGCAGGTGCGGCATCCGCACGTTCGCCAGTTCATTCTGGCTCTGGCACGTCTGACCACCTATACCAACGCTCCTGAAATGATCTCCGCCAGTCTGGTCATTCCCCTCCTGAATGCTCAGGTGCGCTACCTGGACGGTGGCTGGCAGACGCTGATCGATGGCCTGCGGCAGGTAGCTGTAGCGGCGGGAGCAAAGATAGTGACGCATGCCAGGGTTGCAGCGATTGAGATCTCCGAAGAAAGACATACCGTGCGCCTGATGGATGGGACGCCCTACCAGGCATCGGCAGTAGTGCTCGCCATTGATCCGCAGACCGCCTCAGCCCTGGTTGCAGATGGGACACAGCCGGAACTGAACTGTTGGGCGGCTCAGTCAGTTCCGGCTCGTGCTGCCTGCTTCGATGTTGCTTTGCGTCGCCTCCCAAAGCCGCAGCATCTCTACACACTCGGTATTGATCGTCCGCTTTACTATTCGGTACATTCCGCCTGGGCCAAACTGGCACCGGCGGGGAATGTTTTGATCCATACCATGAAATATCTCAAGCCTGGTGAGCCAGCGAACTCGAAGACCACACGACAAGAGCTGGAAGCGTTGCTCGATGTGTTGCAGCCTGGTTGGCGCGCGGAAGTGATGGAACACTACTTCATGCCCCATATGGTGGCCTCGAATGCCATTGTACAGGCCGGGCGAGGTGGTTTACCCTGGCGGCCAGGCCCTGCCGTGCCTGGGATATGCAATCTCTATGTCGTAGGTGATTGGGTTGGAACGGAGGGCCAGCTTGCTGACGCGTGCTTTGCCAGCGCCAGGAGCGCCGCAAGCAGAATCATAACGACGAGGGCCTCGAAGCCTGATGAGTATAGTGTGGTAGACTAGGAAGAAGACCTCAAAGGAACAACACCATGCAGCAGGAAGACGTTTTTCAAGCGTATAAACCGTTACTCTTTTCAATTGCGTATAACATGCTGGGGAGCGTCATGGATGCCGAGGATTGCGTGCAAGAGGCATTTCTGCGTTGGTATCAAGCCAGCGACAACAGCGAGACAGAGGCCGTGCGCTCTCCCAAATCCTACCTCAGCACGATTGTGACGCGTCTCTCGATTGACCACCTGCGCTCAGCACGTGTGCGACGCGAACAGTATATCGGAGTCTGGCTCCCTGAACCTCTGATCACAACCGATGAGACCAGCGTGACCGGCATGGCAGAACTCTCAGAGGCGCTCTCCGTGGCCTTTTTGCATCTTTTAGAGCAGTTGTCTCCCCTGGAGCGCGCCGTCTTCCTGCTGCGCCAGATCTTTGACTATGACTATGGAGAAATCGCCGCGATGGTGCAGAAGAGCGAGAACAATTGTCGCCAGATCGTGCGCCGAGCGCGTCAGCACCTGGGGGTGCATCGTTCTCTCTATCCTGCTTCCAGGGAGCAGCAGGATGCCATCCTGCACCAGTTTCTCCGCGCCTGTATGGATGGTGATATGGACGGCCTCCTAGACCTGTTTGCCAACGATATCGTGACTTATTCTGACAGCGGTGGCAAGGCCCCTGCGGCTCGCAATCCGATCTACGGCGCAGACAGAGTGGCGCGATTGCTCCTCGGCCTTTTGAGGAAAGCGCCGGAGGACTACCGTTCCCGCGTAGCCCTCATCAATGGTCAGCCTGGACTTATCAATTATGTCAATAGTGTACCTTCTGCTATTCTGACACTGGATATTCTCGATGGACATATCTGGGAGATAGATGTGATCGTTAACCCGGACAAATTGCAAGGGGTCCCAGCGCTCAACTAATACAGATACGTACACAACCTGGCAATGCTCTTTCGTCCCTGCAACACACTGCACTCCCTGTGGAGAATGTTCATCGGTTTGGGCACTCTCCACTTCTCAACACCATGATACCCTCCTCGAACGAGACATCATTCTCTTTTTCACCACTACCTGCATTTGCAGCGCGGTGGTGCGCGTACGCACCACCTCCCCCCGCTTACGCCCTCGGTAGCCAGGCGCACAGACCGCATCGAGTCGGCGTTTGGCAGTTGGCAGATCAGAACCACAGGGTAGTGCGCGTTGCCGTGCTGCCTGGCGCGTCGCATCGACATCAAAAACCAGGTAGCGGCGACCCTGGCGATCGAAGATGCCACCAATGGTGTCCGCTGACCACGGATCGCGCGAACGTATACTGCTCGAAGAGTGCGCGGAAGGCTTCTAAGCAGGGGCGATCCACATCGGCCAGGAAGCGACTCAGGCTCGATCGATGGGGCAGACATCGGCGCCCAAACAGCGCCATGAAGGCCGCTTCGAACGGCGCGACGCGCTCAAAGAAGTCGGCCAGGGTCCGTTCCCCGCTGATGGCATAGCCCACCAGTAGCCCAAGAAAATCGATGGGTTCATAGCTGCCGAAGCGCCCTCGCACCAGGCGCACCTGCTGCGCAAAAGCCTCAAGCAGCCCCTTCGTCGCTAAGTGACGGGCAATCATGACGACTTCGGCAAACCACTCAGGCACCGAAGGACGATCAAGAGGTGAGGTTTGGACCTCAATACAGAGATTGGGTATCATAGAGAGAGACCTCCTTGTGAGAGAATGTTTTGTTTCCTTCTCATTAGAGATCTCTCTTTTCTTTTTGCGCTAGTGGTTGCCTGTCATCTCGTTGCGCATCCCGTGGGCTGATGGCCAATTTGGGGGCTTATTGGTTCCTTGCTACATACTTGCTCACGAGGGGGGTACGTATTGTTGCACTTCCCCGTTGCAGGAAAAACCGGAGTTTACGTAGAATACACTCATGAAAATTGAGGTTGTCCTGTACTGGCAAACTCCGATGTTTTTTTTGTCTCAGGTCAGGCCATTCTCAACAAAAGTACTGCTTAATATGTCTGTGAAACTTACTTCTTGACGATTACAATTGAAGGCGGTAAGATACTCTTACTCCGTGACTGTATCACGGAAATATAGTTGGAACAGGAGTACACTGTCTTCCATGAAGATTGATGAGATTGAGCGAATGAAAGGACGTCTCGCGACCATTGCCCAAAGTTCAGAGAATCATCGTGAGAAAGCAGCACGATCTGATGTTATCTTGATGCTGCTTGTCGAAGGGCTCACAACTCACCTGCCGCAGGACATGCAAGCACATGTTCAAGAGATCCTTCAGCTTCACGAGCAGTGTTGGTCGCCATCACCACCACTCTCGTTCACCTCTCGCGGTGGATTTGGGGAGGGGCTATGAATCGTTCACACCTTGCTGTGGTGTCCTTCCAACACCCCGAGTCAGCATCTGTTCCCTATGCTGAACAAGTTCACGATCACGCAGCTATCTTGCAAGGGTATCTGGACACCCATCTCACACGTAATCACAGTCAGAAGACGATTCAACATGAACGCAGTTTCCTGACTGGCTGGTTTGAGGGCCTGCGTGTACCCGACCCAACTCATCCAGATGGAGCACGCCAACTGTTCGTCTGGGAAGCAATGGAACCGGCTGTTGGGCGGCAGCGGATCATGGCTTTCAGCAAAAGCTTGGTGCAGGCTGATCTCAAACCCCGCACCATTAGCACGTACCTCGGGTATCTGCGCCACCTCTTTGACTATGTGCTGGCCTATCCATTCATTCCAGGAGACTCGGTTCAGTCCATCATCGCGAAATATGGTCCTGTACACCAGCCAGTGTTAGAGTATGATTATCCGGCTCATATCCTCGATCAGGATCAGGAAGGGTTTGTTCTCACAGGAGATCAACTCTTTGAATTCTACGATTTTGTCCTTGAGAAGTACGTCAAGCACAATCAGAAGAAGGATTTTGCCAGAAGAGACTATGCCATGATTGTTCTTGCTGGGGAAAGCGGTCTACGAGCTGAAGAACTTAGTTATCTGGATGCTCTCTCTCCACACCGCGATCTCTTTTACCAACACAACTGCATTCAGACACGCTACGGGAAAGCTGCCAAAGGATCAGGCAAGCGCATTCGCAAGACGATCTTTACCGAGTTCGCCCAGGCTACCATGCAGGTCTATGAAGCCCAGGTTCGCCCCCTGTTTCTTAACAGCCAGAGTAATCCTGCGCTGTTTCTAAACCAGAGTGGCAAGCGGATTACCTACTCGTCCATGTGGCGTAATTTGCATGTCATTAGCGAAGCGGCCATCAAGGCGGGACTAGAGTTACCTACTCCTTTTAGCTGGCATAGCCTGCGCAAATCGTTTGCAACGAACTTCATAGAACGCTACCCAAACAAGGTGTGGATCCTCATGGATATGATGGGTCATCTCAATCTCAGCACACTCCATCGCTACGTCAAACATACTCGTGACTACTATGATCAGGCCAGAGACAGCCTTATCGAAGAGATGATCAAGTAGAAAGAAGGTGATCCATGCCAGTTGAATGGAAACTTAAAAAATGGCTTGCCGTGGAACGAGATATTTACCGTCCTTATGAATTGAAAGCGCTCCTGGCTGAAAAAGCAGGGGTCTATCTCTCCAGTCAGGCGGTTTCTGCTTTGATGAACAGCACGCCGAGAGAGTTACGCATTGCGACGCTTCAGGCCCTCTGTACAGCGCTTGACTGCAAACTCAGTGATTTTTTCGAGATCCATCCAGAGACGGTCGCAGAGCAAAAGCGCAAAAAGGCGGTTGGAGACGAACCAACACGGCTTTACGGCAAGGCTTCGGGATCTGTGGAAAATTCGGAGACTCCCTCCTTCCCAAGCCCTCGGGCCTATATGCGCAAAACCGACAAGGAGACGCGCGATGGTGGTTGACAACATTCCCACACGTGCGGCACAGCAGTACTACGTGTATCTGAGTCAGTGTGCCAACACTGAGTTGTATGTTGGATCAACTCAGAATGTCGAACAACGCATGCTCGCTCACAATCAAGGGCGAGGCGGACGCTACACACGGGCTCGCCGTCCACTTACGCTTCTGGCTTCCTGGTCTTTCACGAGTCGAGCAGAAGCTAGACAGGCAGAACGCATGATCAAGCGACTCACTCCAGTGCAGAAGTATGCACTGGTAGGAACTGTGCGCCCATTTGGGTTGTTGTCAAAGAAGGTATATCCATGAGCCGACCACTATCAAAAGAGCAAGTCACCTGCGAACGCTGCGGGACACTCTGTCGCTCTTCCTGCAAGAAACGAGCTATCTGCCGCCGCTGCTGGCGCAAAGAAGAACGTATACAGTGTGTCCGTTGTGGGAGGAAGATCAATCAAACCTCACAAGAGATCCGTGACCTGTGCATTCACTGTCGGAAGCAGGATCAGCAAAAGCAGAAAGTAGCTTGTTCTGTGTGCGGCAAGTTGAGAATATCTGTACTGATTACAAGGGCAATATGTGCCTCATGCTGGACGAAAGAGCAAAACGACCAGGGCATCTGCACACGCTGTCAGAAACAGAAGATGATCTTCAACAAGGCGCTCCGTTGCTGTCGTTCCTGCTATCAGGAATTGTATGCAGAGGCTGATCTACAACGATATGTTGAGCAGTTCACGGCCTTGTCCGCTTACCGCCAGCGACTCTTTCATCTGCTGGTAAGCACATTTTCCCATGAGAAGATCACTCGCAAACATACTCAGCAAGCACGCACCTTTGGTCGCTTTTTACAAGAAACCAAGGTTCCTGAACCACTCACCTGGGAATTCATCGAAGAGACAGCATGCACCGCCAAGTCGCGTACTGCCTTCCAGAAATTTGTACGCACGAGCTTGCTGACGCTTGGACATCTGCTTGCCAGCCGAGGAGAATTAGAGACACGAGAAGCATTTCTCGCGAAAAGAGCAGCGCTCCGTCCTCTTGAGAGCATTCGCCAAGAAAAACCTGAAACGGCTCAACTCTTGCAGGAGTACACCACCTGGCTTTGGCAGCGCAAGACTGCTCCCCAAACCGTGAACCACCACCTGATGGCTCTTGTTCATTTCTGGTCCTGGTGTGACACCAAGGGGATACACCAACCTTCAGAGGTATCTACCCAGATTGTGAACGAGTACTTACACTCCCTTGCCTTTCAGTTCCGATGTGTGACCTGTCAGGCCACTGTTGCCTTTGACCCCAAGCGTTGTTCAATGCCACGACAGTGCCCTGTATGTAAAGCTATTGGGACATTGGTCAAAGAGCGCTACCGTACACCGCACACCATCAGCCTCTGGCAAGGCATGGTCTCGGTCTTCTTTACCTGGGCAAAGCTCAATCGCATGATCATTGCTAACCCGGTTTCTCCAGGCAGGCCCACCTTTCAGAAGCGCATTCGTCATTACCCCATCGAATTGGTGAGACAACTCAGTCAGTATATTATCTCAGATCAAGCAGACCCAACAGAAGCCTTCTTGCTCTATCTCGTCCTCTTTGAAGGGCTCTCTCGGCAGGAACTATGCCATGCGCAACTGCCTACCATCCACGCTTTACGCCCTGGGATTGCGACACCAACCCTTGCCGAGTCATATGCCATCCTCCTGCCGCGACGGAGTGGAACACGTGGGAGACGCTCTCCAGGGCGACCAACAACGAGACTCGATTTTCCTGTACAAGCTGCGCCGTTCCTCAAGCCCTTATTAGCACGATTTGAACAGCAGCGCAACGAGGTAGTCAAGAATCTGTTTACGCTACACTAAAAGGGAGCCAGTACCGCCCATTTTGCTAACAAGATTCGGGGGCCAGCCTCCAAATGGTTGCGAATCAAATTTGGGGGCCAGCGGTACAGATGCTAACGAAAAAGGGAGCCACGTCCCGTTGATTTCTGCTATCGTTACGGTGAGCAGTCCACCCACTTTAGCGATAGGAGAACTGGAGATGATTACCGTGGAAGAACGCGAAGCCATTCGCCGGGCCTACTACCTGGAAGGCAAGAGTAAGAGGCAGATCGCCCGCGAACACAGCCATTCTCGCAAAACCGTGGATAAAGCGGTTGACAATCAGCCGCCGCACCCCTACCGGCTCAGCAAAGCGAAGCCGTCCCCGGTGTTCGGAGCCTTTCGGGCGCGCGCGGACGAACTGCTGGCCGAAAATGCGCATCTGCCGCCCAAGCAGCAGTATACCGGACACAAGATCTACGAGCTGCTCCAGGCCGAGGGCTATCAGGGCAGTGAGGCGCGGGTACGCCTGCATCTGACGCAGTGGAACAAGGCTCACCACGCCCCGGCGCTCTTCCTGCCGCTGGAGTTCGAACCCGGCCAGGATGCGCAAGTGGATTGGGGGGAGGCCATCGCCATCATCGGCGGGGTCAGGCAAACGGTGCAGGTCTTTGTGATGTGGCTGTCCTACAGCCGACGGCGCTTTGTGATGGCCTTTCCCAGCCAGAAGCAGGAGAGCTTTTTCTACGGCCATGTCTGCGCCTTCGAACACTTTGGGGGCGTGCCCGCCCGCATCAGTTACGATAACTTGTCGACCGCGGTGCGCCTGATGGTGGAAGGCCGGGTGCGCCGCGAGCAGCGGCAGTTCGTGGCCTTCCGCTCGTACTATTTGTTCGAGAGCCATTTCTGCCAACCGGCCGCTGGATGGGAGAAAGGCGGGGTAGAGGCATCAGTTGGGTTTAGTCGCCGAAATTTTCTCGTGCCCCTTCCCACCGTCGCCAGCTTCGAGGAGCTGAACTTGCAGCTGGTGCAAGCCTGTCTCAAAGATGACCAGCGCCGCGTGAGCCGACAAGCGGAGACGATTGGGCTGATGTGGGAGCGGGAGCGTCCCTGCTTGCGCAGCCTCCCCCCGTATGCCTATGACTGTTGTGTGACGACCAGCGCTCGTCTCAACGGCTACAGCCTGATTGTCTACGAGACCAACCGCTATTCGGCGCCAGTGAACCGCGCCAGGCGTGAGGTGATCGTCAAAGCGTACCCGTTCCACCTCGACATTCTGGATGGGACCAGCCTGTTGGCGCGCCATCGGCGCAGTTACGGGCGGGAACAGGACCTCTTCGAGCCGCTGCATTACCTGCCGCTGTTGGAGCAGCGGCCTGGTGCCTTCGACTATGCCAAGCCGATGCGGCAGTGGCGCAAAGACTGGCCCGAGAGCTACCACCAGATGCTCCGGGTGCTGCGCGAGCAGTGGCCGGAAGGCGGACGAGGTGTCCAGGAGTTCGTGCGGGTGCTGCGCTTACACGAGCAGTATCCCGCTCACCTGGTCCAACAAGCCATTGAGGAAGCGCTGGCCTACGGCTGTCCGCATCTGGATGGGGTGCTGCATTGCTTGCACCAGCGAGCCGCTGACCAGCCCGTGCTGCCAGAGATGGATCTGTCCGACCACCCACACCTACAGGCGGTTGGCAGCCAGCCCATTGACCTGCACCAATACGAACAGTTGTTGAGCTCATCTGGATCAAGGAGGGGATGATGCAACAGAACACCCTGCTGGAAAGCTATCTGCGCCAACTCAAGCTGCCGACGTTTGCCCAGAACTATGCGGCCATCGCTTCCGATGTGGCCCGCACCGGCCTGTCTTGCGAGCGCTACCTGCTGGCGCTCTGCGAAGCAGAACTTGCTCAGCGTGATACCAATCGGGTTGAGCGCTGCATTGCCCAGGCCAAGCTTCCAGCGCTCAAAGAACTGTCCCAGTTCGACTGGAGCTGCGTGCAAGGCGTCTCCAAGACGCGCGTGTTCGAGTTGGCTCAAGGGGGCTACATCGCGCACGCCGAGCCCATTCTCATGATTGGGAACCCTGGTTTGGGGAAAACACACGTGGCCGCAGGATTGGCCCTGGCGGCCTGCAGACAAGGGAACCCTGGTCAATGACCTGATCGTCGCGCAGCATGAGTTGAAACTCTCGCGCTTCATGGCCACTCTCGGCAAACAGGAGCTGCTGGTTCTGGATGAGTTCGGCTTTATTCCTTTCAGCCGAGAGGGAGCCAATCTCCTCTTCCAGCTCTGCTCGGCCCTCTACGAGCGTGTCGCCGTGATCATCACCTCCAACCTGAAATTTAGCGACTGGAAGAGCGTGATGGGGGAGGAGGAACATCTGACGGCCGCTCTGCTGGACAGGCTGACGCACCGCGCGCATATCCTCGAATTTCTTGGGGAGTCGTTCCGCTTTCGTCAGCGGCTGCAGCAGGCCGAACGGCAGGGGCAGCAGGCCGAGGTCTCTGATCCTGCACTGGCGCTAGCCTCGCCCGCACCGAGCAGCGGGTAGGAGCCTCCCGTGCGGCTGCTCACGTGTGCCACACCAGTCACACGCATGGGAGTTGAGAAAAGCGCTGCCTTTGCACCAAGCCCTACTGTTCACATGAGCATGGCTTCGCCCCACCGTCTGTGCCCAGGCGACATGACCACTCCCACGTTTCTGCCAGCCAGGGGCGCGGGCGATGCCGCCCTTGACAGCAGGGACTGAGCGCTGCGCGCCGAGAGCGACCGGGGTTCTGCATTGATGAGCGTTACCGTCCCCCGGTCGCTCTCGCTCTGCGAGTCTAGTCCCTGCTGTCAAGGGTCGGGCCTGGCGGCATCGCTTGCTCCGCGCCCCTGGCATGAGCCACTTGGTAGCACCCCGACCGAGCCTCAAGCTCCAGGGATGCTTGATGAGCCTACGGCTCTCTTCCCTTCCACCTGCATAGGCAGATCCATCAGCCAGTGGTACGTTCTCTTGGGGGAAAGCAGCAGCGCCCGCTTTCCGTAGATCAAGGCCAAGACGAGCGCGCCCGCACCCGGCTTCCCCGCCTCCTGCGTGGCCTTGACTTGGCGTGGCGGTGAAGCAGCAACCCGCACCGGGAGTCGGGAACGCGGTAGTGGGCGGCGGCAGACGTTGGACAGGCAGCAGGACCGGGGAGAACCTCTACACCGTCGGGGGAAGGAACGATTCGGGAACCGTTTGGGCGACTCCGTTGGAGCAAGGAGGGGTGGAGATATGCGACAGGTGGCTCCCTTTTTCGGATCTCCCTGGGATTTGGGGAACACTGTCTGCTTGCTGTCTTGATTGATGCTCGGTGATATACTCCTGGAAAGATGCAACGTACTCTCGCTTTTTAGGAGGATGATGGTGATGGAAAGGTCCCCGTTTCTGCCCCTACCCGATGGGATGGTCATTGGCCAGGTGGAAATTACCCCAACTCAGCTCACGGTGGAGGTCATCTCCACCCAGCCTTACGCACACTGCCCAGCGTGTGGGAACTCCTCAGACGCTGTCCACTGTCAGTATCGACGAACAGTTCACGACGTTCCCTGTGGAGGGCGCAGCGTCGTGCTGCGACTCGGGGTGCGCAAGTTTTTTTGCCGGACAGCCACCTGTGGGAGGAAGGTGTTTGCCGAGCGGCTTCCCGACCTGGTCCAGCCCTGGGCCAGAATAAGTAATCGCCTGCTGGAAGAACTCAAAGCTATCGGGCTCGCAGCTTCTGCGGAGGTGAGTGAGCGCCTGGCTCCTCGACTCGGGATGAAGGTCAAGGCCCCAACCTTGTTGTGCTACTTGCGCAGCATCGCTCCCCCTACCGATGCACCGGTGCGGGTGTTGGGAATAGATGACTTCGCCATCAGGCGCGGGGACAGCTACGGAACCATTCTGGTCAACCTTGAGACAGGCAAACCGCTCGATCTCTTGCCAGACCGCACGTCTGAAGCGGTCTGGCCCTGGCTGGAACGTCACCAAGAAATTGAAGTGGTCAGCCGAGATCGAGCCAGTGCCTATGCAGATGCGGTGAAGCGGGCGCTGCCTCATGCCACCCAGGTGGCTGACCACTATCACCTGGTGCAAAACCTGCGCGAACACCTGCAACGCTTCTTGGATCGCAAGCGTACCTGTTTACCAGAGGTTGAGGACATCCCGCTCAAAGCAATGTCTGCCAGCGATCAGGATCCTGGAAGATCTCTACTTGATCACATGGGCACCGGAACACGTACCGTTTCAGCAGGCGCTCCGCCTGCTGAGAGAACTGATCAGGAGCAGGTTCGGCCAGCAATGCCACAGACGCTGCTGGGTCAAGAGGTGGAGCTTGCTTGCTTGACCTACGCGGAACGCAAGAAGAAGATCAGCCGAGACAAGCGCCTTGCTCGCTATGAGCATGTGCTGGCGTTGCACCGAGCAGGCATAGGACAACGAGCGATCGCCCGTGAGTTACAGATGAGCCGGCGCATCGTCCAGCGATATCTTTCCTCCGAAGGCTTCCCAGAACGTGCCCCTGGCTCTGGACTGCGGGCGCCTGGCAAGAGCAAGCTCGATGCCTATCTGGGGTATCTGCGCCAACGCTGGAACGCTGGAGCGCATACAAGCTCGCGGTTGTTTGCTGAGATCAAGGAACGTGGCTACACCGGCTCAGAATCCCTCCTCAGACATGTGCTTGGTGAGTGGCGAACAGAACTGCCGCCCAGGTTCAGGCAAGGCCTACCGCGTAAACAGCGCCTTGCCCCTCAGCCCAAGAAACGCCGTCTTTCCTCGCGCGGTGCATCCTTCCTGATGATCTTACCGCCTTCCAAGCGGACTCAGGCTCAACAGCACCAGGTTGAGCAGATGAACCTCAACGAGGACCTCCGTGCCGTCTACCTCCTGAGCCAGGAGTTTGTGACCATGCTCAAAGACCGCCAGGCGGAGGCATTGGACTCCTGGCTCAACCGAGCCAAAGCGTGCCATGTGACTGAACTCACCAGTTTTGTCAACGGGATACGTCGCGATTATGCCGCGGTTCGCGCCGCTTTCTCTTCGGAGTGGAGTAATGGCACGACGGAAGGCCATGTCAACCGGCTCAAATTTCTGAAACGCCAAATGTTTGGTCGCGCTCATCTCGACCTGCTACGTGTGAAAGTACTTCATGCCGTGTAGCTTTGTGACCTTTCGCTCTCCTGGTCTCTTCATCCGAGTTTATCTCTGCCTCTAAGTAAACAAGGCCAGTTCCTGACGGGCCCAGTGCGTCTCCGGCAGTGTGTGCGTTTCGGCTTCCCACTGAGCTAAGAAATGTTGGGCTTCTTTGGGGGAGGTTCCCCCGGGATAGATCCCGGTCAAACAGATCAACCCATAATAGGCCTGAAAACGATCCTCTGGGCTGGCTTCCGGCATCTGCAGAACTTGCCCGAAGCGTCTCAGGCTCTCATCCAGACTGTTCGACCAGGCCAGCTGGATCGCTTGGAGCAGGACGGGTTTGGCCGGGGAGGGAGACAGAAATGACGCCCGCCGCTCCTTGAGCTGGGTTTGTTTCAAGGCAGCGACTGAACCGCACGCGCCTAGCCAGAGGCCAGCTTCCACCCCATCTGCGTAGCTTGAGAGGAGTTCTTCAAAGCTGGAGAAGAGCACCTCTTGCGGCCCGTCTTCATGATCCCAACTAATGATTTGACCGAGGTGCCCACCAGGAGCAGGAGCGAGATCAAGACACCACTCCAGCCAGCCCAGATGTTCTGCAAATGTGAGCCAAAGAGGATGACGCCAGACGGGTTGGACTGGCAGAGGTGGACGGGTGGGGTCAGAGACCCACCCTGGTGTCTGGCTGGCCCAATCAGCGTCTTGCAAGAGGTCCTGATACACCCCGGCTTCCCCACCAACCACACGCGTGAGCGGATAAAAAGCGTCACATCCCATCAGGGCATACTGACTTCCACTGGTACCATCATATCGACTATGACTCCCATTGTGAATGCGATAGGAGCTTTTAAAATCCTCCGGCAGGGGAACCCCAATGGCCGCTTCTTTCTGCTGAATCTCCTCTTCAGAAACACCGGCGTTGAGTCCTTGCTGAACATGCGGCGCATATGCTTTGAGCCATCCATCAATCCGCCGCCAGGCGTTTTGTATCGATTCCATGCGTATCCTCCTCAGGAAGCTGGCGAAAGAGCACCTGCTACGCTTATTCCTGGTCTCTTTCCTTGCTTTTCTCTTTCCCTTTTGAAAAACGGAAGTGTCCCTCCTGTGTCTTAGCAGGAGTGTGTTTTCTCAAGATATCGGTTACTGCGTCAGAAGTGCAGGGCTGTCAATCTCCCCGCAAGCAGGCAGTATTCCCCAAATCCCAGGGAGAGCCCCTTTTAGTGTAGCGTAAACATCCTCGGAACATTGAGGAGGAGGCATGGCTCAAACTACTATGGACCGCATGTACGCTTGACGTAGAGACAGTGAAAGAGGCTGCTCCTGGGACGAAAATGTACCCACTCCCTTTGTGGCGATCGGTGGCATTGGTATGGGTGACAGGGTGCCGCCGTAGAGATGAGATTCGCCGCTTGCCGCTTGACTGCGTACGCAGTGAATGGGCACCAGCAATGGTCGATGAGTGTGGAGTCCAGCTTGAACAGGCTGAGAATCTTTGGTATTTATTGGTCCCAACCAATAAATATCGTGGGACTTTTTGGACACCCATCCCCAAATATACGGCTGATGCCATCCTTGCCTGGAAGGCGATCCGACCCCAGAATCAGTCTCCTGTAGAAGATCGTAAAACGGGAGAACGCACAGCATACCTGTTCCAATATCGAGGAAGAATGATTGGTGAAGCGTTCATCAACGAGAGCCTCATTCCCCTGCTCTGTAAAGCGGCAGGTTTGACTGATGAAGAGGGAAAACCATACAAAGATGCCATTGGACCTATTACCTCGCATCGAGCACGGGCCTCCACAGCGTATTATATCAAATCCTGTGATATACTATCCATATGAACACTCCAATTCATCTTGAAGGACATTTGTCCGAAGACGAGATTTCAGAGCGCTATCGCCAGGCCAAAGAAGGCGTAGCCAAAAGCCATTGGCAGATGATCTGGTTGCTTTCCCGAGGGAAAACGACGCAAGAGATTGCTGATGTCACAGGCTACAGCGCGCGCTGGGTTCGCTGCCTCGTTCGTCGTTACAACCAGCAAGGTCCTGAGGCGCTTGGCGATCGCCGACATGAGAACCCAGGTGGGAAGTCGATTCTTTCCGAGCAAGAGCAAACCCAGTTGCAAGAGGCTCTCGATGCCCCCTCGCCCGATGAGGGGTTGTGGACCGGTCCCAAAGTCGCCGTCTGGATGAAGCAGCAGACGGGGCGAGAGGTCCATCCTCAACGAGGGTGGGAATACCTGCGCCGCTTGAGGTACAGCAAACGCGTTCTCAGGCCACGTCATGCGAAAGCCGATCCCCAGGAGCAAGAAGCCTTTAAAAAAAACTACGTCGGCAATCTTTCCTTGATGAGCTTCTCTTCAAGAGATGCAAGGTAGTTTTCAGGAGACTTGCGGAAACGATGCTGCATGCGCCGTGCCTCATGACGGTTGTCTAGTTCGCTCCGTAAGGCACGCCATCGTGCGAGATCAGTTGGACATAGCTCTGCCCCGCTAAAAGGATGCAGACGGGAAGCGACTGATGCGACCACCCGAACGGCTCCACGGACCACCAAGCCTGGTGAAGCCTGTTTTCGCCCGGTCGCTCGTCGTTCATGATAACGCGCTGAGCCGAAATACTGCTCCAACTCGTTGTTGGTGCGTGGAAGGTCAGCATGATCGTAGCAGTGAAAGAGGCCAGGCCAATAGCTGGTGGTGACTTTGCAAAATGTCGAGAGCATCGTGGTGAGGGTCTCAGAGGATGTCGGCGCTTGCTCCATTTCCGCCAGAAGTTGTTCATAGGCGTGTCGCACCTGAGCAGCCGACCACTTTTCATCATTGCTGAGAATATGCGCTGCACGATGGACCCACACATATCCTTGCTGCACATCTGACCATAGCGAGGCTGTCTGTGTCAGTCCTTTCGCCAAGAAAACCTGCATGCGTTCTAACTCACGCGGCAAGCCCCCTTTTCAGAGACGCGGGTGAGTGAGGCAACAATAGCAGCAATGCGGGCGTTCAGCTTGAGGCCAGGTGTTTCTAACGGTGGTCGGCCATCATCTGTTAAGGCGCTGCGGACAGCCAAACAATACCCACGGATTGCCTCGGCCTCAGCATCGTTGCGTTGTTCAACTGCTCGTTCAATCGGGCGGACGCCGCGCAGATGCTTTTTCAGTTCTTTTTTGGCATGCCGATCCGCCTCATACACTGGCTTCGCTGCTTCGCGCAGGTAATGGAAGTGGCACAACTGGTGCGCGACGTCCGGCAACGCTGCTTGCACTGCCTTGCGGATGGAGTGCTGCCCATCCGAGATGACCCCACGGACGGGAACATCAACCTCCTGTTGGACCTCGCGAAGGAGATTGGCAAGGTCCGCTTCACAGGCACTGAGGAGACTGCGGGCGAGGAGGACTTCCCCAGAGAGACAGTCACGTAGCACCCAGAGAACCTCATGGCCAACATCTGGTTGTAATCCATCGATGGCAAGGATCACCTGTCCCTGCTCTTTGAAGCGCTCGCGCAATCGAGGTTTTTCGGTCAGATGCAGTGCGACTAATTCCTCATAGCGCTGGAGCAGATGCGTCACGGTCCGTTCAGCGATCGGCACTCCTCGATCACGGAGCGCCTGGTGGATCTCAGGAATGCTCCGGTGATAAGTATAGCGCAGCGTGCCAACCAGAGCAATCACATCCAGGCCAAATTCACCATGTGGTAATGCCCATCTGCCTTCCTCCTCCGGTCGATACGGTCGATGATACCACTCGCACTGCTGGTTGCGACAACGACGAATGTGCAGCGTCAGACGATAGTTCCCTTTCAGCGTCGTCACAGTACGGCACGTATGATAGGCGACCCACATCGTTTGGCCGCATTTAACGCATGTGGTGCGCGACGGTCTCAGCATGTGTTCTGCCGTCGCGGCAGCTCGACACGCTGCTCTTGACATATCGTTCTCCTGCTTCCCCTCTCGCTTCTTGCATGAGATTCTTCAAGAAGCGCTAGTGACTTTGCTGTCGGCAAGCTGATCTGAGATGTTTCCTCGCCCTCTTGTCTGGAACCTCCGTAGCAACGCGAAGACGAGGAAACACCTGCCCGATCTGCACAACGCATCGCTGTCTACAAGCCGCTGATTGGTGATATCTCTTCTCGCTCAATCAGGGGGAGGATCAGGCACGAGGGATGCGCGCTGTCATGGCAGATCTGGTTGATCGCCTGCACATAATCCATGGCTGTTTCCTTGGCAACCGTGCCTCCGGTATTGGTGTTGCGATCAAAACGTGGAAAGTTGCTACTGGAAACCTCCAGGCGGATACAATGACCAATTTTGAAGACATTCGATGTCGCCCCCAGATGGAGATGGAGTTCATAGATCTGCCCTGGCTCCATGAAGACGGGGACTGCGAGTGATTCGCGGTAGCGAGCGCGCAGGATACCATCCGCCAGAATTTCCGCCCGCCCATCAGGGTGGACATCGACCAGCTTGCCCGTAAAGTCGGTATCGCGAGCCGAGGAAGCGGCATAGAGTACCAGCTCAATTGGCCCGGTCACCTCGATAGCTTGCGCGAGCGTTGGGGTCGTGTAGCAGAGCACATCAGCACGTTGCTCCACCTGCCGCTGATCACGTGGTCCCACATTAAACGCGATGCCGCTGGAGAATCCCGGTTTCGAGCGCGTCTCGCGGGCGTGATCCCGTTCCGATCGTGCCTGCTCGAGGTGTTCGCCTGCGGAAGCAACCCCCTGCTTCCTGAAGATCGGGATCGAGGTCGCGCCTCCCACTGTTGGAACAGGATCATGCGGATCATAGCGATAGGCATCCGCTGGCTCATCGCCAGGCAAGCGCGTTGAAAGCTCCCCATCTCCCGAAGCCGTATTGGCGTGTCCCTGACTGTGCAGGTAATATGAGCGATATCGGGTATCAGGCAGCGGCCAGTTCTCTTCTTCGCGCCACATATCAATCCCCATGACAAACAGGCGCACGGGCTTGTCCTGTTCCACACCGTTATCTATCCCTTTGAGCCAGTGATCATACCAGCGCAACATGACACCGTTCAGATCGATCCCTTCAAAGCCTGCTAGTGGCCCATAGCTCCGTTCGGCAAACACCCCCGATTGGTTCATATGCGCCCATGGCCCAATCAGCAGGCGTTGAAACGTCCGGGCACGCTGGCTTCCTCCCTGTAGTTTCATCTGCCGATAATTCTCCAGGGTGCCATCAAGAAACAGATCATACCACCCACCGATGTTCAGAGCCGGTACCTGGGTTCGCTGATAGTGCTCCTCCTGCACACGAGCGGCCTCAGCAGGAGAACCAGCAACCCAGGTCACATAGGAGGGAACTAACTCGTGCAGCGCAGGCATATCGACCAGAGGCAAGCGCTCATACAACTGGTGAAGGCTCATCTGCGCCTGCCGAAGAGCGTCCATCGTCTCCTGGCTGGCTTGTCCCTGGCCGATCCGCCGCTGCGCTTCTCCTTCGGCTACCTGGGTCAGCGCCCAGGAGAGGTTTACCCCAAGGGGAAACGCTCCTCCCGCAGCTCCGGGCGTCCCTGCTCCGAAGTAATTGGCAGGTATCGCAGGCGTAATCATCGGCGCCATGACTTGCAATGCCTCCGGCTGTCCTCCTGCCGCGAGCCACTGGGTGATGCCGAGATGGGACCCGCCAAACATGCCGACGTTTCCGCTGCACCAGCTTTGGCCCGCGATCCAGGCAATGGTGTCTACTCCATCGTTGACTTCCTGCTGGAAGGTTGGAGGGAACTCTCCTTCAGAAGCATAGCGTCCCCGTATGTCCTGCACCACCACGACATAGCCAGCTTGTACTGCTCGTGCAATGTCCAGGTTCAGGTTCAGGAACCACGCATTGTTCTTGTCATACATCAAGCGCGTGAGCAGGACCGGCCATGGCCCTTGCTCCTCCGGGCGATACACATCGGTTGCAAGCTTGATCCCATCGCGCATCGGGACCATGATCGTTTTCTCTGTGAACATACTCATGTGTTTTCCTCATTTCTTCTTGTTGGCTTTTCGCTCACCAGCACCTGCGTGATGGTGTTGTTTCTCTGGAGAGCGTAACAGGTGGAAAGGTGAGTTGGCATCGTCCGTTCAGACGATTCGGTGAGTGATTGTCCTGCTTGGAAACCAGAGAGGAGACTGGTAATTTCCCCGAAATTGTCCACTTTTTCTCTGAATTTGTGACACACTGCGCTCATATCTTCTGCACTTGACATATTCCAGAACGTCTGTTTATCTTACAAACAGACGTTTCATGACAACCGATAAAAGGAACAGACTGTAGGGTGCTGGACTCCCGCAGCAGACACAAAAAAGTGAGCGGATGGAGAGAGGTAGGGGTGCCGGAAAGAGCAAGCTCCTAGCAGGACGACGGGAAGGAAGATCTATGTCTACAGTAAGCGTTCGCTACATCGTGTTTGATGTCGATGAGGCTATCGCATTCTATACCCAGCACCTCCGATTTCACGTTGAGATGCACCCGGCCCCTGGTTTTGCTCGTCTTACTCGCGATGACCTGCACCTCCTGCTCAATGCTCCCAGCGGATCAGGAGGGGCCGCCCAGGCTATGCCGGATGGTCGGCGCCCGGAGCCTGGAGGCTGGAATCGCATCCAAATCGAGGTCGACGACCTCGCAGGTCTGGTTGGCACGCTACGAAAGAGCGGAGCGCATTTTCGCAACGACATCGTGAGCGGAAATGGGGGAAAGCTGATCCTGCTGGACGACCCCTCAGGCAACCCTATCGAACTCTTCGAGCCATACCGGGGGTAAGCCCGCACCCGCTTCTGCCTCAGCTTGATTGGACCTCTCTCACTGGTTCATATGCGGGTGACGTAGTATTCGAGCACCAATTCATGTCGAGAATTTGGCGTGAATTGGTGCTCAGAGATCAAGGTTTAAGCTCGGAAAGTGGACAAACATTCGGGGAAAATACCAGAGACCCGTCGCGCACAGAAGGAGCACCAGGCGGGACGGAGAGCCGACGCCAGCGCAGGGCTACAGGAGGCGAAGCCGACGAGCAACCTCACTCGCCTCGACCCGATTCTTCACCAGGAGTTTGCGATAGATGCTCTGCACCTGAGTACGAATGGTATTGATCGAGACGACCAGCGCCTCAGCGATCTCGCGATTGGAGCGGCCAGCCGCAAGCGCTTGCAAGACGCGTTGCTCCTGCAAACTCAGTGGCTCAAGCAGTGGCGAGGAGTCTTCGCTCATCATGCTGTGCTGATCTGGTTGTGCTTGCGCAAAAGAGCGCAACACTGCCTGGAGGTAGGTACGCTGGGAAAGGTCACGAACGCCGGGGAAGAGCAAACGCAGAAGGGTTGCCATGGTCTCGCCTTCGTCCAGGAAAAGACGCTGATACCCCTGGAGAGCGGCGTGGGACAACACTTCTTGCAGCAGGCGTTTGGCTTCGGTTCCCCGCTTGCCAGCAGCAGACGCGAGTGCCATCAGCACCTGCGTTTCCAGGGCACTGTACGTGCGTCCCGCTGATCGTGCGACGCTACGCACGGTGTCAAGCCTCTCCAGCGCCTCTTCCGCCCTTCCCTGCTTGAGCAGCAGACGGGCCATGAGCCGCGCTTCGCACTCGGCAAGGTCCGCAGGGAGATCCTCGTGAACGGAGTGAGCATTCCTCTCAGCCCAGTGCTGCGCTGCCGTCAGATCCCCACTCAAGATGTCAAGCCACACCTGCTCAGCCAGGACTTCGCGGGAGAGCAGCGGCACACGATGGAGCTGGATAGCCGCAAGCACGGTGTCGAGGAGCTTGCGGGCGGCCATGGTCTGGCCTCGCGCGGCGTGGACACGCGCCAGGAGCAGTGATGCGTGAACCTGGTGTGCTTCGTGCGCCAGGTGCCGACCAAGAGAGAGCGCTTCTTGCGCGTGCTGCTCTGCCGTTTCCAGCTCATTCCATTCATAGGCCAGGTGTGCCAGACCAAGGAGTGCATGACCGACGTCATCGAGATCTTCCTGTTCTCGCGCCTCGCGGAGCACCTGACGGTAGCACTCAGCGGCTCGGTGTAGTTCCCCCTGGCCAGAGAACACCTTCGCCAACATATTCGTCGCGACACGCAGAAGCGTGCGATTGCCTGTGGCTTCACACAGCATGGAGACCTCCAGAAGCGTCGTCTGAGCGACCGCGAGTTGTCCGCCGAGCAGTTCTCTTTGGCCCAGGATGCCCAGGGCGACGCCCCGCCACGTCAGCTCAGACTTCGGTAACCAGGCCAACGCCTGCTCAGCCGCGCGCACTGCTTGTGCCACCTCCTCTTGTTTCCAGGCCACCAGGCAACGCAGCGCGAAGACCTCCCCGAGCTTCGGCTGGTTGTCCGCCACCTGCCAGTCCTGTTCTGCCATCAGTAACAGACGTTCGACGTGCGAAAGCTGCGCCGCCGGGAAGCGATCCGAGGTGGCTGAGGCGAGCAGAGCAATCACATAGCTCAAGCAGAGCACAGGATGATGTCTCAGATGCCCTTCTGGCACCTGCTCCAACCACCGGCGCAGGGTATGAAACTCATTGGTGACCTGGAAAGGCTGGGACTCGATGATCCGTTCAATCAACAGGGTACTCCGCTCCATATCCTGGCTGGAGAGCGCTGCTTCGACCGCTTCCATGAACATGCCATGCCGCTCAAACCACCCACTGGCCCTGGAAAAAACGGTCAAGAGCACATCCCGGCCCAGGCAGCGAGATGCTTCTGTCCTCATGGCTTCAGCGAAGAGGGGATGATACCGATACCACTGTCCAGCTTCATCCAGTGCTTCCAGAAAGAGACCAGCGCGCTCCAGCGTTTCCAGCACATGAGCACTCTCATCTCTTTGCGTCACCGTATCGCAGAGGGAACCCGTGAGACGACCAAGGACGCTGGTCTGGAGAAGAAAGTGCTGGAGAGGCTCTGGCTGCACATGGAGGATTTCTGCGACAAAATACTCCACCATGGTTCGATGGCTTCCAGCAACGGTCGTGAGCAGCGCATTGACCTCCTCTTGCTTTGCCTGAGGCGAGAGCGTCAGGGAGACCAGGCGCAGTCCAGCAGCCCATCCCTCGAGATGCGCGTTGAGGTGCCTGATAGCCGAAGCTGCAGGCGGATGGGCCAGAGTTTGCTGAAAAAAGGTGGCGATCTCTTCCAGGGAGAAGCGCAGATCTGGGGCGCGCAGTTCTTGCACTTGATGGCGAGCACGCAGCCGTGCAAGAGGAAACGGAGGGTCAGTCCGTGTAAGGACCATGACGTGAAGCGTCGCTGGAAGGTGCTCGACCAAAAAGGTGACGGCTTCGTGGATCGAGAGCTCGGTAATGGCATGGTAATCTTCCAGGATCAGGATACCTCGCTGCTCCAAGGAGGCGAGTTCATTCAAAAACACCCTGAGGGCCATTTCTCCAGGAGACAACCCAAAAGGTGGTTGCGCAACGGTGGTGAGGGAGGTGAGAGCTGATTGGCCGAGAGCGGATCCAAAGACCTGGCACGCGGTCATGACGTAGCGCCAGAAACGGACGGGATCGTTCTCTCCAGCATCGAGGGAAACCCAGGCGACTGGCGGCAAGAGAGAACGCATCTCGCGGTCGGTCATCCACTGGCGGACCAGCGTGGTTTTGCCAAAGCCTGCCGGTGCCGAGAGCAGCGTGATCGTTCTCTCTACTCCAGCATCCAGGCAGGAGAAGAGACGCTGGCGTGAGACGAGCAGGGACGGCAAACGGGGAGGAGAAAGTTTTGAGACAAGCAATGGTTCCGGACGAAGTGCTGTGCCCTGATGAGGTCGAGCCGCAGTCGGGAGCTGATCAGCCTGATGGATAAACGCCAGGGCGATTTCCTCCAGGCGTGCCATAACCAGGTCTGTGGTGCGGCCAACATATTTTTTCACCGTATGCTTTCCCTGGCGTCGATACGCATACCAATAGCCTTCTCCGCCGCGTGGTCGCACCTCTTTTTGGAGGTTGAGATGGCCATGTTTGCCCCGGAAAGAAAAGGAGGTGTGGGTCGCAAGCCATTCAAGCCACCATGTACCCTCTCCTTGCAGAAGAGCTTGATCTGCTTGCTCTTGTTCAGAGAGGATGTAGATCTGTTGTTCAGCGGACCAGCGGAGAAGATGCTGCGCAGCTTTCGGCATCGTTTCTTGCTCAATTCTCTTGTGTTTCCCAACAGCTTGTTCTGAATGATTCTATCCTGTGGAAGAAAGAAATACAAGTACGTCTCAATAGCTCAACGTAGGTGAGGAAAGGGATCCGACAACAAAGGACAGGTGGAGTTTTGCCGTCGCAAGAAGCCGTTGGGAAACAAAAAACAGGGAGGACACGTATACCCTCTGCATGTTCTTTCCTTGTATCGCTCAAGGAAAGATTGCCGACGTTGAAAAAAACTTCCAATCCAGCTAGCCGAGATCCAGAAGAACCATCCTGCCGCGAGCATCGAGCTGTGGGCATTCGATGAGCATCGCATTGGTCTCAAGCCTCTGCTCCGCCGCATCTGGGTGCGCAAAGGAACCCGCCCTGGGGTCGTGGTGCAAACCCGCTATCAATGGATGTACGTCTACGCCTTCGTGCATCCGCTTTCTGGACGAACCGTTTGGTTGCTCTTGCCCTGGGTCAACGTCACCGTGATGAACCTGGCCTTGCAAGAGTTTGCACAGAGCGTCGGCGCTGGTCCGACCAAACACATTGCACTGGTGCTCGATCGGGCAGGCTGGCATAACAGTCCCCAACTTGTCATTCCCGAAGGGCTGCATTTCATCTTCTTGCCACCGTACTCCCCCGAGCTGCAGCCAAGCGAACGGCTCTGGCCTTTGTCCAACGAAGGTATCGCCAATCGCCACTTTCACACGCTTGATGAACTGGAAGAAGCGCAGGTGCAACGCTGTCAGAAACTCTTGAGCCAACTGGACACTATCCGGGCTGTGACCTCCTTTCATTGGTGGCCTTCTGACCCTCAAATGGTTAGTAATTAACAGGATTTGATATTACCTCAAAGCGATGGGGATGTCTCCCTATGATATTGGCAAGCTCTTGGGACACACCAATCCCACCAGAACACTGCCCTGGTACTTGAAAGAAAACCTCCACCAATTGGGGCGTATGTACCGCAAGGCCAACCCACTTGACCGGACAGTTCACGCCTTGTTAGATACCAATGCAGCGGGCAAAGGGGACCCCTGTGTTTTCTACTATCTGGCAGATAGCCAGGATGGGCGGCCTCGTCTCTGTGGCAACCCGAATTTCCGCACCTGCTACCACCAGCTCCAATGCGCTGAGTGCGAAGCGTATATTGAGACAGAAATAGCTGAGGTCATTGAACAACGACCTGGCATCTTGCATATTGCTGTTCCTATCCCGTTGCCTGAACAGTTGGTTGAGGATCTCACCAAGCAGGAGGAGGGAATTCCAATTGGAGAGCCGCCGCCGCCACCCCCCATTCCTAGTGCTGCTTTCCACTTCAACAAAAAGGTGGCTGCTCGTATTGAGAAAGCCAGTGACCAGACCCCAAGCGAGGTAGATCAGTTGCGTACACGGCTGGCGGACCTGGAGAAGCAATTGGCAGCAAAAGGGCAGCAAGACGCACGCAATGTTTCTATTCGTCTGCTGAAACAAGAGATCAGTGAACTCAAACGGCGCATTACTGAACTGGAAAGACAACAGAAGAAGGGAGGTCATGGATCCAATGAATGATTCTGTCGATACCCCTTGACAAATCTATTCCACATATCCGTCAGGCAGCACCAGCAGATCATGGAGACCGTCTTTGTCACCGATCACGGTCTGGATCAGCGACGCTATCGCCACCTCAAACGCATCGCTAAAAAGCAGTGGCTTTCAGGCAGGCCGGTGGCAGGCGAGCGGAGCAA
>WNFD01002187.1_pt1 | contig 24781 bp, 15 predicted proteins | sample 5400491 | NCBI WGS metagenome assembly WNFD01 (sample SAMN13153343, study PRJNA577476) | soil metagenome | isolation source: 120 cm saprolite under Douglas fir tree site 2 hole 2 replicate 2 | place: USA:California | collected 2015-04-18
CCCTCCACCCAGTCTCGATGACTCCCGCCAACGAAGCCCACCCCGTCGTCTACGACATGGGCCAGAACATGGTCGGCAACATCGTCCTCCACGTCCACGGCCCCCGCGGCACCCTCATCCGCATGCGCTTCGCCGAACGCCTCAACCCCGACGGCAGCATCTACACTGAAAACCTCCGCAACGCGACGGTGACTGATACCTATGTCCTCTCCGGCAACGGCGACGAAACCTACACCCCCGCCTTCACCTTCCACGGCTTCCGCTACGTCGAACTCTCCGGCTACCCCGGCACTCCCACCACCGCCAGCATCGAAGGCCTCGTCTACGACAGCCTCCCCGCCACCCCCTCCATCCGCTTCCAAAGCTCCAGCGCCCTCCTCAACAAGATGGGCCAACTCGGCATCTGGGGCCAGCGCGGCAACTTCCTCTCCATCCCCACCGACTGCCCCCAGCGCGACGAGCGCCTCGGCTGGATGGGCGACGCCGGCGTCTTCTGGCGCACCGGCACCTACAACTTCGACATCGCCAGCTTCACCCGCAAGTTCATGCTCGACATCGACGACGCCCAGACCGACGACAACGCCTTCACCGACATCTCCCCCAACCTCCTCGGCCCCAGAGAAGGCGCACCCGGCTGGGCCGACGCCGGCGTCCTCGTCCCCTACGCCGCCTGGCTGCAGTACGGCGACAAAACCCTCCTCGAAACCTCCTGGCCCAACATGCAGCGCTACATGGACTTCATCCTCCAGTCCAACCCCGACTACCTCCGCCGCAACAAGCTCGGCGCCAACTACGGCGACTGGTTAGCCCCCGACCAGAACACCCCCAAAGACCTGATCGCCACCGCCTACTGGGCCATCATCGCCTGCGACATGCGCGAAATGTCTCTCGCCCTCGGCCGCAAAGACGACGCCGAAAAATACCAAGCCCTCTACGGCCACATCGCCGACGCTTACCGCAAGCAGTACATCCAGCCTGACGGCGCCGTCCTCGGCAACACCCAAAGCGCCTACGTCGTCACCCTCTACTCCGGCATCGCACCCGAAGCCCTCCGCGCCAACATGACCGCCCGCCTCGTCGCCGACATCGAGGCCCACAACAACCACCTCACCACCGGCTTCCTCGGCACACCCTTCCTCATGTTCGTCCTCGACGACAACCACCGCCCCGACGTAGCCTTCAAACTCCTCCTGCAAGACACCTACCCAAGCTGGGGCTACATGGTCGCCAAAGGCGCCACCACCTGGTGGGAGCGTTGGAACGGAGACACCGGCGACCCCGCCATGAACTCCTACAACCACTACGCCTTCGGTTCGGTCATGGCCTGGGTCTTCCGCCGCGCCGCCGGCATCGACACCGACCCCTCAGGCCCCGGCTTCCATCACCTCACCATCCAGCCGCAATTCAACCCCGCGCTCCCCACCCTCCACACCGAATACGACTCCCCCTACGGCCTCGTCACCACCGACTGGAACCAGACCACCCACCGCTTCACCGTCGCCCTGCCCCCCAACACCACCGCCACCGTAACCCTGCCCAACAGCCAACCCAAACAAGCGGGCAGCGGCACCCACACCTATCCAATCCGATGAAGGCCAACAATCACCATAGATCAACGGAAGGGCGCTCCTCGTTACTAATTTTGGACTAGGGCGTCCGGGGGCGGATGCGCAAGCACCGCTTGATCAACAAATAAATGTCGTGATACTGTTTCATCCCCGCACAACCTAGGAGGCAGCCATGAGCACGGACGACGTCCTTAGTAACGACGCGACCAGCGTCGCGAGAGTCGACACGAAGCTCGAGATAGTCGTCATCCCCGTCTCGGATGTCGACCGCGCGAAGGAGTTCTACGGGAGGCTCGGGTGGCGGCTCGACGCCGACTACGACAACGGTGACGACTTCCGCGTGATCCAGTTCACGCCGCCGGGCTCCGGGTGTTCGGTCATCTTTGGCAAGAACGTCACCGCGGCAGCGCCCGGCTCCGCCCAGGGCCTGTACTTGATCGTCTCCGACGTCGCGGCCGCCCGCAACAAGCTGCTCGGTCGCGGCGTCGAGATCAGCGAGGTATTCCACGACGCCGGCGGCGTGTACGCTGGCACGGACGAGCCCTACCTGTTTGGGCGGCTCCGGGTCAGCGGTCCGGATCACGAGCATCGCAGCTACCGCTCGTTCGCCTCGTTCAGTGATCCGGACGGCAACGGCTGGCTATTCCAGGAGATCACGACGCGGCTTCCTGGGCGTGTCGCCGGCGACACGACGTACGCGTCGGCGAGCGACCTGTCGCAGGCGCTGCATCGTGCCGCGGCCGCACACGGGCAGCACGAGGCGCGGACGGGGCAAGCCGACCCGAACTGGCCGGACTGGTACGCCGAGTACATGGTGCGCGAGCAATCCGGCGAAGAGCCGCCGCAATAAACGACTACGATGTGATCTGCAGCGGCGCGGCGAGCACTGCATCGGTGCGCTGCCCGAAGGTTGCCTGCGCGTCGTCTGCTGCTCAGCGGCTTAGTTCAAACGGGCTTCACTCCAATGATTCCGTTAGTCGGTGTCGTTGAGTGAGTAATCGCGTGGCTGTTGAAAAACTCAGGTGCGGGAAGAGGTTCAAAATAACGACGCGTCAGGATGCCCTATAAACGCTTTGCAGGTAGCGACTGACCATTTACTATCCCCCAAAATCATGCCGTCCTCATGAATATCGAGTTTTTCAACACCCACTCGCCATTGCACTCATCGACGATTGGATGAGTGACGGTAAGTCGGCTTTGGGAAAGAATGTTAGCAAGAACCCTCAAAAAGCCCCTCTCCGAAAGACCAACCCTCAATTCAACGGAACCGCATTGTGTTGATCGAGCGTCACCGAGTTCGGCCCAGCCTTAAGCTGAACCGGTTGTCCCCAGACAAGGCTCTGGTTGTTATACCGCGACGAAATCATCAGGTAATACGTTCCCGGCGCTACACCAGGAAAAGTTCCGCTCCCATTCGCATCGGCCCGCACAGCCGAGGCCGCACTTGCCTTCATCGCGTCCGTAATTTTTTGACAGTCCGGCGTATGGTTTCCGCAGGCATTGCCCAGCACCTTATAAGGCGACATCCCCGGTGGGACCGGAACCCCTGCCTTCGCAACAATGGTTGCAAAGCTATCCCGCAGCAGTGTGTACGGATGGCCCGCGAGTGGATTCGCAACCCCCGGTTGCGCCGGAAATCAGGAGACGATCGATAACGTAGCGTTCCCCAGCGTAGCGCCCGGAACCGAAAGGGTGCTTGGGTTGGCTGTGCCAGTTGCCCCAGTGCCTGCGGATGCAATCATCGTCGCCGCCGCGCCGCCGCCCGAAGGAATTGCCTTCGCCGGAGTTAATACGGCAAGGTTGCAGGTCCTCTCCATGGAACCGAAGATGTAGTCGTCATTGTTGCCCTTTCCTTTATGTTCCTTCGACCCGGTCAAAAAGAAATCGTTTCTGCACCATCTGCCGCAGATTGTCGTTAACCAAACGCCCCTCCCACCCGTTATGTCGCAAGAGAAATTGAGAAACCCAGTTCGCACGAAGGGAATATCAAGATGCGCAGAACCCCCTGGCCGGCCTTCAGAGCAGTCGGATTGCTCCTTCTCCTCCTTCCTGCCCTGACCACGGCGCAGTCCCAGTCTTCTTCCGCCGTTTCAAGAACAGCCCCGGCCAATCCCCAAATCAATCCCCAAATCAATTCCCCGACCAGCGACCGCGATCTGGCCGAGCTCCGCGAACAGCTCCTCAGCCTCCTCCGCATGAGCCCCACTCTCACCGAGGTCGTCGCCAGCGACCCCACCCTGCTCGCAAATCAGGACTACGTCACCCGCAACAATCCCGAGCTGGAAAAGTTCCTGCAGAATCACCCTGAGGTCGTCCGCAATCCCGACTTCTACCTCTTCGCAAACCTCCCCCCGGGCCCAGGCAGACGCAGCGAAAAGCTGATGCGCAGAACCTGGACCGACCAGGTTCGCGACCAGCAGGACAACCGGGCATCCGTTGAATTTGCGAGATCCGTCGGGCCGTTGCTCGGGTTCGTGGCGTTCTTTGGAACCTTGATCTGGCTCATTCGTATCCTGCTCGAAAACCGCCGCTGGGGACGCATCTTCACCATGCAGACCAATGTCCACGGAAAATTGATCGAGAGATTCGGCAACAATGAAGAGCTGCTTTCCTACATGAACACCGAGGCAGGCCGACGTTTTCTCGAGGCCGCGCCCATCCCCATCGGCTTCGAACCGGATCGACGCGTTCCCGCCGCCCTCTCCCGCGTGCTTGTCCCGCTCCAGATCGGTGTCGTCCTCACCCTTCTCGGCATCGGCCTGTTAGCTCTCCGGCACAGCCTTCCCGACATCTCCTCACCCCTGCTCGTCTTCGGTATCGTCGTCTTGATGCCAGGCCTTGGATTTATCATCTCCGCAGGCATTACCTGGATGCTCGCTGCCCGGCTCGGCCTCATGCCGCACGGCGCCCAGAAGCTCAGCGATTCAGGAGATCGCCCATGAGACCCATGAGACCCACGACGCTCATGACACTCATGACGCGAATCTCAAACCTGCCTCTGCGAGGTTTCTCATGAACTGGGACTTTGTCCTCTCCCGAGCCGAGATCACCGACACAGTGCAGGCGTCTGAGCCCGCCATGAACAGCGAACAGACCAGCGAACGATTTGCCGCCTTCTACCAGCGTTCCGCCCGTCCCCTGTGGGCCTATCTCGCCCGAGTCTCCGGCGATCCCTCCCTCGCCGACGACCTCATGCAGGAAAGCTACGTCCGTTTTCTCTGTGCCTCCTCGCCCGGCGACGGCGAAGTGGAGTCGCGGCGCTATCTCTTCCGCATCGCCAGCAATCTCCTGCGCGACCACTGGCGTCGCCCGGGCACCACCTCAATCGACGACCTCCCCGAGAATCTATTCGTCGCAGCCGACGCATCCAGCCAGATCGATTCATGGGCTCTCCTCGAGCCTGCCATGGCACGCATGCGTCCCCGCGATCGCCAGCTGTTATGGTTGGCGCATGCGGAAAACTACTCCCACAGCGAGATAGCCCAGATCACAGGGCTGGCAACGCCCAGCATCCGCCTGCTGCTGTTTCGAGCCAGAAGAAAAATCGCTCGGATACTAAAGCAGCAAACCGAACGTCCCAATGCAGAAGACCGGAGGGAGCGATGAAGTCCTGCCCGCATGAAACTGAGATCCAGGCGATCGTGCGCTCCGGGCATTGGCCCGAAGCCTGCGACCCGGAACTTCGCAACCATGTTGAAACCTGTCGCACCTGCGGCGAGCAGCTCCTCGTGCTGCATGCCTTCCATTCGTCTCGCGCCCACGCCATGCAGGCCGCGCGCGGCCATTACCCCAACCTGCTTCACCCCGACCTGCTTTGGTGGAGAGCCCAGCTACGCCGCCGCAACGACGCACTGCAGCGCGTCAGCCGGCCCATCACAACAGCACAGATCTTCGCGTTCTGCATCAGCATCTTGGCGGCAGCAGCTCTTCTAAGATCCCAAATCGAAAAAGGCTTCAACTGGTCTTCCTGGTTGCCGCAATCATCGAGCGCCTCTCACTTCGATGCTCTCTCCTTCTTCGCCTCCATCAAAACCGATTGGGGAATCTTCCTTCCTCTGATCGGCCTCGGCACAGTGCTCCTTCTCAGCGCAGTAGTCGTCTATCTGGCATCGGATCGCAGTTGATGCCCTTTGCTTTTTCATCAAACCTCCGCTCGACGCCACACCAGCATACCTAAATAAGGGTCTACCTAAAGTTAGGGAAACCCCCTATCGCCGCGCTCCCTTCATAGAAGCCCTCCCCCACTCACAGAAGTGGTCTGCACCAAACGCTTTGCTATTGACGCATACGCTCGCAAAGAACTACCTTACAGCCTTACAAACGGGCCAACTCATACCTTCGTCATCGGAGCGTGATCCATGAACGCCTCGGCCCCTTCAGCAACCACACCACCCTCATCGCATGCCCGCGTCATCCTCTTCGCGGCTCTCCTGTGCCTCAGCTGCAGCAGTGTGCTCGCACAAACGGCAAGCCCCGACTACACCAGCGACCTGCCTTCGGTCGAACGAGTCAAAGCCGAGATCAAAGGCTCTGACCCCACCGACACCCTCGCCCGCCAGGTCGCCGTCTTCACCTACCTCCAGGCGTACGTCCAACGCATCAAGTACAACCGCTCCTACGGCGGCCCCTTCACCCCCGGCGAGCAGCGCGTCATCGCCGCCTACAGCCTGGCCGCCTACCAGATGTCACAGGACTACGCCAAGTCCCACACTCCCGCCGAAGCCACCGCCTTCGAGCGCCTCCACGGCCAGTACGAGATGAACTCCGACTTCTACAAAGACTGGTCCAAACGCCTCATCGGCAAGCAGTCCGCAGCTGCCTACCACGGCGCCGAAAGAGAACTCGGCGCGCGCCAGCAGGCCCACGTCGACAGCATCAAGCGCGCCAACGAAGAAGCCCTAGCCCAGTCACAAGCTCACTCCACCAACGCCCAGGGCCTCTCCAACGATCCCACCGCAGTCGCCACCCGCCGCTGCCTGGAACTCGGCGGCTCTTCAGCCGGCTGCATGGGCAAGGGCTTCATGTCCGGCTTCATGAACCTGATCGGTGGCGACAAAATCCAGGAATCTCTCACTGGGCCGGGCGCAGCCGGCGTGGTTCTCAGCGGGCTCTATAAAGGGTCCGCCTCTCCCGTCAGCCTGGGCTTTGGGGGTCAAGCGACCCTCGCCGGCTGTGGCAAGCTCGTCGCCGACCCCCACAACTACACGATCGACAAGCAGCCCGGTTCGGTTCGGGTCACAGTCGCCAACGAGCCCGCCCCGATCATGCTTACCATGCGCCCCGACGGCGGTTTCACCGGCCCGGGCCTCATTACCGTCACAGGCCTGATCCTCACCGGCTATCACACCCAAACCTCCACGCTCATGATCAATGGCGTTCGCGCTGCGCCCGACCAGTGCGATGGACCCTGCCAAACCTCCACCCGCGTCCCCGACTACGCACCCGCTACGGCGCGCTGCACCATCGGCTCGCTCTCGAAGCCGCCCGATCCTAAACCCGCTCCCGCCTCCGCGCAGCCCGCAGACAACTCCGGCATCATGGGCCTGGCCACCGGGCTCACCGACATGATGGCTCCCGGGGGTGGCGCTCCCGGGGCCATCGAGGTCGGCCTGCGCATGACCGGCAAGTACAGCGACGGCATGCTGCTGCTCGATTTCACGGGAAACTCGCTCGTCCTCGACTGCGGCGAGGCCCACGTTCGCGCGCCCTACACCGTCGAAAATGCGCCCAACGCGTTCCTCATCCACGTGCAGAACTCCGGCGGGCCCTTTACGCTCGCCGTGCAGCCGGACAGCTCTCTGCGCGGCGCAGGCAGTACTACGATCAATGGAAAGCTGGTGACCGGGATGAAGGGCGAAGATATCACCTTCGCACCGCACAGCGAGACCTGCAATGTCGGCGCCTTCCGCCCAAAGACCGGCGCAACGCCCACGGCCTCTGTCGCCGTCGCCTCGCCAGTCCCCGCGGCGTCCAGTCCCGTCTCACCCGCCACCGCCCCGAGCGGCGCCGCCGCTACCTCCGGAGCCGTTCCCGTCGTCCCCACCGCTTCTTCCGGGATGACCCTCGCCATCAGCTCGTCCTTTCCGATCGCCAACAACCCGCTCGCCGGACGCGTCGTGCAGCTGATGAGCGAGCGCTACGACATCGCCCTGCGCAAGGTTGGCGCGCCCATCGCCGCCGACGTAACTCCCGGCAGAGCCCTGGTGGCCTATATGGCCAACTGCGGTCCGCCAAAGAGCTGCCCCGCATACGCTACCGCCATGCACCCCTACTTCGTCGGGAAGGCCACCTTCGACGGCAACGGCAAAGCCACCGTCACCGCCGACGTTCCGCCCGGCTCCTACTACGTCTTCTCCGCCGCCAACGGCACCAGCGGCGCTCTGGTCTGGGACCTGCCCATCACCCTCAAAGCCGGCGACAACACCATCACCCTCACCGCCACCAACGCCGAAGCAATCCACTAACGTCTGAGTACCCATCTTTGTGCCCCGAGCTGAAGAGTCGGAGCGATGCCCGGAGTCAGAAGCGACTGATTCTATTGCCGTTGCTTTCGCCTTGATTTATTTTTCTGCGATTTCCGCCCAAAAATCGCATGTCAAGTCCCAAAACCACCTAAATCCCACAAACAAAACAAGATCGAGTTGGCATGTTAGTTACCCTCAACCCGCTATACTGGATATATAGATCAAAAACAAGCAAGCCCCGTGGGGAATCTGATCACCCTCCGGGGGCTAACTCGTTTATTTGGACATATTTGGCCGTAACCCCTTTGTTATGACATTTTTGCAGAGCATGACCTGCCGTAAACCTATGAATACAAGGGGTTTATTGCCGGGCAATATGGGGGGGGGTACCCCTCCCGGAATGGATCCGCCAGACATAGATAAGGAGACAAATTAAGCAAACACGAGGCACTGCGGCCGCGACAGCGGAAAGCTCTTACCCGCCGTCAACTGCCCAGTCCGCGTATCACGACCAAGCACCGCAATATTGTCCGAAGCCTGATTCGCCACCAGCAGCCACCGCCCGCTCGGATCAAGCGTAAGATGACGCGGCACCTTGCCACCGCAAGAGGTTCGATTCAGCAGCGTCAATCTACCGCTCTCCGGCGATATCGCAAACGTTGCGATGATGTCGTCGAACCGGTCCGTCGCATAAGCAAACTGCGCCTCGCGATCAATCACGATATCGTCGCCAGCAGTCGTGCCCTGAAACTCCGGAGGCCGCATCACCACCTCCTGCACCGTCTCGAGCGCACCAGACCGTGCATTCCACCGCAGCACAACCACCGACGATGTCATCTCGGTAACGCAATAAGCGAACCTGCCGTTCGGATGAAACTGCAGCGACCGAGGCCCGGCTCCCGGAGCCGAACGCCACTCAGGAGGATCGTTCAGCGTCAGCTTGGCTGTCCCCGCATCCAGCCGGTAGACATGAATCGCATCGAGCCCCAGGTCATTGACCAGCAGAAACCGGTTGTCCGGCGAAACCGTAACACGATGCGCATGCGGCCCCTTCTGCCGCTCCTTATCCGGCCCCTGCCCGGTGTACTGAAAGAAAGAAACCGCCGCACTCAGCCGCCCGTCCACGCCAACCGAAAACGAAGCCGCGCTTCCTCCACCATAGTTCGCCGCAAACGCCGACCGCCCCGTATGGTCAAAAGCCACATGACAGGGCCCCCCGCCCATGGATGCAACCTCATTGACCTTGATCAACCGTGAACTCCCTCGGTCAAGCGAATAGCTCGACACCGCACCGCCGCTCTTACCCTCATACGTATCTATCTCATTCGCAACAACGACCGTCCTGCCATTCGGTGCCAGCGCCAGAAACGTAGGATTGTCCGCCTCAGCCGCCAGCCCAAGCCCCCTCAACTCTCCCGTATCCGGATCAAAGGAGTACGAATAGACACCCTTACTAGTCCCGGAGGTCTGCGTCCCAACCAGCAGCAGCCGCCCTCCACCAGACCCCTTCGCCAACGCGAACCCACCCCGACCCACCACCGAAAACGCCGCCGAACCAAAAATAAATCCACGTCTGCTGATCCGCTTCAATCGCTTCTCCTCTTTCACCTCATCCACAATAGCGCGAATTCCTGACAAGCAGATAAGCTGTTCCCAACAGCGCGGCCCAAGCCAAGTAGCCGCGCGCAAGGAAAGCCTCCACGTGTCTCAGAGCTCGAACGCCTCCCGAAACTCGCCTCTCGAAGCCCTTCGCGGACGTCTCATCGTCTCCTGTCAGGCCTCCGAAGGCGACCCTCTGGACAATCTCGACACGCTCGCCCGCATCGCAACCTCCGTGCTGCGCGGCGGCGCAGGCGGCCTCCGCGCCGAAGGTGTCGAGCGCATCGCCGCCTTCCGCGCCATCACGCAACTCCCCATCATCGGCCTCATCAAGACCTACGACACAAACGGTGACGTCTACATCACTCCCGACTTCCGCTCCGCCAAGGCCGTCAGCGACGCCGGCGCAGATATCATCGCCCTCGACTGCACGGCTCGCCGCCTCACCGCCGCCGAACCCTGGCCCGAACTGATGCGCCGCATCCACACCGAACTCAACCGCCCGGTCCTCGCCGACATCGCCACCCTCGAAGACGCCCTCGCCGCCGAACGCGCCGGAGCCGACGCCGTCGCCACCACCCTCTACGGCTACACCCCCGAGACCGCCAGTATCCGCACCATCTCCTGGCCTCTCATCCAGTCCATCGTCGCCCACTTGACAATCCCGGTGCTAGTAGAAGGCCACATCACTGACCCGGGGCAGGTAGGTAGGGCCCTGCACCTGGGTGCCACCGCCGTCGTCGTCGGTTCAGCGATCACCCGTCCCGAGACCATCACCGCCCGCTTCGCAGAAGCCACACGAATTTATCAAAATAATGATCTTGCTCAGTCAAAGACTCGATCAGTATAGTCATCTATACATTTACCCGTAAGCGCACAGACAGGGGAACGAAATGGCAATCGGAGTCACACGAGAAGATTCGGTCACCGCAGTTCAAACTGCCAAAAGAAACTACACCATTCCGTTGATGTTGATGGTTTCGCTCTACTTCGGTATCGGTTTCATCACCGCGCTCAACGACATCCTCGTCCCACACTTCAAAGACCTCTTCCACCTCACCAACGTCACCGCGCTGCTCGTCCAGTTCTGCTTCTTCGGCGCCTACTTCGTCATGTCGCTCCCATCGGGCTGGATCGTCGGCAGAATCGGCTACAAGCGAGGCATAGTCGTCGCGTTGTCGGTGATGGGCCTTGGTCTGCTCCTCTTCCTGCCTGCCTCAGTCATCATCTTCTACCCGCTCTTCCTCTTCGCTCTCTTCGTCGTTGGCAGCGGGCTCGCTCTCTTGCAGGTAGCCATCAATCCCTACGTCGGCGCACTGGGATCGCCAGAGACCGCCTCCTCGCGACTCAACCTGGCGGGCTTCTTCAACTCCTTGGCTACCACCATTGCCCCGAAGGTCGGCGCGGCCTTCATCTTTATCGCAGCCGGCGCTTCGGCGGCGCAGTTGGCCCACTCGGTGCGAATGCCTTACGCCATACTGGCCACCTGCGCCATCGCTATGGCGATCATTACGGCCTTCGTCCAGCTACCCGACGTCATCGAAAAGGGCGGAATCAAATCAGCCGCCGATGATGGCAGCGCTTGGAGCTTCAGCCATCTCCGCCTGGGCGCGCTTGCCATTTTCTTCTATGTCGGAGCCGAAGTCGCGATCGGCAGCGTGATGATCAACTTTCTCGGCCAACCCTCGATGGGAGGATTGAGCCACGAAGTAGCTGCCCAATACGTCTCCTATTATTGGGGCGGTACCATGGTGGGCCGCTTCATCGGTTTCTTTGCCCTGCGCTGGATCAGGGCCCAACGCGCTCTTGCATTTGTCTCGCTGACCGCATCCCTGTTGGTTATAACCACGATCGCAACACACGGTCACATTGCGATGTGGGCGATCGTCTCCTGCGGTTTGTTCAATTCCGTGATGTGGCCATGTATCTTCCCACTGTCGGTACAGGGTCTGGGTCGGTTCACCAGCCAGGGTTCAGGAATCCTGGTCACTATGGTGGTCGGCGGCGCAGTCATTCCCGAAATCCAGGGCTTTCTTGCGGATTCCTTCGGTTATCAGCGCAGCTTTGTGATCGTCCTGCTCTGCTATGTATATATCCTCTTCTTTGCGTTAAGGGGCCACCGCAATCTCAACGCGGTTGAAGCGACAAACGCTCTCAATCCGGGAGTTATTCAATAGTGGTAGTCGGGACGCGGATCGAAGCCTTGTATCGATCGCCGCGATAACGCGAGCAGGCGGCCTCGATCGGAGTTTCCTCGGTCGTCATGATGACGCGCGAGATCGATAGAATGCTCGCCCTCTTTGGAATCGTCAACAGTTCGGACTCCTCGCGAGTCGCTGGTAGTGCCTCGATCACTTCATCGGCCCAGGCCACCCGCACGCCGTAGCTTTCACGAAGAACAAAATAGAGGGACTGTTTCACGAAGCTAATCTTATCCAGGCCTGGAAACTGCTTCAACGGAATATTCGACTCTTCAAGGGCCATCGGAGTTCCATCGGCCAGTCGCAACCGCCGCAGCCGCATTACAACCTCTCCCAGCTCAACCTTTAGTTTCTCTGCAAGCTCCTCTGTCGCCTTTATCACCGTCTGCTCCAGCAACTTCGAACTTGGCACCATGCCGAGATGCTTCATATCTTCGGTAAAGCCGCGCAGATGCATGATATTTTTGTCGAGCTTCGGGCGTGTCACAAACGTCCCGCGCCCCTTCTGGCTAACGGCAAAGCCGCTGGTCTTCAAACCATGAAGAGCCTGACGAGCGGTCATGCGGCTAACCTGGTAGACGCGCGCCAGCTCTTCCTCAGAGGCCAACGGATCTCCCGTCAACAGCTCGCCGGAGTGAATCTTCTCCATCAGCGCACGCTGAATCTGGTAGTACAACGGAATGAAGCCGCTCTTGTCTAGAGGACGAACTGTTGAAGCAGGTTGGACCTGAGACTTTGGCACTCTATCTCCTGAGACGTTTTATGGCGGCGTATCAAATCTGATACAGGTTGCGAAGTCAGCGGGTAAATACGCTTCCTGAAATACGGTACTTGGATACCTATCACTTTTAGTCGCATCTCAGTTCGGTTGTCTATACATTCCTGTCAAAATTACTTCGCAACCAAAGAAGGTGGAACCGCTCTCTGAGCGGACGACATGAATATTCGCGTCCGGTTATGCGATCGTCGCACGTCCCGCCAGGAAGGTCTGGATGACTTCGGCCTTCGAGGATAGCACTGTAATATTGGCCATCCGGTCAACGTCGATGCTACCCCAATTATCGTTAATCCCCATTAGCTGAGAGGGATTGCGCGAAGCAGCTGCCACCGCTGTACTGAGACTCGCGCCAGTGAACTCCATGAGGTTCTGTACCCCGCGGTCCAGGGTCAAGACGCTGCCGGCCAGAGTGCCATTAGAGGTGCAACGCCCATCATGGACCTCCACCTCCATATCGCCAAGCATGTAGGTTCCGTCCGGCATGCCGGTGGCGCTTATGCCATCGGTTACCAGAATGACGCGGTCCTCGTCCTTTGCTTTAGAGTACAGTCGCACCATCAAGGGATCCACGTGAATCCCATCGCAGATGATCTCGGCAAACAGGGATTGCTTATCGAGCACATAGGCAGCCAGACCCGGTTCGCGATGATCCATAGCGCGCATCGCATTGAAGGTATGTGTCGCCGAACGGGCTCCCGCCACAAAACCCGCTTCCGCTTCGCATACCCTTGCATCACTGTGACCCATGCTGCAACGCACGCCCAGTGCAGTCGCATGTGCAATCAGCTCTGCCGCCCCTGGCAACTCCGGTGCAATGGTCATCAGGCAGATCTTGCCCTCCGCAGCATTCCAGAAGCGGTCGAATAATGCAATTGAGGGCGCTTCCAGCAAGGCGTCGGTATGGACTCCCCGCTTCGAATGCGAAAGGAATGGCCCTTCCAGATGTATCCCCAAAGGAGTAGCGCCATGATGCCCGACCTCCGGGCCCCGTCCAATCTCGACCGCCAGTCCTGCCAGTGAGCGCACCGTCTCATCCTTGGGAGAGGTGACAGTTGTCGGAAAATACGCCCCGACACCACGGCTTGCAAGATAGGCCCCGATTGCGCCGAGCGCCTCCGGAGTTGCCTCCATCACGTCGTGTCCCGCACAGCCATGGATGTGGATATCGACATAGGCTGGAACCAGCGTGGCCCCCGGAAAGTGATGCGTCGCGCCGACGCTTTCGTGTTCACTTGCCGTAAGACTCTCAATACGACTGACGCGACCATCTTCTACCGTTACCAGCGGATATTCCACCACTCCACCCGCACCCATGAGTCGCCGCGCCGCTATCGTACTGATCATCGCTGCCCTTTCGTTAATTCCGCTTCGTGAGCGCAGATTTAGTTAACCACGTTCTGAATCCAGCATGGTTCAACGGAGGAAGAGTTTTTTGTCGAGGGTCCGATCCTTTGATTCTTCGGGAGATCGCCAAAAGTCTTGCTCCTAAACCTTTAAATCCAGTATAGTCGTACATACAGGTTCAAAAGAAAAAGAATTCCATAGATGACTCTAGATTTCTTTCGCGCAGCGGGCACTCCCTCATCCGGTTCACTTGAGCAGTCTATGCTGCTAACATCCGCAAAGATCGTATCTTCTTATCCTGCCGTTTGTCGTGCCGTTGCACTCAAGCCCACCACCCGCCTCAGCCGGGGGCCTAACCGACGGCAAGCCAAGCCACAGAAAACAATTGGATGTTACAACGCATGACTGAATTGACGCCTATCGCAACCGAGACTGCAGTCTTCCCCCACGCCATGTTGCGCGAGATCTACGAGCAGCCGCAGGCGCTTGCCGCAACCATCGAGAGGTACGTCCCGGGTGGAGCTTCGACAACGGAAACGTTTCAGCCGGTCGTCGATGCCCTCGGCAGACGCGAGCGGCTTGTTATCGCGGCCAGCGGCTCCAGCCGTCACGCGGGTCTGGCCGGTGAAATCATGCTGGAGGATCTTGCCGGCATTCCCGTCGACGTCGAATACGCCAGTGAATATACCTACCGCTCGACACACACCCTGCACAATCCTGGAGTCTTGGTCATCTCTCAATCGGGTGAGACAGCCGATACCCTCGCCGCTCTGCACGAAGCCCAGGCCCGTGGACTTGCCACCGTTGCAATCACCAATAACGCTCGCTCCAGCATGGCAACAGAGGCGAGCGCTTCGCTGCCAACCTTTGCCGGAATCGAGAGGGCCATTCCTGCGACAAAAAGCTTCACCACCCAATTAGCGGTGCTCTACTCGCTCGCTCTCCACCTGGCGCGCTTCCGCGGGCGCATGACACAGCAGGCAGCCGAGGTCCATGGGCGCCAACTGCAACAGATTCCATGGCTGATCCAGGCGGCGCTGCCCGGCTGGCAAAAACAGATTGAAGCACTCACGCCACAACTCGCAGGCTCCAGCACACTTCTCTATCTTGGCCGTGGTGCTCACTATGCGATAGCACGAGAAGGCGCGCTCAAGCTTAAGGAATCCGCCTACCTCAACGCCGAAGGCTATCCCTCTGGTGAACTGAAGCACGGGCCCAACGCACTCGTCAGCAAAGAGGCCCCTCTGATCATGATCGCTACCGCTGACGTTAATGATCCTGATTCGCTTCTACGTTATTCGAAGGTGCTTCAACTCATGAAAGATATGCGGGAGCAGGGAGCGCGGATCGTCGCCCTTGCAACTGAAGGCGACTGCGAAGTTCCTCACTATAGCGACTCCTGTCTCTTCATCCCCGCAAGCAATGACCTTCTGTCCACCATCCTCGAGGTCGTGCCTCTTCAACTGTTCGCCTACACGCTGGCGATCAGCCGTGGCATCGACGTCGACCGGCCAAGAAATCTGGTCAAGGCCGTCGTTGAGGAGTAAATCGCAACCTGAGCCCGTCGCCGCTCACCGCATCTGTCGAAGTTTTATCTAACACCAAAGCGCTAGGATCCCCAACCTCCGCCAACGAACGAGCTGACTTACTCTCCGCTCTGTAACGTTAAGGCGCTTAGGTCGGGGCCAGTGGATTCGTTCTATCCCCTTTTCTATCAGGAGCAAGAATAGACCTACGCACCGAGTTGCGTCGATGGGCTCTCGTTATTCCAGCTTCTCTACTATCCCACATTCAGATTGCGTGATAAGGGCCAATCGATAGATTCGGTCGGTGCAACTTTCGTGTAATAGGTTCTCCCGACTGGAGGAGGTTACCGTGAGTACTAAAGTTTCGGGCCGTAGTAACGAGCCATAAAGGGAACCCATGACACTCATGTCCCACAGTTCACCTTATCCTTCGGTATATTCCTTGATTGGTAAATTCTGCGCGAAAACCTTCCTTGTCTTGGCGACGGTGACAGCGATAGCTTCCGCAGCCTTTGCGGCACCGGCGCCGACCCAAATAACGTTGGCGATATCAGCCACGTCCGTCCCTTATCAGACACCTATCATCCTGACGGCAACTGTAACTTCCGGTGGCTCTCCCATCACGGCAGGAATGGTTCTTTTTTGCGAAGCGACAGCAGCATTTTGCGAAAACAATTCCGCATTGGGTGTCGCACAGCTGACCTTCCCTGGCTCAACTGCGTCTGTAAAACTCGGCAGCGGACCTCTCGGCAACCATAGCTACAAGGCAGTATTTCGAGCAAACAATAACTATGCCGCCAGCACCTCGAACACGGTCAAATACACAGTTACGGGAACCTATCTCTCGAACATATCGTTGACCTCAACAGGTTCCATCGGCAACTACACCCTCGCGGGATCGGTCTGGGGCGTTGGCTCAATTGCAGCAGGGCCGACCGGTACCATCTCATTTCTGGACGCCAGTGTCGGCAACAATGTGCTCGGGACGGAAAATCTTGTCGTTTCCACGCTGTCGGCTACCTTTGTTCAAAATCAACCATTTGCCATTGGAGGGCCCGGCGCAACCGCACCGAGTAGGTCAGTGGCCATCGCATCTGCGTACCTCGATGCAGATAACAATCTTGACGTGGTAACTGGGGATTCCGTGATAGTGAGCCAGCCAGGAAATCCTAAGCCTCCTGATCAGTCCACGATTACGGTCCTTATTGGTAATGGCGACGGCACCTTCAAGCCACAGGTAAACTACCCCGGCTGTACGATTGGCAGCGCGGTGCAGATTCTTCTTGCCGATTTTAACCGCGATGGACACACTGACATCGCCCTGGGATGCTCCGACCGCACGAACTCTAACCTAAATCACGGCGATGGTGGCACCAACGGCGGTCTCGTAATCATCCTCGGCAATGGAGATGGTTCATTCCAGCCTCCCACTTTGTACGCCACGGGTGATGTAGCCGGTATCGCAATGGGCGACTTCAATGGCGACGGCCTGCTAGACATAGTCCTGACGGATAACGCACAACAGAATGTCATCTTATTTACCGGAAACGGCAACGGGACCTTTACTCAGGAATCGACGATCATTTCAACCAGTGCCGCAGCTCACGGAATTGTAGCGGCGGACTTCAACGGAGACGGCATTGACGATGTCGCCTATGCCGTCGGACCTAAAGACAAGCTATCCGACCTCTATGTCGCTCTCGGCAACGGTAACGGCACATTCCAGGTGCCTTCCACTCCCGCTGCAACCCAGATTGGTGAGTTCCTGACCACCGGCGATACGAACGCCGACAACAAGGCGGATATTGTGGCCGCCACCATCACTCGACCGCCGCCTTATCCGGACCCCACCAACACAAACATTGGCAATAGCCTCTTCGTTCTCCTGGGCAATGGGAACGGCACCTTCCAGACACCCGTTGCTTACCTCTCCGATATTCCATCCGATCCGCATCTTGCCGATGTCAATGGCGATGGAATCCCGGATATTATCGCTGGTGGCAGCACCGGCGCCTTGGTCTATCAAGGTAACGGCGACGGCTCATTTATGACTTACACTCCCGCGGCGCTGCCGGGTGAGGAGCCGGTCATAGGTGGCTTTAAACTTACCTATGCCGTCAATGCCGGAGACTTCAACAACGACGGCAACGCTGACCTGATCGGAACGGATGCCAACTCGCCACAAGCAGCAGTTACGCTGAGTCAGGTTCAGCAGTCATCCAATGCCTCTGCCCTCACCAGCGTCGGCGTTTTTCCGCTGGGTAGCGGGGTTCACAATGTCGATGCCAGGTACTCCGGCGACTCAGTTTATGTCGGGAGTCTCTCGAACACGGTGCACCTTACCGCTGCTCCCGTCGATACCTCGCTTACTCTGACGGCTTCACCCAATACAGCTTATTTGACTGGACAATCCGTAACGTTGACTGCGGTCCTGTCTCCCTTCACCGTAGGCCCTCCAACGACAACCACCAACAGTGAACTGGTTAATTTCTTTAGTGGCACGACGCTACTCGGTTCGGGCACACTTTCGGGTGGTGTTGCAGTCCTGACGACAACTGCGCTGTTGACGGGAACCGACTCGCTCACTGCTGTATTTCCAGGGGATTCCAACTATAACCCCAGCACGTCAAACACTGTTACGGCGACAGTTTCCAATGTGTTGCTGAGCTCTTCAGCGAATCCCTCGATCTATAAACAATCTGTTACCTTCACGGCGACCATACCGGCCACCAAAAGCGGCATCATCAGCTTCTTTGATGGCGCAACCAATATCGGAAGCGGCGTAATCACCGGGACTACAGCAACATTCACGACGTCAACTCTATCTGTTGGATCGCACAATATCACCGCGCAATTGAACTCTGACAGTTCATCTGTGCTCGTTCAAGTAGTTAACAAAGCTACTACAACGGTGGCCGTAAATACCTCCGGTCCCAGCACCTATGGTGATTCGGTCACGATCACGGCAACTGTCCCGGCGGGCGTAACCGGTACAATCACTTTCACCAGCGGTACCCTCACGCTCGGCTCAGGAACCATTACCTCCGGCACCGTATCGGTCACGACCACTGCACTGCCCTCCCCGAGTGATCTCATCACTGCGACCTACAGCGGAGATGCAAATTACAACTCAGCAGTGGGAACCGTGACTCAGACCGTAGCCAAGGCGACTCCCGGATCGACGCTAACCTCTTCGCCCAATCCGTCGCTTCCGGGTAGCCCTGTCACCCTCACCGACACGCTGCCAAATAATGTAACCGGGACAGTAACATTTACCAACGGCGCGACTACGCTGGGCACTTCCCCCATAACCAACGGGGTCGCCACCTTGACAACCTCAACGCTTCCGCTCGGCAGCGATCTCATTACCGCAACCTACAACGGTGACGGAAATTTCAACTCGTCAGTCGCTACCGTGACGCAGACGGTGGCAAAAGCGACCCCGACAGTCACGGTAAGCACTCCAGGCCCAAGTATCTTCGGCAATCCCGTCACAATTACAGCTTCTGTTCCCGCGGGACCCACCGGTACTATCACGATCACCAGCGGCGGAGTAACGTTGGGTAGTGGAACGATCACTTCCTCCAACGGCACTGTGACGGTCACCACGACGACGCTGCCAGTCGGTTCAGACACAATTACGGCGACTTATGGTGGAGATGCAACCAACAGCTCGGCGACCGGGACAACGACGCAGACTGTAACCAAGGCCTCACCTGCAGAAACTCTCGCTTCTTCTCTCAATCCTTCCATCTTCAATCAATCGGTCACCCTCACTGCCACGCTTCCCACAAATACGACCGGCACGGTGACCTTCACAAATGGCGCAACCGTTCTTGGCACATCCACACTGACGAACGGCGTAGCGACGTTAGCTTCATCCACATTGCCTGTGGGCAGCGATACGATTACTGCGACTTATAACGGTGATGCGAATAACAACACAGCAACTGCGTCTGTGGTACAGACAGTCAACAAGGAAACGCCGCCGGTAACAGTCACCACATCCGGCCCCAGTACCTCTGGCAACCCGGTCACCATTACAGTTACCCTGCCCGTCGGCACGACAGGCACGGTAACAGTAACAAGCGGTGGCCAGACCCTGGGATCGGGTCCGGTCAATCCAACGACCGGCACAGTGACCGTCACAACGACAACCCTGCCCGTGGGCAACGATCCGATCACTGCTTCTTATGGCGGAGACTCGAACAACAAACAGGCGGAGCCGCAACAGCGACGACATCCTCGCTCCCCGTTGGCAGCGATCCCGTCACGGCGACCTATAACGGCGACGGAAACAACAACTCCGCAACAGGAACACTCACCCAGACGGTAGCCAAGGCAACGCCGGTCGTAACTCTGGTCTCTTCAGCAAACCCCTCCAACCCGGGCCAATCAGTGACTTTCACAGCCACGCTCCCGGCCGGTGTTACCGGAACAGTGACATTCACAAGTGGCGCTACGACGTTAGGCACATCGACGTTGACAGGCGGAGTCGCAACAGCAACGACATCCTCACTCCCCGATGGCAGCGATCCCATCACGGCGACGTATAACGGCGACGCCAGCAATAACTCCGCAACAGCAACACTCACTCAGGTCGTCAACAAGAACACGCCCACCATCACAGTCACCACCTCTGGTCCCAGCACCTACGGTGACCCTGTCACCATCACGACGACCCTGCCTCCTGGCACAACCGGAACAGTGACGATTACGAGTGGCGGAAACCCCGTGGGCAGCGGCACGATCAATCCGACGACCGGAACGGTCACTATCACAACGACAACCTTGCCAGTCGGCAGCGATCCGATCACCGCTACCTATGGCGGCGATACGAATAACGGCCCTGCAACCGGAACTACCACACAGACCGTCAGCAAGGAAACACCTACCATCCTCCTGACATCATCGCTGAATCCATCCACTGTCAACCAAGCTGTCACCTTCACAGCCTCTGTTCCTACCGGCGTAACCGGCACAGTAAGTTTCCTCGACGGTTCGACGACGCTTGGCATCGGAACGATAAGCAACGGGACAGCGACCTTCACCACCTCGACACTTAACGCGGGAGTCCACACCATCACCGCAGGTTACGGCGGAGATTCGAACCACAACTCAGCCACATCGGCGCCTCTCTCACAGACAGTCAATAAAGAAACCCCTGTACTGCCCGCACCAGTGGTATCGACGAACAATCCCACTGCCGGCACTCCAGTGACGATCACCGAGACCGTACCCCCAGGCGTGTCCGGGCCAGTCACCTTCTCCGATGGCTCAACACCAATAGGAACGGCGCCGATCATCGGGGGAGTCGCTACAATAACAGTAACTAACCTGCCACTCGGCACGGATCCGATCACCGCCAGCACGCCGGGAGACTCCAATAACAACCCCGCCACTTCACCCCCGGTTATAGTAACGGTAGTGAAGGCAGCACCGACGGTTGCCGTCACGTCATCCCTGAACCCCTCGATCATCAACCAGTCCGTGACCTTTACGGCGACTGCGCCAGCCGGTGCGACTGGTTCGATAACCTTCTTTGACGGGGCAACCATCCTCGGTACAGGCACCTTGAACAACGGCCAGGCGACTCTGACGACCAGCACATTGATCGTTGGAACCCACCCGATCACCGTAAGCTACGGCGGCGATACGAACAACAACCCAGCTACCTCGGCGCCTCTCAACCAAATAGTCAACAAAGCGACCCCGGTGATACCGCCCCCTGTTGTCTCCTCTTCCAATCCACCCCCGAACACGCCGGTAACGATCACCGAGACCGTCCCCCCAGGTGTAACGGGAACAGTTACATTCTCTAACGGTACGACACCAATCGGCACAGCTCCCATTGTGAACGGAGTTGCGACGATCACCGTCCCCTCCTTGCCAATTGGAACCGATCCCATCATCGCAACCACGTCGGGTGATGCGAACAACAACCCAGCAACCTCGTCGGCGACGATCGTGACGGTTACGCCGGCGACGCCCGTCCTGGTTGCCCCGATTGTGTCCTCGAACAACCCGCCCCCAAACACGCCGGTAACGATCACCGAGCCCATTCCTTCTGGAGTATCTGGCCCGGTCTCGTTCTTTGACGGCGGGACTCTCCTGGGAACTGCGACCATCGTCAACGGCCAGGCCACCTTGACCGTGCCTTCCTTGCCGATTGGTACCAATCAAATCACAGTGACCGCTGTAGACACGTTCACGAACGGTACGATTACGTCGCCGCCAACTCAGGTCACTGTGGCGAAGACAGCTATCACTGTCGCGCTGGCTTCTTCCGCGAACCCATCCTCGCCCAACCAACCCGTAACCTTCTCGGCTACGGTACACGCAGGCGCAACTGGCTTGGTGACCTTCCTTGACGGTACAACCATCCTGGGCACCGGAACGATTAACGCTGCGGGCGTGGCAACCTTCACCACCTCAACGTTGACTATCGGATCTCACCCTATCACCGCATCGTATGCGGGTGATTCCGCCTACAACGCGGCAACCTCGGCAGTCTTAAGTGAGGTTGTTGGCAGAATTCCAACGGTGACCACGATCGCTGCAAGCGCACCCGCCCAACTTCTCCACACCGGCGTCACTTTTACAGCGAACGTAACTGCTCCGAGTCCGAACGCTACCGGTACCGTGACCTTTATGGAGGGTACAACCATATTGGGTACAGCCACGCTGAGTGCAAACGGAGGTGTCATCGTCACGCTAACCACAAACGCAAATGCCGCCTTTGCAACAACCGGCCTTGTGACTGGCCCCCATCAAATTGTGGCGGTTTATTCAGGAGACAGCACTTTCGCTCCAAGTACGTCAGCCCCTGTCCCGAACATCGTGGAGGACTTCACCAATACGAACAGCGGCCCTGCGAGTCAGAACATATTCCCGGGAGCGACCACGACGTACAATTTCACCCTCGCTCCTGTCGGCGCCACGACTTTCCTCAACGATCTAACGGTGGTGGTCGATGGTCTACCCCCAGGATCGACCTATACCTTCACACCATCTACCATCAAGGCAGGCAGCGGGCCCACTCAAATTGTTCTCAACGTCCAGACCAGCAGCTCGCTCAGCGCGCGGAACAACGTCCCCCAAAACGGTCCCTCCCCGCGCAATGAAGTGCCAATCGCTCTGGGAATGCTCGGTCTTGTTGGCCTTGGTGCTCTGCGTAAACTAAGACACAAGATGCCCCGGACGTTGATGCTCCTCGTATTGACGCTTGGCTCGCTTTTGCCGATTGCCGCTCTTAGTGGCTGCGCCGGCGGATATTTCACCCTCAACCCAACGACATATTCCCTAACGGTCACCGGTACCGAAGGCCCCGTTCAGCACGCAGCAACCGCGACCTTGATCGTGCAGTAGGAGAAGAGACGAAATGATGCATCTTCGCAGCGCCGCGCTCCTGGTATTTGTGCTCTCTCTCCCCTGGGCTCTCCATGCCCAGGCGATATCGATGGGCGGTGCCAATGACGACGTGCCCAGGCTCGAATTCGGCGCCAATTACAACTACTTCCACGCGAATGCGCCTCCAGGCCAATGCGGTTGTTTTTCGCTCAATGGAGGCAGCGGAACCGTGGTCTACAACATCACGCCCAAGTGGGCAGCCGTCGCCGATCTTATGGTCGGACACGCATCAAACGTGGACAACAGCCTGCAGAACATCACCATCTTCAATTACCTCTTTGGCCCCCGGTACACTCGCCGTATGTCAAGCCGCTATGTTCCCTACGGCCAGGTGTTGTTCGGTGGAGCGAAGGAGGATGTCAACTTCCAGTTCACGATCAATCGCAACTCCTTTGGACTGCTCGCTGGCGGTGGTGTCACTACAAGGTTGAAGCGCAAATTTGGTTTGACCCTCGGTGAGGTCGACTGGATTTACACCCGGATCCCTAACGCCAAAAACGATCGCCAGAACGATCTTCGAATCGTTACAGGCGTCACCTACCACTTCGGGCCAAGTTAACCTGAACCATCGTAGTGTCGGTCGCTTCGTTGAATTCTCTTTTCAGCGGCTGGGGTCAATCTGATCGCAGCATAAATCATAAAACGGCCCCTACTGTTTCAAGAGCTTCGTGAGGTATTCGAGTGCGCGCGGGTCATTGGACTGTCCAAGCCAGAAGATTGCCTGCCTGCGAACAGTGGGATCCTTGCTCGAATCCGCCACCGCAATCAATTGGGTAGCGGCCTCATCGCTGGGTAAACGGGAGAGAGCGAAGACCGCCGACTTTCGTATCTGCTCGTTGGGGTCATTGGTCGCGATCGTACGCAGGTCATCCGTTACTCTCTTGCCACCCTTGTTCGCCATCCAGAACTGTGCCTGCTTGCGGACCTGTGGTGAAGAGTCCTCATGGGCCATGCGGATGAGCTCGTTGAGAGCCGCAGGGTGCTTTGACAGAGTAAGGTCGAAGGCAAGCTTTTCGCGAAACTTCGGATCGCTATCCTCGCGGGCAAACCGCTGGATTGCAGCAAGTCCGTCCTGACCGCGTTGGTTTGCGAGCCAAAACGCTGCCTTCTCGCGCAGCCCAAGATCATTACCAGGACCGGCGAGGCTGACCAGCGCAGTCGTCGCCGCATTCGTCTGGTGCACAGAGATTGCAAATACCGCACTGTCGCGAAGATGCCGGGTATCACTTTGCCGAGCAAGGTCAGTCAAAACGCGTACGCTGTCGTCTGCTTCGACGCCGTTCAGCCACACGAATCGCAGCCCGCCCGCATCGAGCTCGCGCTCCGGGCTCTCGACATGCAATTTCATCACAGCGCCATCCGCGACACGCAGCAGAATCACGGCATGATCGGACGATTGGTTACTCCCTTCGGATTCGTTGGCGATAGCGACGTTATTGCCTTCTAGATAGTCAATATGGCTGGAGTTCCATCCCGATGAAAATTTGTTGATTACCGGGATGGAGTATCCCACCCAGACCGTATCTTTCTGCTGCTTCAAACCATCAACTACTGCTTTAAGTCCGTGATTCGCAGCTTCGGTTGTCACCTGACCATGAACGACGGTTGGCTGCTGTGCGAATAGGGCAGTTGCCGCTGACAGAATTGTTGTAGCTACAAAAGCACGCGCGAAAGCTCGCATAGGTCTTCTCCAGGACAGCGTAATTAGGTGACACGTTGATTTGAGTAATCCAGTGGGCCTTACTTCAACAGCTCCATCATGTAGTCAGTTGCTGCCTTGTCGTTCATCAAGGCAAGCTCCGAGACAATGCGCCGTTTTAACTCAAGATCCTTTTCGTTTCGCGCCATTTCGACCATGCGCGGTGCGTCCTTGGTAATGAACATGGCAGAG
>WNFD01001346.1_pt1 | contig 24767 bp, 23 predicted proteins | sample 5400491 | NCBI WGS metagenome assembly WNFD01 (sample SAMN13153343, study PRJNA577476) | soil metagenome | isolation source: 120 cm saprolite under Douglas fir tree site 2 hole 2 replicate 2 | place: USA:California | collected 2015-04-18
TCGTGCGACCGCATCCTGGTGATGGAGGAGGGCCGCATCGTCGAGGAGGGCACCCACGCGAGCCTGGTCGCGGATTCCGGGCTCTATGCGCGGCTGGCGAAATTGCAGTTCGAGACGGGCTGACTGACGCTTTCCCCACGCAGTCTTCCCCTCTCCCCTTGTGGGAGAGGGTGCCGAGCGGACGAAGTCCGCGAGGCGGGTGAGGGGTAATTGAGTTTCAGGTGAGCGCTAGAGACCCCTCACCCGGCCGATCCTCGTTTTCACTCGGATCGGCCACCCTCTCCCGCAAGGGGAGAGGGTTTCCGAGCCGCCGGCAAATGTGAGAATCCGCCGGCTTCATCAGATTCACACCAGCATCATCACCGGGTTCTCGATGAATTGCCGGAACGCGCCGAGCAGCTCGGCGCCGAGCGCGCCGTCGACCGCGCGATGGTCGGTGGAAAGGCCCACCGTCATGACCTGCGCGATCTCGATCTTGCCGTCGCGCACCAAAGGCCGCGCCTCGCCGGCGCCGACCGAAAGGATCGTCGCGTGCGGCGGGTTGATCACGGCATAGAAGTCCTTGATGCCGTACATGCCCAGATTGGAGACCGCGGTCGAGCCGCCCTGGTATTCCTCGGGTTTCAGCTTTCTCACCCGCGCCCGCGCGGCGAAATCCTTCATCTCGTTGGAGATCGCCGAGAGCGATTTCTGCTCCGCCTTGCGCACCACCGGCGTGATCAGCCCGCCCTTGATCGCGACCGCCACGCCGACGTCGGAATGCTTGTGCTTGAGCATCGCACCCTCGGTCCAGGTCACGTTCGCCTCCGGCACTTTCTGCAGCGCCAGCGCCAGCGCCTTGATGACGAAATCGTTGACCGAGATCTTGTAGGCCGGCTTGCCGTCGTTCTTGGGCGCGGTCGCGTTGATCTCCTCGCGCGCCGCCAGGAGCGTGTCGAGCGCGCAGTCGACGGTCAGATAGAAATGCGGGATCGTGAGCTTGGATTCGGTCAGCCGCTGCGCGATGATTTTCCGCATATTGTCGTGCGGCACGACCTCGTAGCTGCCCGGCTCGAACAACGCGCGGATTTTTTCATCCGAGGGCGCGCGCACCGCCATCGGCGCGGCGGCGGCTGCAGCCGCGGCGGGCGCGGCAAGCCCGGGCGGCCGCAAGCCGGTGCCCGATTTCGCCGCCTCGATGTCGCGGGCGACGACGCGGCCGTGCGGCCCGGTGCCCTGGACGCGGCCGAGGTCGATCCCGGCTTCCCGGGCGAGGCGGCGCGCGAGCGGCGAGGAAAAGATCCGGCCGCCGTCCATCCGTCCCGCGTCGGTCCGGCCCCCCTCACCCGGCACGCTGCGCGTGCCGACCTCTCCCCCTCGGGGAGAGGTGAAGGAAGGCGGAGGCGGTGCCGCAGATGCTCCCTCTCCCCGTTGGGGAGAGGGTTGGGGTGAGGGGGCCGGAGCGCTCGAAGGTTTCGGGGGGGCTTCGGCAGCCTGCGGGGGCTTGGGCGCGGCGGGAGCCGGCGGCGGCGCGGCGCTTTTCGCTCCCGCTGCCGCCGCCTTCACATCCTCGCCCTCGCCCGCCAGCACCGCGATCAGCTGATTGACCGGAACGTCCGCGGTTCCTTCCGGCACGACGATCTTCGCCAGCACGCCTTCATCCGCCGCCTCGACCTCCATGGTCGCCTTGTCGGTCTCGATCTCGGCGATGATGTCGCCGGCCTTGACCGGATCGCCCTCCTTCTTCAGCCATTTGGCCAGATTGCCCTTCTCCATGGTCGGGGAGAGCGCGGGCATCAGGATGTTGATCGGCATGGCGGGATCTCAATGCGCGGCCGTGATGGTCCCCGGATCCTGGTCCGAGTCCATCTCGGCCTGGAAGCTCGCCAGGATTTTTGCGCGCACCTCGTCCTCCTTGAGCCCGGCCTCGGTGGCGTAGATGCGCGCGACCTGGCGCCCCGCGGTCGCCAGCAGCACGCCCCAGTTCGCCGGATCGTCGAAGGCGCGGCGGATCGACATCGTCAGATTCTGCTCGGCGACGCCGGCGCGCAGCACTTCGACGCCACCGAATTTCTTGGCGCCGGGCGGGATCAGCAACGGTTCATATTGCTTCTTGCTCATGGCTCACCGGTAGCAGACGACTTTGACGGCATCGACGATCTCGGCAACCGAGGGCAACGCCAGCTTCTCCAGGTTGGCCGCATAGGGCATCAGCACGTCCTTGCCGGTGACGCGCAGCACCGGCGCGTCGAGATAATCGAACGCCTGCTCCATCACCCGGGCGGCGATCTCCGCCCCCACGCCCGATTGCGGCCAGCCTTCCTCGATCGTCACCAGCCGGCCGGTTTTTTGCACCGAAGCCACGATGGTCTCGGTGTCCATCGGCCGGATCGTTCTCAGATCGATGACCTCGGCGAGGATGTGCTTCTTGGCGAGCTCGTCCGCGGCTTTCAGCGCATAGCTCATGCCCATCGACCAGGCGACGATCGTCACGTTGTTGCCGGGCCGCACCACCTTGGCCTTGCCGATCGGCACCAGATGATCGTCGAGCTTGGGCACCGGAAACGACTGCCCGTAGAGGATCTCGTTCTCGAGAAAGATGACCGGATTGGGATCGCGGATCGCGGACTTGAGCAGCCCCTTGGCGTCGGCGGCCGAATAGGGTGCGATCACCTTGAGCCCCGGGACGTGTGAATACCACGCCGAGTAATCCTGGCTGTGCTGGGCAGCGACGCGCGCGGCGGGCCCGTTCGGCCCGCGGAACACGATCGAGCAGCGCATCTGGCCGCCGGACATGTAATGGGTCTTGGCCGCCGAATTGATGATCTGGTCCATCGCCTGCATGGCGAAATTGAAGGTCATGAACTCGACGATCGGCTTGAGGCCCGCGAGCGCCGTGCCCACCCCGAGCCCGGCGAACCCGTGCTCGGTGATCGGCGTGTCGATGACCCGGCGATCGCCGAACTCCTGCAGCAGGCCCTGCGTGACCTTGTAGGCGCCCTGATATTCCGCGACCTCCTCGCCGATGACGAACACGCTGGCGTCGCGGCGCATCTCCTCGGCCATGGCGTCGCGCAAGGCTTCGCGCACGGTCATCGTCACCATCTCGGTGCCCTCGGGCACCTCCGGTTCGAGCTCGGCTTGCGGCTGCGGCGCCGCGGGAGCTTGCGGTTGCGGCGGGGCCGGCGCCTGCGGGACGCGCGCCGGTTCGGGCGCCGGCTGCTCCGTCTTGGCGCGCGCCGGCGGCGCGGATTCCGCGGCCTTCTGCGGTTGCGCCGGGGCCGCGCCCTTCAGCGCGCCCGCGTCCTCGCCCTCGGCCAGGATCATCGCGATCGGCGTATTGACCGCGACGTCGGCGGTTCCCTCCGGCACCAGGATCTTGCCGAGCGTGCCGTCGTCGACCGCCTCGACTTCCATGGTCGCCTTGTCGGTCTCGATCTCGGCGATGACGTCGCCCGCCTTGATCTTGTCGCCCTCGCTCTTGATCCACTTGGCGAGGTTGCCCTTCTCCATGGTGGGCGACAACGCGGGCATCAGCACCTGAATCGGCATTGGCGTCCCTGATCCTCGTGATTGGCCGAGCGGCGCGCGAGCGAAACCGTCGTCCTGCTCACTGCAAAACGTCGGTGTAGAGCTCGGAGGGATCCGGCTCCGGATTGTTGGTGGCAAATTCCGCCGCTTCGTTGATGAGGTTGCGCACCGCGGCGTCGATCTTCTTCAGCTCGTCCTCGCTCGCCATGCCGCTGCCGATCAACCGGGTGCGCACCTGCTCGATCGGATCGTGCTCGGTACGCATCTTCTGCACCTCTTCGCGCGAGCGGTATTTCGCCGGATCCGACATCGAATGCCCGCGATAGCGGTAGGTCAGCATTTCGAGGATGTAGGGCCCCCTGCCCTCGCGGCACCAAGCGACCGCCTTTTCGCCCGCCGCGCGCACCGCCCGCACGTCCATGCCGTCGACCTGCTCGCCCGGGATGTTGAACGAGAGCCCGCGCCGCGACAGGTCCGTCGTGGCCGAGGACCGGGTCACCGAGGTTCCCATGGCGTAGCGGTTGTTCTCGATCACGTAGACCACGGGCAGCTTCCACAGCTCCGCCATGTTGAAGCTCTCGTAGACCTGGCCCTGGTTGGCGGCGCCATCGCCGAAATAGGTCAGCGAGACGTTGTCGTTGCCGCGGTAGCGATTGGCGAAGGCAAGGCCGGTGCCGATCGGGACTTGGGCGGCGACGATGCCGTGGCCGCCGTAAAATCCCTTCTCGACCGAGAACATGTGCATCGAGCCGCCCTTGCCTTTGGAATAGCCGCCGCGCCGCCCGGTCAGCTCCGCCATCACGCCCTTCGGATCCATGCCGCAGGCGAGCATGTGGCCGTGGTCGCGATAGCCGGTGATGACTTCGTCGCCGGGTTTGAGCGCCATCTGCATGCCGATGACGACCGCTTCCTGGCCGATGTAGAGGTGGCAGAACCCGCCGATCAGGCCCATGCCGTACATCTGTCCGGCCTTCTCCTCGAAGCGGCGGATCAGCAGCATGTCGTGATAGGCTTTGAGCTCGTCGTCCTTGGAGAAGGCGGGGACCTCGTCCGGTTTGCCCGGCTTGTCCGTCGGCGCGCGGCGGGGCGCGCTCGGCGCCGCGGGCTTGTTCTTGGCAACGGCCATGGGTGTCCTCGGGATCATAGCGGGCGAGCGTCGGCAAGCCATAGCCCAAAACGCGCGGGCGCGGAAGCGCGGAGCACCCCATCGGGCGCTCCCGCCAAATCACTGGTCGACAAGACGAATTTCTTGGTCCGAAGGTGGCGGCCGCCCGGGCGCGCCGCGCGTCACCGCGCCTTGAGCATCAGCACCAGATCGTTGGGATGGACATAGTCGAGCATCGCCCGCGCCCGCTCGTCGAGCATATCCGGATCGAGACGGTCCGCGCGCAATAACGACACTCGGTGCCCCCAGCTTGCCCGTTCGAGCTTGAGCCTCACCAGCTCTTTCGAGAGCTCGTCCATCTGCTGGGAGAGGTCCTGCTTGGCCTTGAGCCCGTGCGCCCCGGTGTAGGCGTTGATGCCGAAATAGCCGATCAGCAGCGCGGCCCCGATATAGAGCCCGATCGCCGTGAGCGCGGTTCGCAGCCTTCTGCGGGTGACCATGGGCGCACCATGACCGCAGCCGCGTTACTCAGCCCTTAACGGCGCGGCAAATCGCGACGTTCCAGCGCTCTCGAGCGCCGTCACCCTGAGGTGCTGGCCCGAGCAATGGTCAAGCACTCGCTCCGACTTGGATGGCGGGCCAGCCTCGAAGGGCGACGGCGCAACCGGAAGCGCCGCCCATGCCGCTTCAACCGCGCGATTTGAGCACGCCGCGCCCGGCAAACAGCGCCTGCGCGCCCAGCTCCTCCTCGATACGGATGAGCTCGTTGTATTTCGCCGTGCGGTCGGAGCGCGCGAGCGAGCCGGTCTTGATCTGCCCGCAATTGGTCGCCACCGCGAGATCGGCAATCGTCGCATCCTCGGTCTCGCCGGACCGGTGCGACATCACCGCGGTATAGCCGGCGCGGTGCGCCATCTCGATGGCGGCGAGCGTTTCCGTCAGCGTCCCGATCTGGTTGACCTTGATCAGGATCGAGTTGGCGATGCCGCGTTCGATGCCGTCCTTGAGCCGCGTCACGTTGGTGACGAAAATATCGTCTCCGACCAGCTGACATTTTTTTCCGATGCGGTCGGTCAAGAGCTTCCAGCCCAGAAAATCGTCTTCCGCCATGCCGTCCTCGATCGAGACGATCGGGTAGCGCGCGGCAAGATCCGCGAGATATTCGGCCTGCTGCTCCGGCGAGCGTAAAGTGCCCTCGCCCGCGTACTCGTAGCGGCCCTTCTTGAAGAACTCGCTCGCGGCGGGATCGAGCGCGAGCACGATGTCATCGCCGATCTTGAACCCGGCGCTTTCGACGGCTTTCATGATGAAGCCGAGCGCGGCGTCGGCGGACGGCAGGTTCGGCGCAAATCCGCCCTCGTCGCCGACGTTGGTGTTGTGGCCGGCGTCTTTGAGCGCCTTGCGCAGCGTGTGGAATACTTCGGAGCCCATGCGCACCGCCTCGGCCAAGCTCGGCGCGCCGATCGGCATGATCATGAATTCCTGGAAATCGATGGGATTGTCGGCGTGGACGCCGCCGTTGACGACGTTCATCATCGGCACCGGCAGCATGCGCGCCGAGGTTCCCCCGACGTAGCGGTAGAGCGGCAGATCGTTCGCCGCTGCCGCCGCCTTGGCCACCGCGAGCGAGACGCCGAGAATGGCGTTGGCGCCGAGCCGAGCCTTGTTGGGCGTGGCGTCGAGCGCGATCAAGGTCTCGTCGATCTTGACCTGCGCTTCCGCGTCCATGCCGCCGACGGCGTCGAAGATCTCGCCGTTGACCGCGTCGACCGCCTTGCGCACGCCTTTGCCCAGAAAGCGGGTCTTGTCGCCGTCCCGCAGCTCGATCGCCTCGTGCGCGCCGGTCGAGGCCCCGGAGGGCACCCCGGCGCGTCCGCGCGAGCCGTCTTCGAGCACCACGTCGACCTCGACGGTCGGATTGCCGCGGCTGTCCAGAATCTCGCGCCCGATAATGTCGACGATCGCAGTCATGGCTGGGTTTCGCTGTTGCATTCGTGGCGCGCCGCTTGTAGCGAATGCCGTGGGTCGCGCCAAGTCGGCCCGGATCCGCCTAGTTCCGCGGAGGGCGCTCATGCCCTATGTCGACCGTGTCCTGCAGGAAGGCGAGAGCGTGCGACACATCGCCCGGATCTCCTGGGTCACCTATCTGCCGGGACTGTTGCTGTGGGCCGTTGCCGGCGTCCTCGCCGGCATTCTGCCGAGCGCCCCGGCACTGCATTTCCTCGTCCTGACCGTCGCGGCGATCGTCTTCATCATCGGAACCATCCTGCTGGCGCGCGCCTGGTTTCACCGGGTGACCACGGAGATCGCGGTCACCGACCGCAGGATCATCTACAAGCGCGGCTTCGTGCGCCGCTACACCGTAGAAATGCACATGGACAAGGTCGAGAGCGTGGACGTCGACCAATCCATTCTCGGCCGCCTGCTCGATTACGGCGATGTGATCATTCACGGCACCGGCATGGGGATCGAGCCGCTGCCGAACATCGATCATCCGCTCGAGCTGCGCAATCACATCACCGCGGTCTGACGCGAACGCCCCCGCCCCGCCCGCGAGACGCGCATGGCATCGAAACCACTACAACTCGGAAGACCGAGCCGCGTCCCGTCTTCGCCGCAGGAGGCAGAGCTCGACCGGTTGCCGAACCCGCATGTGGACACGGTCTATGTCGCGCGCTTCACCGCCCCCGAATTCACTTGTCTGTGCCCGATCACCGGGCAGCCGGATTTCGCGCTGCTGGTCATCGATTACGCCCCGAAGGCCTGGCTGCTCGAATCGAAAACGCTCAAACTCTATCTGGCGAGCTTCCGCAATCACGGCGCCTTCCACGAGGACTGCACGATCGGCATCGGCAAACGGCTCGCGGCCTTGCTCGAGCCGCGCTGGCTGCGCATCGGCGGCTATTGGTATCCGCGCGGCGGCATTCCGATCGACGTATTCTGGCAGACTGGAAAATTGCCGGCCGGCGTGTGGCTGCCCGACCAGGGCGTGCCGCCCTACCGCGCGCGGGGTTGACGCTGCTTCCTCATGCGCGGGCGCGCCTCGACCGAAATACCTCGCTGGCCGTTGCGAAATAGCGCTTGTCCCGACACGCGATTGCCGGAACTTGAAACCGCGAACGCGAGCGCTGGGCTTAGAACGGGTAGTACCGAAGCGAGGTCAAGATAATATGGTTGGCGGTCGACGGCGCACCGCCGATGCCGTTGAAGGCCTCACGCCGGATGTATTCGTACTCGGCACCGGTCGCGAGGCGGCCGAGCGGCCCCTTGTAGAGGTTATACCAGAAGCCGATTGTGCCGTCGGTGAGACGCCGGTTGTTCGCGATGCACGTTGTCGGGGTCGTTGCCGGAGCGGGGCTGCCGAACGATGTGTTGGTTGTGATATTACATCCGCTGTTGTCGAAGGCCGGATTCCCGTAGCCGAATGCCGTGCCGCCGGCATTGAAAAACTTCGCATTGGCCTGCTCGATGCCGCCATAGGCGTAGACGTCCAAGCTCTCCCACGGATGTCCCACGAGTCCCACCATGGTCTGAAGCACGGTGACGGGGGCAAGAGAGCCGTCCGCCGCGATGGTCACGTCGGGCAATTGCCCGGCTCCGTAGCGGCCGATGCCTCGCCCGTACATCACGCTCGCCTGCGCGTCGAGATATTTCGGGATCAGCGGCAGCAGCACCGAGCCGCCTACGGCCGCGCCGAAGGACGTTTTCAGGCTGGTCGTGTTTAGCGCGCACCCCGTCGGCGCCGAGACCGCACAGAAGGTATTGTCGGAAAACCACCGCTCGATCCCGAACAGTTCGTAGTGGCCCCAGCCGGGATCGAACGCAACTTTTTCGATGACGTCCGGCACGTGGTCCGGCGTGACGGCCACGGTCTGCAAGAATCCGCTCGTGGCGGTATTGACGGCGTTGATTTCCAGGCCATTGACGGTAGTCAGGCCGCCGGGAACGTTATTGTCGACCGTCGCGGGGGTTTCGACCGATACGCCCAGCCAGACTTTTTGACCGAAGTCCTGCACCAACCGGATCTGCCAGTTGCGGGTGTAATTGAAGCCGTCGACGTAATCGGCATCGATCGTCAGCGGAATGTTCTCTTTTCGAGGGGTGATACCGACGGTGTTTTGGGTGACCAGACTCCACGACTGGCCGCCGAGAAGGTGGAAGCCCCAGGCGGTGTTGTCATAGGTCACGTAGGCGTGCCGCATACGCATCGCCCAGCTGTTGGTCTCGATATAGTTCGAATTGGTCGCGACACCCAGGAAGTCCGACTCCCAATAGCCTGACAGCTTCTGCACGGCGGTGATGTTGCCCTCGACCAACAACGAGAGGCGGCTCTGCCGCGCGCTGCCATGGAATTCGTGTTCGCCGTAGAGCGGGGAAAACGGATACGGGATCTGCGTGAAGTTCGTCCCGATGTCGTTGACCTGGTTGCGGGCGCGGAAGACCGAATCCGCGGTGACGAAGCCTCCCAGAGTGATCTTGACCTTGTCGGTCCATGCCGGAGCCTTTGCGGTCGGCGACTTTGTCGGATCGCGGTCCGGCGTCGGCGCGGCGTGTCCGGCCGGTGCGGCCTCCTTGGCCTGCGCCGCCTCGACCTTTTCGGTCTTCTTCTTCGTCAGCGCTATTTCCTCCTGCAGCGCCTTGAGCTGCTTCTGCAGCTGCTCGGTTTGCCGCTGCAGCCGCTCTATCTTTTCCGAATCCGACAACGACTGCGCCGCGGCCGGCTCAAGCGCCAGTAACGAAGCGCCCACGAGGGCGCTGCACATCAGACCCCATTTGGAATGCACCTCGACCCCCGCCTCTGTTCAATGCCCCCATCGCGCTTTGCCGGCCCCCGGTCGAGCGCAAAAGCCCGGAGGAATCGGCCATCGTTTTCGTCGCATTCTACCAGTCAGGTTGCGATCTTGCTGTGACCCGGCGGCAACACACCAGCGAAATCTACTTCTGGTCCATGCCCTCGGTTGACCTCGAACCGCTTCGAATTATTCCGTCGGTTCCGTGATGTCCGCACGTCGCCGGCGGCGCTTCGACAGCGGCCATTCAACGCGACGCTCGGTGTGCGGCTGCCGGCAATGCAAACGCGGGTGATGATGGATTACCGGCTCGAAGCCGCCACTCAACGGGACGCGCTCGGATCGAGCGTGAAGAGTTCCTGAGCCGCACCGACGCCTCGCAGCGCATAGCGTCCGACGGAAACAAGCCGGCGTTGGTTATTTCCAACGCCCGCGAATGCGGCGGACACCAGCATCGGTTGTTCCACCGAACGACACATTGCCGCAATGCGGCTGACTTCGTTCACCGCCGGCCCGATCACCGTGAAATCGAGCCGTTCCGTGCTTCCGACGTTGCCGTAAAAGACCTCGCCGACATGAAGACCAAGATACATTTCGGTAATCGGAAGGCCGTCTGCTACACGGCGCTTGTTCAGCTTGATGACGCCTTGCCGCGCCGCAACCGCGGCAGCGAGCGCCGCGTCGCAGGCGCGTTCCCGATCCTCGGCCGGGAAAATTGCGAGCGTGCCGTCGCCCATGAACTTGAGAACGTCGCCACCCTGTTCATGAAGCGCCGAGACAATGACATCGGCATAGTCGTTGAGCAGGGGAATGACATGCTCCGGCGTCGTATCGGTGATTCGCGTGAAGCCGCGCAGATCGCTGAACCAAAGCACGGCATCGATGCGGTCGGCCACGCCGCGCACGATCCGACCGCTCAGCACGCGGCGCCCGGCATCACGCCCGAGGTAGGTCTGCATCAGCGTTCCGGTCATGCGTGTGAGCGAAACGGATTTGATCGCGAGGGCTAGAAACGGCATGATGCACTGCAGGGCTGCGACATGCTCGTTCTGGAACCCGTCGGGGTCCTTCGTTGCCCAAGAGGAATAGACGCAATCCATCTCGCCGATGGTGCCGTCGGCTGCAAAGCGATTGATGATGGCGACGTAGTCGGTGAATCCCCCCGCCCGCAAATCCGGCAGCACATTGAATTCGGTTTCGTCCACCGCCGGAATGCGGCGCCGCAATAGCGATTCACCGGTTTCTCGCATCCGATAGAACGTACTGCCGCGCCAGACGTCGGCGCGTGGCGCGTCCGGCCCAGAAGCCGGCTCCATTGTTCCGGATGCGACGATCTGATTGGTGCGGCCGTACTCATGCTCGGACGGCAGGCTGGGGTCATGTCCCCATCGGAAGATACGCCCTTCGTGAACCGGGTGCAGCGTATCGATGAGGAGATTCGCGCGGGCAACCGGCAGTCCGGCGGCGACGGCGCGTTCGCAGAACCCGAACACCAACGCGAGTTCCGACTTGCCAGCCAAGCCCGCTCCCGCGAGCCAGGCGGTAAGCTCGGTCAGCTGTTTTTCATCGATCATGCGGACGCATGATAGCAGGGCCCATGATGTGGCGCACCGCCTGGCCAGGAGAGGCGAACACCGATATCGCCAAATTCTATCGGCGCTTGGGGGCGCGATTCGCGCGTCCATGCCGATCAGGACGACATGTACAGCCCGCCGTTGTGGTTGATGGTCTGCCCCGTGATGTAGCCGTTGCCGAGCACGGATACGGCAAGCGCGGCGAGTTCCTCCGGTTTGCCGAACCGGCCGATCGGGATGCGGTCCGGCCGCGCGCGCAGGTCCGCGGTCACCATGTCGCTCTCGACGAGCGCCGGAGCGAGCGCATTGGCGGTGATGTTCTGCTTGGCAAGATGCGCGGCGAGCCAGTGCGTGAATCCGATGAGGCCGGCCTTGGACGCCGCATAATGCGGTCCGACGATGCCGCCGATCTGCGCCGCAACCGACGACATGTTCAAGATCCGGCCCCACCCGGCTTCGCGCATGCCGGGCAGCACGGCTTTGGTCACCAGGAACGCGGATTTGAGATTGGTGATCATCTCGTCCCAGTTCTGCTCGTCGATCGCCTCGATCGGCTCGACCCGCGCGATCCCGGCGTTGTTGACCAGGATCGTGACCACGCCGAGCTGCGCTTTGGCCTCGCTGACCAGCCGCGTCACGTCGGCCTGCCGCGAAACATCCGCGCCGATCGCAATGGCTCGCCGGCCGAGCTTGCGAATCTCGTCAACGACCGCGTCCGCCTGCTGGCGATTGTTCCGGTAATTGACTGCGATATCGGCTCCGGCCGCGGCAAGCGCCAAAGCAATGGCCCGGCCGAGCCCTCGGCTCGATCCGGTGACGAGCGCGACCTTGTCCACAAATTCCGCCATGATTTTGGAGCTCCAAGGATTGCAGCAGCGCACAACGAGCCAAGCACGTCGCACCGACGATCAACCATGCCCGCTATTTCACCGCAGCGGCGAGCGCCGCGAAGAGCCGCTTGATTTCCTCTCCGGGCGCGCCGGCGCGCATCACGGCGCCCATGATCGCGATGCCCGCCGCTCCGGCCCGAACGAGCTCCGGTACCTCTTCTGCCCTGATCCCGCCGATGGCCAGAATGGGGACGGAACTGGCGGCCACGATCGCCGCGATGCCCTGCGCGCCGAGTGCGGGCCCGTAACCGGGCTTGCTCTCGGTTTCATAGGCGGGCCCGGCGATCGCATAATCGACAAGCGCCGGATCGAGCTTTGCCGCTTCGGCGACGCTATGGATCGAAATGCCGACGAGACGCTCGCTGCCGAGCAATGCGCGCGCGTGCGCCGCATCGCCTCCGGCCGGCAGGTGCACGCCGTCGAGGCCAGCGGCTTCGGCGAGCGCGGCATCGCCATGGAGCATCAGCCGCGCGCCCAAGTGGCGGGCGATCGGCAGCAGGCTTTTTGCCAGCACAACCTGCTCCTGGGGGCCGAGGTCTTTCTCCCGCACGCTGAACCAGCGGCAGCCGGCGGCGCATGAAGCCTCGACGATGTCTGCGATCGGCGTTCGCACCTGTCGGCGATCGGTGATCACCAGCAGGGCGGGGTCGGGCAGCCTCACGTCCCGACGAGACCGAACTGCGGGCTCGACGGCTCGGCGTTCTTCGATTTCGGAATGCGGCCCGAAAGCCGCGCGAGGCGCCCCGCCTCGACCGCCGCCCGCATCGCGGCCGCCATCCTCACCGGATCGCGCGCCTTGGAGACCGCGGTGTTGACCAATACCGCCGCGCAACCGAGCTCCATGGCGAAAGCGGCGTCGGACGCCGTGCCGATGCCGGCATCGAGCACGACCGGAACCGGCGAGCGCGCGCACAGCAATTCGATCAAATGCGGATTGGAGATGCCGAGCCCCGAGCCGATCGGAGAGCCGAGCGGCATCACCGCCGCGGCACCCGCATCGACGAGCTTGCGGCAGGCCACCGGGTCCTCGTTGCAATACGGCAGGACCACGAAATTCTTGGCGACCAGCGTCTCGGTCGCGTGCACCAGCTCCTCGACATCCGGATAGAGCAGCTCGCGGTCCCCGATCACTTCGAGCTTGATCCAATGGGTGCCGAGCGCCTCGCGCGCGAGTTCGGCGGTGAGCACGGCGTCCTTGGCGGTCTGGCAGCCCGCGGTATTGGGCAGGAATTGCACCCGGCCCGCGAGCAGGTCGACGAGGCTCTCCTCCTCGCCGGCAAGGCTGATGCGGCGGATCGAGGCGGTCGCCATCTCGGCACCGCTCGCGGCGAGCGCGTCGAGCAGGATCTGCCGGTTGGGATATCCGGCGGTGCCGAGAAACAGCCGGGAACGAAACGTTCGGTCTGCGATCTTGAGAATATCGGACATCATGCTCCCACTCACATTTCACCCACCCTGCCGGGCGAGCACGATCTCGATCGCGTCGCCGGCTGCAAGGGTCGCATCGGGCCAATCGGCGCGCGGCACCACCCGGCCGTTCACCGCCACCGCGATCCCCCGCATGTCGGTCGAAATCTCCCTTTCCGCAAGCAGGGCCGCGACGGTGTGCGCGCGCAGCGGCTCGTCCTGGCCGTTGACGCGGACGAGGGGTGTTGCGGCCGATACGTCGGTCATTCCGCCGCCCTCGCCGGCGCCGGGGCAAAACGGTCGAGCCCGAACGGCGCGATCACCGGATCCATCGTGCCGTCGAGCACCAGGCGAGCAATCGCATCGGCCGTGATCGGCGCGAGCAGGATGCCGTTGCGATGATGCCCCGTTGCATAAATGAGTCCGCCCGCCGGCCCGTATCCCAGGATCGGCGCATCGTCGCGGCTGCCGGGACGGTGACCGGCCCACATTTCGGCGACCGGCAGCTCCTCGATTGCGGGAAACACCCGCCAAGCCGCTTCGAGCAACGCGAGCACCGCGCCTGCCGTGATCGTCGCGTCGAACCCCTTTTCCTCCACCGTGGCACCCAAGATCAGTCGTCCATCCAATCGAGGCGTCATGTAAACCTTCGGGCCCCATACAACATGGGTAACGAGCGGCACCGCGGCGTCCATCTGCAAGGCGATCATTTGCCCCTTGACCGGCCGCACCGGCGGCCGCAGTGCCGACGGCAGGCCCTCGATCCCGCGCGACCACGCACCGGCCGCGAGCACGACAGTGTCCCCGCGATGCTCGGTCCCGTCCGCGAGCTCAACCCCGACCGCGCGGCCATTGGTGAGCAGGATACGCCGAACCGGCCGGTGCTCCTGGATATCGACGCCGGCGCTTGCGCAGGCGAGCTTCAATGCGGCGACGAGCTTGCGGTTGTCGACCTGACCGTCCTCCGGGCTCCATACCGCTCCGGCAATGGAGGCAAGATGCGGCTCGTGCCGCCGCGCTTCCCGGGCGGAAATCCATTCGACCGGAAGGCCGAGCGAACGCTGAAATTCCAGATGATGCTGCATGCGTGCCTGATCGTCCGCGGTCAGCGCCACGACCAGCGTTCCCTCGCGGCGCAGGTCGACCGGCTGGCCGGTCAGCGTTTCCAGTTCCGCGGCAAAATCCGGCCACAGCGCCTGGCTGCGGCGGCCGAGCGCAATCAGCTTCTCCTCCCCGGGCTCGGCCTCGGCGCACGCCGCAAGCATGCCCGCGGCAGCATGGCTCGCGCCCGAGCCGGCCGCGGCCCGGTCGAACAAAGTGACGGCGGCACCGCGCTGGGCGAGCCGCCAGGCGATCCCAAGCCCGATGACGCCGGCGCCGATGATCAGCGCCGTTGGTTTCTCGGTCGATCGACGATGGACTGTGGCCATCGGCGGCTCCCTACGCTGGCATGACCCAGACAGGTTCGATGGGTTTGATCTCAGCCGCGATCTGCGGCACCCCAGGCCGTCGAGCCCATCATCGACGGTTTTGCTCGATCCGGCAAGGTTTTTGCGGCCCGCCTTGGTGCCGCGGCGGAATGCCAGGCCCCGCGCCCACGTTCACATCGGCGCGGCCTGCTCCCGCAGCAGCCGCGAAACGAAGACGCCGACCAGCAGCATGACGGCGCCGCCGAGCGCGAGAGTCGTCACGGCTCCGAAATGGACCAGGCCGAAGCCGTAGAACAAAGGTCCGATCGCCTGGCCCATGAAGAAGAAGAACGAATGCAGCGCCATCGCCGCGCCGCGCGCGCCAGGGGCGATCTCCGTCGCCTGCACCTGGATGCAGCCGTGCAGCATGTAGAACCCGAACCCGATGAACCCGAAGACCGCCATCTCCGCCGGCCACGGAATTCGGACCGCGGCCCCGAGCAGCGCAAGCGCCGCCACGGCTGCCCCGCCCAGCATCAGGCGGTTGGGGCCGAATTTTCCGAGCAGCGCGCGGACCATCAAGGCGTAGGCAACCCCGCCCAAGGCGAACCCACCCAAAACCAGACCCGCGATCGAAGCTCTCGCTTCGCCCCGGTCGAGCAGAAGGAGCGCCACGTAGGGGAACAGGCCCAGGATCGCCACGCCTTCCAGAAACACCGCGGCGTAGCAGACCCGCGCGCGCGGGTTGGCGAAGATCGTACGGAACAGGCCGGGGACGGCATGGACGTCGAGGTGGGCTCCCATCGGCTTCTCTTGCCCGGCAAAACCGAATCTCGAGGCAATGAACGCGGCGCCGCCGCAGCAGCCGATCACGACGAATACGCCGCGCCATCCGATCAGGTCGGCAACGGCGCCGGCAAGCGAAGCGCCGAGGAAATTTCCGGAGATCACCACGGCCAAATACCGGCCGAGCGCGATCTGTCGTTCCGCCACCGGAACGAGATCGCCGACGATGGCGAGCGAGACCGGGAATATTCCGCCGGCGGCAATGCCGGCGAGGATCCGCGAAGCGAGCAGAACCGGGAAGCTCGTCGCTGTGGCGCCGATCGCGGCCGTCGCGATCAGGACGACAAGGCACGACGTCATGATCCGGGTCTTGCCGAACGCGTCGGCCAGCGGCCCGAGGATCGGTTGGATCAGTGCAAATGGCAGCGCGAAAGCCGTCGACAGCAACGCCACCGTCTCGGGCGCGACGCCGAGATCGCTGGCGATCGGCGGGATGATCGGATCGATCGCGCGGCTGAACAGGGAGGTCGCAAAGGCCACCGTGCTCACCCCGGCCAGAACGCGGCGAGCGTTGCGGCGCGCCAATTCGAGCGGGGTGTCGACGGCTTGCATTCGGTCAGGGTCTCGGCGGTGCGGCCGTCCGTGGATCAGGCTCGCATGTCACCGAACCGACGCCTTGGCCAGCCGGTCGAACTCCATCAACGTGCGAACAAGTCCCGGCAAATCCTTGAGCGGTATCATATTAGGGCCGTCCGAGGGGGCCCGGTCAGGATCCTCATGGGTCTCGATGAAGATCCCCGCAACCCCAACGGCCACGGCCGCCCGGGCCAGCACCGGCACGAACTCGCGCTCGCCGCCCGAAGCGGCGCCTCGGCCGCCCGGCTGCTGCACCGAATGGGTGGCATCGAAAATCACCGGCGCGCCGGTTCGCGCCAGGATCGGCAAGGCGCGAAAATCGGAGACGAGCGTGTTGTAGCCGAACGAAACCCCGCGCTCGGTGACGAGCACGTTGCGATTTCCCGCTCCGGTGATTTTCGCCACCACGTTGGCCATGTCCCACGGCGCGAGAAACTGGCCCTTCTTGACATTGATCGGCCGCCCAGTCTGGGCCGCCGCGACAAGGAGGTCGGTTTGCCGGCACAGAAATGCTGGGATCTGCAGGATGTCGACCGCTTTCGCGGCGTACGCGCATTGGGCCGGCTCGTGCACATCGGTGAGGACGGGAATGCCGAGCTTGTCTCGGATCTCGGCGAAGATCGGTAGCGCCGCCTCGAGCCCGAGGCCGCGCGCGCTCCTCGGGCCGGTGCGGTTCGCCTTGTCGAACGAAGTCTTGTAGACGAGCGCGATCCCGAGCTTTTGCGCGATTTCCCTCAGTGCCGATGCTGTTTCGATCGCGTGGACGCGGCTCTCCAGTGCGCATGGACCTGCGATGAGCGCGAGCGGGAGCGCATTGCCGAAGCGTACGTCCCCGATCGTCACGATTGCATTCGGCTTAGGCTCGATGGTCGCCTCGATACGCATCGCCGCGGACCATGCGTTGCCGGCGGGTTGCGGTCAACGCCGAGGGAGCTTCGAGGATGACCGTGTCCGGCCTCGGGCGCTTACACCAGCCGGCTCTGCTCGACCGCCGCCTCGACGAACGAGGAAAACAGCGGATGCGGCGCGAACGGCCGGGATTTCAGCTCGGGATGGAACTGCACGCCGATGAACCAGGGATGGTCCTGGTACTCGATGATCTCCGGCAGGATGCCGTCGGGCGACATGCCCGAGAACCGCATGCCGTGCTGCTCGAGCCGGCCCTTGTAGTTGGTGTTGACCTCGTAGCGGTGGCGGTGGCGCTCGGAAATCTCGGTCGCTCCGTAGATCGCGGCGACATGGCTCCCCGGCTGCAGCCGCGCCGGATAGGCGCCGAGCCGCATGGTGCCGCCGAGATCGCCGTCCGCGCGGCGCTTCTCGAGCGCGTTGCCCCTGAGCCATTCCGTCATCAGGCCGACGACCGGCGCGGAGGTCGGGCCGAACTCGGTCGAATTCGCTTCCTCGATCCCGCATAGATTCCGTGCCGCCTCGACCACCGCCATCTGCATGCCGAAGCAGATGCCGAAATAGGGTACCCGGCGCTCGCGCGCGAATTGCGCCGCGCGGATCTTGCCCTCGGCGCCGCGCTGTCCGAAGCCGCCGGGCACCAAAATGCCGTTGACGTGCTCGAGGAACGGTGCCGGGTCTTCGCGCTCGAACACTTCGCTTTCGATCCAGTCGAGATTGACCTTGACCTTGTTGGCAATGCCGCCGTGGGAGAGCGCCTCGATCAGCGACTTATACGCGTCCTTGAGGCCGGTATATTTGCCCACCACCGCGATCGTGACCGCGCCTTCCGGATTGCGGACGCGCTCGTTGATCAGCCGCCAGCGGTCGAGATCGGGCGCCGGTCCGGGTTCGATCCCGAACGCATCGAGCACCTCGAAGTCCAGCCGCTCGGCGTGATAGGCCTCCGGCACCGCGTAGATATTGTCGACGTCGCGCGCCTCGATCACCGCGCTTTCGCGCACATTGCAGAACAGCGAGAGCTTGCGCCGCTCGTCCCGCGGGATTCCTCGGTCGGTCCGGCACAGCAGGATGTCCGGCTGGATGCCGATCGAGCGCAGCTCCTTGACGGAATGCTGGGTCGGCTTGGTCTTGAGCTCGCCGGAGCTCGGGATGAACGGCAACAAGGTAAGGTGGATATAGATCGCATGGCGGCGCGGCAGCTCGTTGCCGAGCTGGCGGATCGCCTCGAGAAACGGCAGTCCCTCGATGTCGCCCACCGTGCCGCCGATCTCGACCAGGACGAAATCGAACCCCTCGTTGCCCTCGAGAACGAATTCCTTGATGGCGTTGGTGACGTGCGGGATGACCTGAATGGTCGCGCCCAGATAGTCCCCGCGGCGTTCCTTGGCGAGGATCTCCTGATAGATGCGGCCGGTGGTGATGTTGTCCTGGCGGGTTGCCGGACGGCCGGTGAAACGCTCGTAATGGCCGAGATCGAGATCGGTCTCCGCGCCGTCGTCGGTGACGAAGACCTCGCCGTGCTGGTAAGGCGACATCGTGCCGGGATCGACGTTGAGATAGGGGTCGAGCTTGCGCAGGCGCACGCGATAACCGCGCGCCTGCAGCAGCGCGCCGAGCGCCGCCGATGCCAAACCTTTCCCGAGGGAGGAGACCACGCCGCCGGTGATGAACACGTACCGCGCCATGGGGCCCAACCTTTAACCCGCTACCCTCGATTCGCCGAGTCCCATTTGCTCGAAAGCCGGAGGGCCGGAACCCCGGCCCTCTGGATATCCCCGCTATTTCGATTGCGGCACCTGCGGCCCGGCCGGCGCCGGCGCGGCCGGCGCGGCGGGCGTGGGCGGCTGGCCTTGCTGCCCCGAGGGCTGGCCTTGCTGGCGCAGCGTGTCGAGAACACCGCGCCCGCCCGGCGCAAGCGGCTGCGGAACCCCGGCGGGACCCCCCGGCTGGGTCGCGGGATTCGTCCCTTCCAGGATCGAATGCGGCTTGCGGTCCCAGCCGGCGAGAATCGAGAGCACCAGGCTGGTGGCGAAGAACACGGCCGCAAGGGTCGCGGTGGTGCGGGTCAATACGTTGGCGCTGCCACGGCTGGTCAAGAACCCGCCGGTATTGCCCATGCCGAGCCCTCCGCCTTCGGAGCGCTGCAACAGGACGACGCCGGTCATGGCCAGCACAACCATGAGGTGGATCACGATAATGACGGTCTGCATCCGAGAATCTCGATCAAAGCCGGAATACCGGCGCGCCCCGCCGCGTTCCGAAGTCCCGCATATAGGAAGTCGCGGCTCTCTACACGATCCCTCGCGGCATTTCCACCCTCGCCAAGGGTTCGCTCAACCTCCTCACGGATTGATCCGAGCTTCGCGACGCGTCTTCAGGCGGCCATCACCCATACGCAGCCGCGATGGCCAGAAAATCCTCGGCCTTCAGGCTGGCGCCGCCGACGAGCGCGCCGTCGACGCCCCGGACCGCGAGCAACTCGCGGGCGTTCTCCGGCTTGACCGACCCGCCGTACAGCACCCGCATTTCCTCGCTCGGACGACCGAACCGCGTCGCCAGTCGCTCGCGGATCATGCCGTGAACCTCCTCGATATCGGTTGCGGTCGGGGTCAGGCCGGTGCCGATCGCCCACACCGGCTCATAGGCGATCACGAGATGGTCGGGCTGCGCCCGATCCGGCACCGAGCCTGCAAGCTGCCGCTCGACGACGGCGAGGGTTTGGCCGGCGGCGCGTTCCGCCTGGGTCTCCCCGATGCAGACGATCGCCACGAGCCCGGCCCGGCGGGCGGCCAGTGCCTTCCCGCGCACATCCGCATCGGTTTCGCGGTGATAGGTCCGGCGTTCCGAATGGCCGACGATCACCGCGCGCGCGCCGGCATCCGCCAGCATCTCCGCGGAGATATCCCCGGTATGGGCGCCCGATGGTTCGGCATGGCAATCCTGGCCGCCGATGGCGACGCGCGAGCCTTCGGCCGCCGCGGCAAACGCCGCGATCAGGGTCGCCGGCGGGCAGACCATCAGGTCGACGTCGCCTCGCACCCGGGTGCATCCGCGCAGGATCCCTTCGAGCTGCGCGACGGAAGCCCTCACGCCGTGCATCTTCCAATTGCCCGCGACGAGCGGACGCCGGCTCGGCATCTGCGTTTCCCTTTTCTCGGCCCGCTTAGGCGAAATCCTGCAAGCGCTTAGCAGAGCGCCAAGCTGCGCGGAAGAGTCCTGGCGGGCCGGTTGCGGGCCGCCACCTCCATCCTTATGATGCGCCGCCTTGCGGGCCCCGGCCTTGCCGCCGACCGCTCTCACCCGATCGCAGGATCATGCTCCGAGGTATACACAAAGCCTCCGGCCATTGGCTCGGCAAGCTGGTCATGGCCGGCATGTTCGGGTTTTTGGCGCTCAGCTTCGCGGTCTGGGGCATCGGCGACATTTTTCGCGGCTTCGGCCGGTCGAGTCTGGCCAAGGTCGGCTCGACGGAGATCGGCATCGAGCAGTTCCGGCACGCCTACAACGAGCACCTACAGCAGCTCGGCCGCAGGCTCGGCCGGCCCATCACCGCGGATCAGGCGCGCGCGCTCGGCCTCGAGCGGCAGCTGCTCGGTCGGCTCATGACGGAAGCCTCCCTGGACGAGCGGGCGCGCCAGCTCGGGCTCAATCTCTCCGATGCGGAGATTGCCCGCGAGATTACCGCAGATACGAACTTTCTCGGACCGACCGGGCAGTTCGACCCGTTTCGGTTCCAGCAAATGATCCGGGCCGCCGGCTTCACCGAGGCCCGTTATGCGGCCGAGCAGCGACGCGTCGCGCTTCGCCGTGAGATCGCCGATACGGTGAGCGGCGGTCTCGCCGCGCCGAAAACCTTGGCGGATGCCGTCAATCGCTATCAGAACGAGCAGCGCACCATCGATTATGTCGTGCTCGATCGCGCCCAGGCCGGCGATATCGCCGCGCCCACCCCGGAAGTGATCGGCAAATATTACGATGAGCACAAAGCCCAATTCCGCGCGCCCGAATATCGCAAGGCCGCGATCCTGACACTGTCCGCCCAGGATATGGCCCGGACCGTCGAAGTCTCGGAAACCGACGCGCGCCGCTATTACGAGGATCACCGCGACCACTACGGAACTCCGGAAAAACGCCGGGTCGAGCAGATCGTCTTCCCCAATGCGGAGGAGGCGCGAGCCGCGGCGGATCGCATCGGCAAGGGCTTGAGCTTCGCGGATCTCGTCGCGGAGCGCGGCTTGAAACCGCACGACGCGGATCTCGGCCTCGTCACCAAATCCGAGTTGCTCGACCACGCCGTCGCCGACGCCGCGTTCGCGGTTCCCGATGGAGGCGTCAGCGCGCCGGTTGCCGGACGCTTCGGCACGGTGCTGGTGCACGTCACCAAGATCGAGGCGGGACACGCGCGCCCCTACGAAGAGGTCGCGGCCGAGATCAAGCAGCAGGTCGCGGTGGACCGAGCCCGCCCGCAGCTGCTCGATCTGCGCGACAAGATCGAAGATGACCGCGCCGCGGGGCTGCACCTCGACGAGATCGCCCAAAAGTACAAGCTGACCGCCCGCAACTTCGAGACCGACCGCTCCGGCCGGGGGCAGGATGCCGCGCCGATCAAGGACCTGCCTTCCGGCGTCGACGTGGTTTCGGCCGCGTTCGGCTCCGACGTCGGCGTCGACAACGAAGCGCTGCAGCTTCCGGGCGGCGGCTTCGTTTGGTACGACGTCGCCGCGATTACCGCTTCGCGCGACCGCAGCCTCGACGAAGTCAAGCAACAGGTCGAGGCCCGCTGGCGCGACGACCAGGTTGCCCAGCGCCTGGCGGCCAAGGCCTCCGAGCTCATCGACAAGCTCAAGAGCGGCGCGCCGCTTGCGGAGCTTGCCGCGCAATCCGGGCTCAAGGCCGAAAGCCTATGGGGCCTCAAGCGCGGCAATGCATCGGGGCCGCTGTCCATCGGCGCCGTCGACGCGGTGTTTCAGACCCCCAAGGACGCGCCCGGCATCGCCCAGGGGCAGAGCTCCGCCGAGCGCATCGTGTTTCGCGTGACCGAGATCAACGTGCCCACCTTCGATCCGGCATCGGCGGAAGCAAAGCGTTACGGGGACGCGCTGCGCCAGTCGGTGGCGGACGACCTGTTCGGCCAGTATGTCGCGCAGCTCGAAACCAGTCTCGGCGTGACCATCAATGAGGATGCGTTGCGCCGGTTCGCCGGCGGCGAGCCCGACTACTGAGCCGAGCGCATGCAGATCGAGCCCGCCGAGCAGGCTTTTGCCGAACGCTATGCGGCGGGCGAGGCCCAGGTCGTGTGGACGACGCTGGTCGCGGACCTCGAAACGCCGGTCTCGGCCTTCCTCAAGGTCGCCGGCGGCCGGCCGATGAGCTTCCTGCTGGAATCGGTCGAAGGCGGCGTGACGCGCGGGCGCTATTCGATCATCGGTCTCGATCCGGACCTGGTCTGGCGCGCCAATGGCGCCGGGGCCGAGATCAACCGCGCCGCACGGTCCAATCCCAACAATTTCGCTCCCTGTTCCGAAGCGCCGCTCGCTTCCTTGCGCGCGCTGCTGGCCGAGAGCCGCATCGAATTGCCCGAGAGGCTGCCGCCCATGGCCGCCGGCCTATTCGGCTATCTCGGCTACGACATGGTGCGGCTGATGGAGGAGCTTCCTCCGCCGAAGCCGGACCCGATCGGCATTCCCGACGCAATCCTCATCCGCCCGGGCCTGGTCATCGTGTTCGATACGGTCGAGGACACGCTCACCATCGTCGCGCCGGTGCGGCCGGAGCCCGGAATCCCCGCGAAGCTCGCGCTTGATCGCGCCGTCGATCGGCTCTCGGCCGTGATCGATGATCTCGACCGGCCGCTCGACAAGGAAGCCTCGGACGGCGATGCCGGCGCGCTCCACGTCGTTCCGAGCTCGAACACCACGCCGGAACAGTTCGAGGCGATGGTGCGGCGCGCCAAGGACTACATCTTCGCCGGCGACATCTTTCAGGTGGTGCTTTCGCAGCGCTTCGAGGCGCCGTTCGCGCTGCCGCCGCTTGCGCTCTACCGCGCGCTGCGTCGCGTCAACCCCGCGCCGTTTCTCTATTACCTCGACTACGGCGGATTTGCCGTCGCGGGCTCGAGCCCGGAGATCCTGGTGCGCGTGCGCGACGGCAGCGTGACCGTCCGCCCGATCGCCGGCACGCGGCCGCGCGGCGCGACCCCGCACGAGGACAAGGCGCTCGAGGAGGAGCTTCTCGCCGATCCCAAGGAGCGGGCCGAGCATCTCATGCTGCTCGACCTGGGGCGCAACGACGTCGGCCGCGTCGCCGCGATCGGCACGGTGCGGGTCACCGACCAGTTCTACATCGAGCGCTACAGCCAGGTGATGCACATCGTCTCCAACGTCGAGGGCAGGCTCGATGCGCGGCGCGACGCGCTCGATGCGCTCGCCGCCGGGTTCCCGGCCGGCACCGTCTCCGGCGCGCCAAAAGTGCGGGCGATGGAGATCATCGACGAGCTGGAGCGGGAGAAGCGCGGGATCTACGCCGGGTGCGTCGGTTATTTCTCGGCGAGCGGCGAGATGGACACCTGCATCGTGCTGCGCACCGCGCTGGTGAAAGACGGCATGATGTACGTGCAGGCCGGGGCCGGCATCGTCGCGGATTCCGATCCTGCCTTCGAGCAGCGGGAATGCCTCGCCAAAGCGAAGGCGCTGTTCCGAGCCGCCGAAGAAGCCCGCCGCTTTGCCAGCGCGGCCAAGCGCGGGCAATAGCCGACCGTAATCGGGCATGGTGTTTCTGGGTAACCATGAGAGAAAAGTCTAACCGAGAGGCCGCATGCGAATGCGGCCGGGCTCGATGAGAGCGAAGTGGCCGGCCCAGTCGTCGCGTGCAGAAATCAAATCGGCGAGCAATTGTCCAACATCACCCGGCTTTGGCAAAGGCGTTCGGAATAGCACTATACCGCAGGTTCTGGGCAATCCCGATCCTCTGGCCAGTTCGCCCAAATCTTTATCGAACGTCAGTAGGACACGTTCCTCACGCACCGCCCACGCCAGCACATCACGATCGCTTGTACCTGGCCCTGCAATTCTCACCCAAATGACGTCGTGGCCCGCCACCTGAAGCGCCGCCACGGCTGCGCCGGGGAAATTCTCGTGAGCGAGAAAGCGCATGTCAGGCTGCGCTGGGGAAGACCTTCTCGGAACTCAATGTGTCTCGCGCATAGGCAAGGCAGGCAATGATGTCATCGTGGGTGATCCCGGGGTAATTCGCTAGGATATCGGCTTCGGTCCATCCCTCAGCCATGAGGCCGATCACGAATTCAACAGAGAGTCGCGTGCCGCAGATGACAGGCTTGCCGGTCAGTACCTGAGGGTCCAGAGTGATGCGAGAATGCGCCATCGTCATGATCGGGTTCCTCTCTGGGGACAACGTTACGCGATAAATTTGTCGGAGCCTATGCCCCTCACCCCGACGGTACATGGGTGGTCGTCATGTCGAGCAGCAGCCGGTCGTCGGTGCCGGTGACGCGGGTGGCACCACGGTGACCCGCTTGCCGCGGCGCACGAAGCGCACCTCGGCAAAGAGCTCGCCGTCGCGCTGATTGCCGGCTCTCGCCGTGCCGCCACGCCGCCTTGACCGGCCGACCCCCGGCAACTAAGACCCGGGCACGCGAGGCGGCAAATGATCGTGCTCATCGACAATTACGACAGCTTCACCTTCAACCTCGTCCATTACCTCGGCGGACTGGGGGCGGAGGTCGTCGTCCACCG
>WNFD01001501.1_pt1 | contig 24763 bp, 19 predicted proteins | sample 5400491 | NCBI WGS metagenome assembly WNFD01 (sample SAMN13153343, study PRJNA577476) | soil metagenome | isolation source: 120 cm saprolite under Douglas fir tree site 2 hole 2 replicate 2 | place: USA:California | collected 2015-04-18
GTTTCGCATAATCTAAACTAGTGCGTGGCCAGACGGAAGTCCAATTGATTAAATGAATGCGAAGCATTTGTGATTCGAAGAATTTTTGTAATGGGGCGTTAACAATTCCGACATGTCGAGCGCCGTTGAAAAGTTGATAGATTCGTTTGCGGCGATGTTGAAGCAGCGCGGTGTGCGATGCGTGCAGAAAACAATCTTGCCCGGTTGGCGATGTTTGAGGAAAAGCTGCCGAAGCGACTTCCGCAATCTTTTGCGGAGTTCTTATCGCGATACTCATTCCCGGCGTTCGATGTTTTAGGAATTTCGCTGTTCGGGTGGGATTCTGATCAAAATCAATTCACCCAGGAGTCATCAGCGGCGAAGGGCAGCTTGTCAGGGTTAATGTTGCCCGCCGGATATGTGCAGATAGGCCGCCCCGGCAATTTCGACGCGATTTGCTTCGACATGAACAAGCAACGACAAAACCGAGAGTTTCCAATCGTGCGAGTCGATCATGAGGACATCCTCTGCAACTGGAAGGTTTGCGTTTCAGCGAGATGTGGCCTTCGTTCATTATGCTTGCAACTTCCGCTCTCGCGAGCGCAGATCCGAAGGTGTATTACGAAGAGCCACTCGAGTAGGCAGTTAGCGTGCCATGAATCGGCGGCTGTGCCACAGGTGTGTGGCTGCGATTACAGAACGGAGTAGGCGGAGAGAGATTGTGCCATCCCTAAAGGGATTCTGATCACGTGGACACTTTACCGGGCACTTCCGTGCCCGGCTGCAGCTTGTTACGTCCCTCCGGGACTTTTGTTTCGAGTTTGAAGCCGAAACACTTCAACTTGTGTTTGACTCTACTTTTCACAAATCAAGCACAAGGTCCCTCCATCCTGCTCACGCGCTGAAGAAAACGCGCGTTCGCTTACGGATGTCGGGATGACGAGGGTAATCTTGTTTCGGGAGAACTCCCTGAGGCGGCATTGTCACGATCGGCTGCCTCGGGATCTTTCGACTGCGTCGTCGCATACGCTCCGACTTCGCTCAAGATGACAAAGGGGGAAGGGGCGGTTTTCGGCACAGCTGAAGCTGTGCGTTGATACCTGCAGGGGCTGAAGGCCAATTCATTCTGGACCGCTAACGGCCTGACTAAAGTCAGGTCCTGTTACGTGCGGATTATGGTCGCGGTATGTCTAACAAATAACCAGATGCATAGATCCTTCGACTACGTCGTCGCATGCGCTCCGATTTCGCTCAGGATGACAATTCAGTTCTTACGCAGTAGTTGAGCAGGATACAATGGTGCGGATTTACCGGACGTTAATCTGGGTTTCGAGAATCCAGGTCTCGCAAATCTAAGCTTCGCAAATTGAGGTTTCGCTAATTTATTTTTGCCATGGGTTTCTGGGACGTGCTGCTGTTCAACATTGCCGCCGTGCTTGGCCCGCGCTGGATTGCCGCAGCCGCGCATAACGGCACATCGTCAATCAGCTTGTGGGTGCTGGCGGCGGTGCTGTTCTTCCTGCCAACATCACTGATCATCATTGAACTCTCCACACGCTTTCCCGCCGAAGGCGGATTGTATGTGTGGAGCAAAGAGGCGTTTGGAGATTTTCACGGATTCATCGCTGGATGGTCTTACTGGATCTATACGTTCTTCTATTTTCCGGGCTTGCTCACCGCAAGCGTAGCCATGTCAGTATTCATCGGCGGACCAAAATTCGCTCCGCTGGCGACCAACCCGCATTATCTTCTCTGGGCGTCGTTGGGACTGTTGGCTGTCGCGGTGGTGATGAACCTGGTCGGTCTGAACATTGGCAAATGGTTGCAAAATGCCGGTGGCGTTTCAACTTACATGCCGTTGCTGATGCTGATCGGCATGGGATGGTACGTTGCCGTTCATTACGGCAGCGCAAGCCATTTTGACTGGAAGAGTTCCCTGCCGGTATGGAACCTGGACACGGTGAATTTCTGGTCGAATATCGCGTTCGCATTTACTGGCATGGAGCTTGTCTGCGCGATGAGCGAAGAAGTGCGCGATCCGAGAAAGACATTCCCACGCGCGATCTACGCTTCCGCGGTGATGATCGCGTTGATTTATATCGTGGCTACCGTGGCGTTGCTGACCCTGCTTCCGGCCGACAAGATTGACGTCCGCAACGGAGTTTTCCAGGGCATCAGCGCGAGTTCAGCGATATTAGGTATCGCCTGGTTCGGAGTGATTGCTGCCTTGTTAGTCACGGTGGGCAATGCTGGTGGAGTTGGCGCGACAGTGGCGGGCGTAGCACGGGTTCCATTTGTCGCCGGAATTGACAGTTACCTGCCCGCATTCTTCGGAAGGATACACCCAAAGTGGAAGACGCCTTACGTTTCCATTTTGATTCAGGCAGGAATTTCCGGGGTGATCCTGGTCTTTTCGCAGATCAACGCCACCGTGGTTGAGGCATATCAATTTCTGGTGGATATGGCGGTGATCCTCTACTTCATTCCCTTCCTCTATATGTACGCCGCTGCCATCAAACTTTCTTATCGAAAGGACCGGGCCAGCAGCGCGCAAGCGGTTCTGGTTCCGGGCGGAAAAATCGGCATATGGATTACCGGAACGCTCGGCTTCCTGATCACAGCCGGGTCCATGGCGCTGGCAGCGATTCCTCCGGGTGGAGTGCGCAGCAAGGCTCTGTTTGAGGCGAAGCTGGTATTTTGGACTGCCGCCTTTATCGGAACAGGATTGATTCTCTACTGGCGGGGAGCACGGAAGAAGCGGGCAAGTTTGCCGGTATCCGCCGACGTGGCTCCGTAAAACACCAAGTCAACCTTAAGAGTCACCGGCCAGAATCCTCCCTTTTCTCTAAACTTTAGATTAGTTGTTTTCACAAACGAAATAAGTGATAGTGAGGGAACCCTGATGATCGCCGAGATCGGTTGATCGCACGCCATCGCCGTGATCGGAAGAGCAGCAGCCAAGCCTACCGCGGATGAACGCGGATGGTTGCGGATCCGACAAAATCAAAATCGTGACCGGAAAATCAAAATCTTACCGGAAAAAACCAGTTGCCGCTGATGGACGCTGATAAAGCAGCAATTGGCAAAATGGCAATTGGAAAATGGCGCGGAGATCGCCGTCATTCGCACGAGATCGGTCGTCAGCGTGAAGCAACGGCAAAACACTAACCGCAGGTGAACGCGGATAGTCGCGGACAAAAAAACCGAAGTCGGAAGTTGGGATGCCTTGGGATGACTCGGCGGAAGTGCTTTGAAATCCTAGTTGAGGTATTCGGGGTACCCGGCAGCTAAACACGCCCAGATAATTGGTTTGTTCTGCGGCCCTTGAGATCAAGCTGGTATTAAGGTGTTTTGGGCTTCAGGCAACCAAAGCTCCCTAAAAGGGCTCCATTATGTCTCATTAAAGAAAAGAATCGGCCTAAATCGGCTTAAACGATTGGTGGGACATTGTCATATAACTCATTGGCATACAACATGGCAGCTACTCAGCCGCATCAGAATTCTGAGCGGCCCGTAAAGGTCAAATTGACACAAACCAAGAAAATCGTCGCATCCGGGATGTCCGAGGCAGAGGCCATCGAGCGTGCGAAGGGCGGAGACGCGGAATCGTTTGAAGGCCTGTATGGGCTCCACAAGCGCCGGGTCTATTCCTTATGCCTGCGCATGACGGGAAACACCGCCGAAGCGGAAGACCTTACGCAGGAGGCTTTCCTTCAGCTCTATCGCAAGATTGCCACCTTCCGCGGCGAGTCAGCGTTTTCCACCTGGCTGCACCGGCTGGCCGTGAACGTGGTCCTGATGCATCTGCGAAAGAAGGGCCTGCCCGAGATTTCACTGGATGAAGCCCTGGAGCCGCAGCATGAAGACGGCCCCAAAAAGGACATAGGCGCCCGGGACAACGTTCTGGCCGGGTCGATTGACCGGGTCAACCTGGAGCGGGCCATTGAGAGTTTACCGCCGGGGTACAGAATCATTTTTGTTCTACATGACGTGGAAGGATACGAGCACAATGAGATCGCCGAGATGATGGGGTGCTCAATAGGAAACAGCAAGTCACAGTTACACAAAGCGCGCATGAAATTGCGCGATTTGTTGAAGCTCAGTAGAGCCGAAAAGGCCGCCCGCCACTAAGCGGCTGAGCGTTGAAGCAAGGCGATGCGCGGGAAATTTCAGCCGGACGAGAAGCGCGGGCTGAAATCAGGAACGAAGATTGCAAGTTCCCGCAGCCTGCAGGGAGAGGATGATCAACCATGGATTGCCAGCAATTTCAGGAAGTACTGCCGTACATAATTGAGAGCGGCGGGAACGAAGCTGAAGAAGAGCACTTACGGACCTGCGCGTCATGCGCCGAACTGGTCCGCGATCTGCGCTATATTGCGGAGCAGGCAAAACTCCTGCTTCCGATGCGTGAACCCAGCCCACAGGTCTGGACCAACATTGAGCAGTCTTTGCACCGCGAAGGCATGCTCACGGAGGGTCGATTGTCCCCGCGGGGACAAATAAAGAACTACTCGACCGCACAAGCCAAGAGCTGGACACCGCTAGGCTGGATCATGGCCCTGGCGGCAACCATAGTGTTCACTAACGCCGTCATTAATTATCAACGCTTGCCTGCGCACTCCGCTCCGGCGCAAAATGGTAGCGCTCAACCCGTCCCAATCAGTGAAGACGACCAGCAGTTGATCAGCACGCTGTCAAAGCAGGATCCGGTGGTTGGACGGGCGTTCCAGACCGGCCTGAACGAGGCCAACGCGTACATCAAGGATGCAAAGCAGGCTGTGAATCGCGACCCGCAGGATCCCGCGGCGCGGCAGCAACTGCTGGAAGCTTATCAGCAGAAGGAAATGCTGTATCAGATGGCCACGGCCCGCTCATTGCCCTGATCTCCGGTGAATGAGACGAGTGAATGAGAGAGGACTGACCACCATGAGAGTTTCCGCCAGGAATGGGATGCGCTATGCCGCCGCGCTGGGAGTTACTGCACTGCTTTCCTCCAGCGCTTATTCCGTCGAGGCGCGCAGGGAATTTCGGCTTGACATCGCCCCCGGTGGCGCAGTCACCCTGACCAACAACGCAGGGTCGGTCAACCTGAAATCCAACAATGGACACCAGGTCATCATCGCCTACACCGCAGCGAGCAACAAAGTTGAAGTGGACCAGTCAAGCACGAATGACCATGGCAGAATAGAAATCACAGCGCACGCCCTTCCTAATCAGAAGCCAAGCGCGGACGAAGCTCGCGTTGACTTTGAAATCTCGCTCCCCGCAGGCACTTCTGTTACGGTAAACGCTGCTACAGCAACCATTACCGCGGAGAACCTCAGCGGCGATATAAGCCTTTCCTCTGATACAGGCCAGATCACCGTGCATGACGTGGCCAAATCAAATGTGCAGGTCCGCAGCGTGACTGGGCCGGTGACACTGAGCAATATCAATGGTGGGCCGGTTGAAGTCACGTCCAGCGCCGGCGCGGTGCAGTTGGCAAACGTTACCGGCCCTAAGGTGAAAGTAGGAACCGGCAGCGGAAACATTACCTACAATGGCGACTGCTCGGGAATGGGCAACTACGTATTGACCACGCATAGCGGGGCCATCGATATAAGCTTGCCACAGACCGCATCTGTTGACATCACAGCACGTTCCGTTTCCGGCGACGTGCAGAACGACTTCCCTCTCAGCCAGAAAACGCATACGTCCTTTACCCCGCAGTCAGGACGTTCCTTTGCAGGTACCTCCAACTCCGGTGCATCGGCAGTCCAGCTCCAGTCATTCAGTGGTAGAATCCGCGTGAAGAAGCAATAAACGCGGCCATAAACCGCGTTTCCCGAAAAATTTATTTACATGGCCCGAGCTGAATCAAACCGGCGCGTGTTTCTGATTGGATTCATGGGCGCCGGGAAGACAAGCGTCGGCCAGGCGCTGGCCCGAAGGTTGGGCTGGAGTTTCCGCGATCTGGACCGCGTGATCGAATCGCGAGAGCAGAAGAGCGTCGCAGAGATCTTCACCGAACTGGGTGAATCAGGATTTCGCGCAGTGGAGAGCGCTGCCCTGGCAGAACTGCTGCAGGAAGGTGATGCCCAGAACGATCTGGTGATAGCGCTGGGTGGAGGAACGTTTGCTCAGCCAGCCAATCGCGAAGCGTTGCTCCTTGCCGGTGCCATGACCATACTGCTGGAGGCGCCAGTGCATGAGTTACAGCGCCGTTGCGCGAATGACTCCACGGTGCGTCCGCTGGCCAGGCAGGAAGCCAGGTTCGCTGAGCTGTTCCAGCAGAGGCAGCCGGCATATGCGCTGGCGAAGCAGCGCGTAGAAACTTCTGGCAAGACGGTGGACGAAGTGGCCCAGGAAGTGGCGAAGATTCTGGCTGAAGCAATACCGGAGGTAAGAAAGTGAACGCAACGATCCGTACGATTCTGGCTGGCACAATGGCTCTTGCTTTGATGGGCAGTTCAAAGCTCGGCACCGCGAACGCATCCGACCAAAAGGCCAAAAAGGCCACCAGCAATCAGGTCTGGGACAGCGGCAGCTTCGGCATCTTTCATGACGGCAAACGGATCGGCACGGAGAAGTTCAACATTGAATCGCGTGGCGAATTCAGCGTAGCCACGTCTGAAATTAAGGTCGAAGACGGCAACTACAAAGCTGATCAGACGGCCGAGATGCACGTGACGCCCACAGGCGAATTGCAATCCTACAACTGGCGCGCGACTTCACCGCAGAAGGAAGAATCCAGCGTGGAAGCCAAGGAGCAGCTTCTGGTGGAGCACGTGACACCCGCCGACCAGAAAAAGATGGATGTTCCCCACGTACTGCCTGTCTCTACGGTGATTCTGGACGACTACTTCTTTTCCCAGCGCGAACTGCTGGTATGGCGCTATCTTTCCACCGGTTGCACTCGCGATGGCCAGGGGCTCACGTGCGGCCCGAGCCACTTCGGCATTCTGGTTCCGCGCCAGCACACCGCGGGCAGTGCGGTGATGGAAATTGTTGGGCGCGAAAAGTTCACCTTCAAAGGCCAGGAGAAGGAAGTCAACAAACTGAAGCTTGATTCTGATGGCGTGGTGTGGCTGCTTTGGGTCTCAGACGATTACAAAGTCCTGAAAATGGCAGTACCCGCTTCCAAGGTTGAGGTCGTGCGCGACTAAAACAGCCGCGCAGCGAGTTTTCAGGACTAATACTTCCGGCAGGATGGAAATCCACACATCCTGCGTTACACTTCATTCATTCCCCCAACAGGCTTTCTGTTTTTTATGGCGAAGAACCATCGCTCAGATATTCTTTTCTTCTTCGGCGTGATTCTGGCGTTGTGGACGGCTTATACCGTGCGCGACGTGCTGATCCTGGTTTACGTGAGCGCCCTGTTCGCGGTGGTGCTCTCGCCGGCCATCGGCGTAATCCGCAAATTGACGGTTGCTGGCTGGCGACCGGGACGCGGCTTCGCCATTCTTTTCCTTATATTGCTGCTGGTTCTGGCTGGGACCCTGTTCATGGTCTTTGCCTTTCCGCCCATCTACCATGATGCGCGAACGTTCTCAGCAGAATGGCCGCAACGTCTTGCCGCGCTCACGGAAGAGTTGAAGCACCTGCCGTTTGGCAACAAAGTTGATCCGGTACAAATGCAGAAGTACGCGTCGGAAATTGCCGGAGGCGCGGGCGGCCTGTTCCTGAATGTTGCCGGAGGCGTGTTTGGAATTTTTACGGCTATCATTCTCACCGCCTATTTCATCATCGATGGCGAGCGCGCGTTCCAGTGGTCGGTTTCATTGTTTCCGCTGGACCAGCAACAGCGTTTGCGCTCAACTCTGATGCGCGCGGAAAAGCGCATGCGCAACTGGCTGATGGGCCAGGGCATCATGATGGGTTGCATGGGACTGTGCAGCCTGGCAGTCTATTACGCGCTGGGGCTGAAATACTTTTACGTGCTGGCCATGTTTGCCGGTGTGGCGGACATTATCCCTATCGCCGGCCCGGTCAGCGCGCTGGTGTTGGCAGGTACAGTTGCCGCGTTGGATTCTCCGCAAAAGGTGCTCGGTGTGGTGATCTTCCATGCCGTGTACGCGCAATTTGAAGCCGGATACTTTTCACCCCGCATCATGCGATCAACGCTGAACCTCTCACCGCTGGCCGTGATCATTGCCTTATCCATCGGCGGATCGCTGGCCGGAGTTCTCGGCGCTCTGGTTTCAGTTCCCACGGCCGCCCTGGTCGTGGTTCTGGCGGAAGAATATCTGGTCCAGAAGAAAAGCATGGCTGCCGCAGGCGACTGAGAAGTTGATCTCGGTTTGCAGATGCTAAAATCAATTTTTCATCAGAAAAATGACCAGCAAAATTCAAGTCGGCATTGTCGGCGCTACAGGCACAGTAGGACAGCGCTTTATACAGTTACTGGAAAACCATCCCTGGTTTGAAGTAAGTTGGCTCTCGGCTTCAGACCGATCCGCGGGAAAGAAGTATTCAGACGCCACCACTTGGCGTTTGGCAACGCCGCTAACGGCGCGAGTGGCTGCGCTCACCGTGAACTCCGCGTCACCGGCCAAAGACACGCCCAAGCTGATTTTTGCCGCGCTGGACTCTACCGCGGCCCGCGAGATTGAGCCCGCCTTCGCCGACACAGGCTGCGCGGTGGTATCCAACTCCAGCGCGTTTCGCATGGCTGAGGATGTGCCACTGGTGATCCCGGAAGTGAACGGCGACCATCTGCCGCTCTTGAAGTCGCAAAAGTGGTACCAGAAGAATGGCGGCTTCATGGTGACTAATCCCAATTGCTCGGCCATTGGATTGGTGATGGCGCTGGCGCCTCTGCATCGGCGCTTCGGCGTGGAAAAGGTCTTTGTCACAACTATGCAGGCCGTGAGCGGCGCGGGCTATCCCGGAGTTCCCTCACTCGACATTCTGGGCAACGTGATTCCATACATCGCCAGCGAAGAAGAAAAAATGGAAGCCGAATCCCGCAAGCTTCTAGGCACGCTGACCGGTAACTGTGTGAAAGACGCCGGCATTGTTCTGAGCGCGCATTGCAACCGCGTCGCGGTAGAAGATGGACACACAGAATCGGTCTCGGTCAAATTGACGAAGCCGGCCACGGCCGCCGAGATCATTGATACGTGGAAAGAATTTCGCTGTCTGCCGCAAAAGCTCAAGCTGCCTTCCGCGCCGGAAGAGCCAGTGATCTATGATCCTGCACCCGACCGTCCACAACCGCGGCTGGATCGCGATCGCGGGCGTGGCATGTCCGCGGTGGTGGGGCGACTGCGTCCCTGCAATATTTTCGACTGGCGCTTTACCGTGCTCTCACACAACACCATCCGTGGCGCTGCTGGAGCGGCCATCCTGAACGGCGAGCTGCTCAAAGCGCAGGGATACCTGAGCTGATGAGCGACCCGCAATATTTCATACGAGTGTCAGGGCACGAGTTTACTCGTGCCGCTAAGCCGCCAAAGAAGTTGGGCTTTAGCCCCTGCGGGGTACTGCCGTGATCGTGATGAAATTCGGCGGCACTTCGGTTCAGGACGCACAGGCCATCGATCGCATTTCCGCGATTGTTCGCGATCGTCTCGCGGAAAAGCCTGTCGTGGTCGTAAGCGCGCTGGCCAAAATTACCGATCAGCTTCTTGCCATGGCTGCGGCGGCAGGCGCAGGAGACCGTGTCAAAGCTCTGGATTTATGCCGTACCGCGCGTGATCGCCATTACAGCATTGCCACTCATCTCCTGGGCGACAAGGCGTTTGCGCCTCTTGCGCCGGTATTGGAAGCCGACTTCAACGGACTGGAAGATCTGCTGCGCGGCGTGGTCGCCGTGGGCGAGCTTACGGCACGCACCACGGACACTATCTCGGGATTTGGAGAACGAGTATCCAGCAAGATCGCCGCAGCGGCATTCGGCCAGCGCGGCATCAACGCTGCCCATGTTGATTCCCGCCAATGCGTAGTCACCGATGCCAACTTTGGTAAGGCGGTCCCGCACTTCGAGGAGACTAACGCGCGCCTGGTCGAGATCGTAAAGCCATTGCTTGATCGCGGACGCGTGCCGGTGATGGGCGGGTTTATTGGATCCACGCGTGAAGGAATCGCCACCACGCTGGGCCGTGGCGGGTCCGATTTCAGCGCGGCCATTGTCGGCGCGGGCCTGAACGCTACGCGTATTGAAATCTGGACCGACGTGGATGGCATGATGACCACGGACCCGAACATGTGTCCGGAGGCGCGGCGCATCAAGACCATCAGCTTTGAAGAAGCCGCGGAACTCGCTTATTTCGGTGCCAAAGTGCTGCATCCGGCCACGCTGCTGCCGGCCATACAGAAGAACATTCCCGTGCTCATTCTGAATTCACGCAATCCGCGCTGTGAAGGCACTCGCATCACGGCGACGGCGCCGAAAAGCAAGAACGTCTTTAAGGCAATTGCGACCAAGAAGCGCATAACAATTGTGGATGTGGTAGCTACGCGCATGTTGATGGCGCACGGTTTTCTGAAAAGTATCTTCGAAGTCTTCGCCAACCATCGCTGCCCGGTGGATATGGTTTCCACCTCTGAGGTCAGCGTCTCCGTGACTGTGGATTCGAATGAATCCATTGCTGCCATCGCGGCCGATCTGGGCAAGTTGGCGGACGTGAAGTATGAGGGCAGAAAAGCCATTGTCTGCCTGGTGGGCGAAAACATTCGCAACACCCCCGGAATTGCGGCGAAGGTTTTCAGCGCCATTGCCGATGTCAACATTCAGATGATTTCGCAGGGCGCATCGGAGATCAATATCAGCTTTGTCATTGACGAGCCGGACGTGCCTAAAGTAGTGTCGCGATTACATCAGGTGTTTTTCTCCGATGTGGATCCTGAGGTGTTTGCGTGAAAGTTCTCCTGTTGGGACACGGCAAAACCGGCGCGCTGGTGGCGGACATTGCCCGTCAACGCGGCCATGAGGTGCGTTCACTGCGCAGCCATGACAATCAGGACGGACGCGGCCTTACTCTGGAAGTACTGCAACAGACTGACGTGGTGATTGACTTCACTACACCCCACGCGGCCATTCCTAACATTATTCGTTGCGCCGAAGCGCGAACACCCATGATTGTGGGCACCACCGGCTGGTATCAACACATGGATAAAGTGCGCGAGCTGGTCACGGAGCGCAAAGCCGCTTTGCTCTACGGGTCAAATTTCTCTATCGGCATGAATTTCTTCTTCAAGGCGGTCCAGGCCATCGCTCCAATTTTGAAAAACAATTATCGCGGCAATATCGTGGAGCGTCACCACGTGCATAAGAAAGACAAGCCCTCTGGCACGGCAGTGACGTTGCAGAAAATTCTTGAATCAGGAACCGGAGCGCAGGTGGAAGTGGCCTCAGTCCGCGAAGGCGAAACGGTGGGCATGCACCTTGTCATGCTCGACTCTGCCAATGACACGATTCTGTTTACCCATGACGCCAAGAACCGGCTGGGCTTCGCGGAAGGCGCCGTGCGCGCCGCTGAGTGGATTCAAGGCAAGACCGGCTTTTATGAGTTTCCGGAGATCGTAGATCAACTGTAGTAATTCCCTCTCCCGCCCCGAATCTCTAAACCACGATCACAGAACGGGAGAGGGCAATGCAATCAACTACGGCACAAACCGCGTCACGTTCAGAACGTGATCTTCTAGTTCATCTTCCGTAAACAATTGCCGGTAGGCATGGTTGGTAAGCCACTGCGGCAGCAGATTCACGTAAAACGGACTACCCAGCACTCCGCTGATTCCACCCGGCAATGAGCTCACACCTCGCATGCCTTCATGCTGGCCTTCGCCAACAAAGCGCTGTGAAGGTCCAGATGTGAACGTGAAGCCGTTCAGTGAATTGGCCTTCACGCCGAAGCTGGAAGCGTCCACCGTTTGATAGCCGCCGTCGGTCGGGATGCCAGGCAGTCCAGCCAGCGGTTGCGGGAATGCCCCGCCTGCTGGAGGAATGCTGAAGGGCGCTCCCAGGATATGGTTGAAGGTGATGCGGTGCAGCTTGCCCCAGCGATAATCATTCTGGTTGGTTGAGCCGCCAAAAGCAGCGGAGAACGTGGGACTCGCCAGCAGCGTCAGTGCATCCTTCAGGCTTTGCAGGATGACGATGTCACGCCGGTCATTGGCATTGCTCACTCCGGCAACCTGGAAAAAGTTCAGTCCGGATGCGCCAATGCCCTGCGCGGTGGAGAAATTCTCCAGCAGATGGCGTAGCGCTTTGAGATAGGTCTGATCAGGGAGAGACTGTTCCACAGATCCCAAACCGACCTGACTCAAAGTTGTGCCCAGCGTCTCAGTGATGAACTGGCTGCGCCACACGTTGTAGAGAGTGGCGGCCACGCTGTTGGCGATCTCCGTCCCAGAGCGCGCGAACGGAGGCGTGCCCGCGTCAAAGCCGTCATAGCCTTCGGGAATGCCCGTGGGCATGGAGAAGTCCCATCCACGCAAGCGGCCGATGGCTTCCACAATGGCCGGATCGGCTGACAGAGTTGCCAACTTTGAGTTCTGGGCCGACCGGGCGCGTGCATTGTCAAATGCCTGCGCGATGAACGGAGTAAAGAACTCGGCATCGCGTGGCGCCACGTTGGCCTGTATCTTCTGCACGTCGCGGAAAGAGATCTTTCCGTTCTTCAGCTTCTCGCGGATGAGCTGCGTGATGCGTCCGGAGCGGAAGCCCGCGTCAAAGGTATAGCCGAGATAGTAGATGCCGCCGCCGGGCCGAAGGCGTCCAATGGGATTGTTCCCCAGCGTGACCCCTGCTGGATCGTTGTTCGCGTTCACAAAGAATCCTGCGGGTGGATTAATGATATGTGGCATCTCCGCGAACGGCAGAATCTCAAAAGCGGTGGATTGCCCTGGCTGAGGGTGAATGACCGACAGCCACTCATTGCCGCCCTGTCCATTGCGGATGAACACCGGCAGTACACCATTGACTGTGCCCGCTTGCAGGTCTTCGCGAACCGGCATCTCGCCCACGCCAAAGTAGGCGATGTTGCCGCGAATATCGCCGTAGACAATGTTCTGCGGTGGGCAGGAGAAGAATCGCAGTCCAGCCTGAAATTCCGTGATGTTGTGTGAAGAAGCCCAGATCAGCACTGCGTCCAGCTCATGCGTGGCGCTGTAACCGGTCCACTGAATGCTCAAAGCGGCGCCGGTCTTGGGATCCAGTGAAATGATGGGACCATTGTTGCGGCGCGGAACAATCAGCGTGGCCGCAGGAATACTCCCGCCCGCCGGGACCGTGATGAGATTGTCGGACACGCCGTCCCCCACGCTGTTGAAACGGAAAACTTCAGGCACGGGGATCACGTGTTCCAGCTTGCCTTTGAACAATGTACTGAAGCCGCTGGGCGAAGTAGGATCAGGAACAACCTGCTCCTGGAAAGTGTCGGTGACGTCAATGCCGTCATTGGTGGCGCCCCAGGCAACGAACTTGTTGCGCCCGAGCGTGATGCCCGGAGTGCCGGGAAAGCCATTGCCCATCACATCCAGATCGCCGGCCTCCAGATGCATGGGATACCAGGTGGATGGTTCGCCCAGAGAAAGATGCGGATCATTCTCCACCAACGGCGCGCCCGTTGTGGTGTGGCGGCCACTGATGGCGAACTCATTCGATGCGCCTTCCAGTTGCTGTTCACGCGCGTGCCGCATCAACGGAATGTCTTTGGTAAGCGCCACATAATCGCTTGCCAGCTTCAGTGTTTCGGGTCGCAGCCCACCGGGCAAAACTTTGTTTGAGCTGTTCTTGCTCCACAGTTGCTTCGACAGCGGAACTGACGCATCAGGCACCGTCGATGCGGGATCGAACGGTGCTGAGCGCTCAATGTCTTCGAACAACAGCTTGGTGCCGTCAAAACCCGCGGCCTTTCCTGCCGCCTGGAAACTCAACAGTTCGACTGTAGCTTGCGTGTCAATGTCGAATGACAAGCCAAAAGCAATCAGCTTCACTACCGCCAGCGAATCAACCGGCGTCCATGGCTGAAACTTTTTTAGTTCCAGTGCCTGGTATTCCGGCGGCAAAGCATGTGATGCCACCCAGGCATTAATGCCGTCAGAATATCCCTGGATCAGGTTCAAAGCGCGTGGCGACTGCACAGCCAGTGATCGCTCAGCCGCGCGGCGCAGTCCCAAAGTCCGCAATTGGACGTCCTGCGCGAGTGCGCCTTGCCCCACCAGCTCAGCCAGCGTCCCGCTGGCCTGTCGGCGGCTAACGTCCATTTGAAATAGTCGATCCTGCGCGTGCAGGTAGCCTTGCACAAAAGCCATGTCGTGCTCGTCGGTGGCCTTGACGTGGGCAATGTCATTGGTGTCACGAGTGACCGTGACAGGAGCATGCAATCCCGGCAGCTTCTGCGGAGTAACATGGTCAAGATCGTCTGTCTCAGCCAGTAAAGCGAGTGGTAATGCCAGGGTGAAGACCAGCAACCACGTGATAGTGCGTAGTGACGACATTAAAGTCGATTCATAGGAGAGACGGGAGAGTGGAGAAGACATGCGGTGGTGCTCCTTTCAAAGACTCTGGGCGGCGGCCAATTGTACGCCTGCGAATTTGTACTTGGAAAGCGAGACCTGGGAGCTGGACTCACGAAACTGCTGACTTCCGCGCAAAAAGCCGTTATCCTAAAAGGCGACTATGAAACTCCACGGTTGCGGCACCGCCCTAGTTACACCTTTCAAGCAGGACCAGACCATTGATCAAGAGGCCCTCGGACGGCTGGTTGAGTGGCAGGTAGAATCCGGAATCCATTTCCTGGTTCCCTGCGGCACCACTGGTGAGACACCTGCGCTGAGCAAGGAAGAATGGCTGCGCGTGATCGATATCACCATTGAAGTTGCGGGCGGCAAGGTGCCGATTGTGGCTGGAGCAACGTCCAACTACACCGCCGAAGCCGTGGAAAAGGCACGGGAATTGAGCAGGCGCAAAGGCGTGGACGCCATTCTGACCGCGTCGCCTTATTACAACAAGCCCACGCAGGAAGGCCAGTACCAGCACTTCAAGGCCATTGCGGAAGCCGTGGATAAGCCGCTGGTTCTTTACAACGTACCCGGTCGCACGGCGGCGAACATTGAACCCGCTACGCTGGGACGGCTGGCCAAAATCCGAAACATCATTGCCGTGAAAGAAGCCAGCGGCAACATCAGCCAGATTGCCGAAGTCTTCAATCACGTGCCGGAAAGCTTTCTGGTCTTTTCCGGAGACGATGCCGTCACACTGCCGGTGGTTTCTTTGGGAGGCGTGGGCATTATCTCCGTGGCTTCCAATGAAATTCCCCGCGAAATGTCAGAGCTGACGCAGGCCGCGCTGGACAATGACTGGAAGAAAGCCCGCCGCATCCATCGCAAATTCCTGCCGCTCATGCAGGCCAACTTTATCGAGTCCAATCCAATGCCGGTAAAGGCCGTGCTGGCCATGATGGGAAGAATTGAAGAGGTTTACCGCTTGCCGATGCTCCCGATGAAGCGTGAGACACGCGGCAAACTTCATCAGATCGCCGCCGAGGTTGGATTGCTGGAGCCGGTCACAGCCGCCGTGTCAGATCTGTGAGCTTTTAAGACGGCTGCTGGAACCTATTCCGCTTTCCCGGTGTCTCTTGCTGGGGTTCCCCGACCATTGTGAGAGATCGCAGAGGCGCCCATGCATATCTGCTGGATTATTCTTTTCAGCCTTCTATTGCCGATACAAAACGTATTCGTGGCGACGGTCTCAGGACGCATCCTGGACATTGAAGGCAAGCCGCTGGCCGGCGCCCAGATTACTTACAAGAACATCGGCATCTACGACAGACAATATCGCGCCGATGGCGGCATGCGGACGGAAGCTCCCCAGATGCTCGAGGGAACTGGCCGTCTTTATCACACCAAGGCTGATAGGAAAGGCGCATTCGTACTGAATGGCGTCTCCTACGGGGTCTATCAGATTGAGATTAGCGGTCCTGACGGCGTTCACGTTTATTCAGGCAAGAAAACGATTGGCCATCCTGACGACCCGGGTTCCCAAAATATTCTGAACGTAGATTTGTCATTGACCACAAAGATTCCGGTAGAGCCCGGCGCTGGAACCAATCTGGCGGGCGGCAAAAAGACAAAAGAGCAGCTTGAGTTGATCCGGCATGAGAATGCACGAGCTGCAAAGATCAATCGTCTGGTGTACCAATATCACACCTCATTGGCGGCAGAGAACTGGCCAAATGCGATCAGCCAGTTACAACAATTGATCTCCATTGATCCGCTCCGCTCGGAGTTTTACCAGAACCTGGGAACGCTTCTGGCGAACCAATCCAGGAATGAGGAAGCAGCGCAGACCTATGCCAAGGGAGTGGAAGTGGCGCAGAAGGTCCTGGCCAATCCATCAGACACAGACCACGCGCTTACAACGATTGGCGACCTCTTGCTGGCAGAAGCCGACTGCTATCTCAGAATGGAAAAGATCGATGACGCCGTCTCTCTCTATGACAGGGCGGCGGCAGTCTATCCCCACCCTTTCATGGCACGCTATCGCGCGTGCAGCGCGCTTAACAATCTGGGCAAAAGTGACAGCGCTGTTGACGAGTGCAACCGGGCCATAGCAGACGATCCAACACAATGGGGACCGTACCAAATGCTGGGCGGGATTTTCGCGTCGGCAGGCAAACCGAAAGATGCTCTGAATGCTTACCAAAGAGGCATTGCCGTGGCGCAGAAAACCCTGGAGGAAAAGCCGGATTCCCGGCAGACAAAGGTCGGGCTCGGCCAGATGTTCAACTCTGAGGGAAATCTGCTGCTACAACTGAAAGATTACGACGGCGCGATTGGCGCCTTTTTGCAGGGCGCAACCGTCGGCGCGTATCCAGCCATGCCTTATTTCAACCTGTGCACTATTTACTACAACCTTAAGCGCGGAGAGGAAGCCGTGGCAGCCTGTGATTTGGCAATCTCTTACGATCCCAAAATGGCGGAAGCGTACTACATCAAAGGCGCAATCCTGTTTGGCAAGGGCCACCTGGAACACGGAAAATATGTAACGCCGCCCGGAACGCTCGAATCCCTAAACAAATATCTGGAATACGCTCCCCTGGGAGAACACGTGAGAACCGTCAACGAGATGGTGAAACAGCTTGGGGAGCAAACCGAAACGTCTCGCCAGCCCGCAAAAAAATAGACCAACGGCACGACGAGATCATCTCGCTGCAAATCCCGCAAGCGGACATGAAAAATTCAGTCTTAAATCCTTCGCTGTGATCTTTTTCGCTGTGTCGCGGAAGTGCGTTGTACCCCCGTGCGTAAAGAAGTACGAAGTTAGTTGACCAACCTTAATCCAGCTCTCGAAACTTAACCCATACCAAAGTGTTTCCACCCACAGTGACGTCCGTGGGCGACAGAGCTATCTGCTGTCGTGCAACGGACAGAGGAGTCAACCGTGACGCGAAGGATGTCAGTTCTGTCTTTATTTGCACTGGCGATTGCAGTGGCGATGTTTTCCGCGCCAGCATTCGGGCAGTCGGGATACACGTCGGATGATCAGAGAGGATATCCACCCAGCAATCAGGCGGGCTATTCAACCAATAGCCAGGCAGGCGACCCGCCCAGCCGTGTGGCACGGCTGAGTTACATCACGGGGAAAGTTTCATTCGAGCCGTCGGGTGAAGACCACTGGAACCAGGCATCCATGAATTATCCGATGACGACCGGCGATAGACTTTACACGGATAATGATGGCCGCGCCGAACTGGAAACCGGCAACATCGCCATACGCATGGCCCCCGATACTGACTTGAGCACGACTACGCTCAGTGATCAACTAACCCAGCTTGGTCTGGCGCAGGGAACTCTGCGTGTACGCGCCTACGATATTTATCCGGGAAATTCGGTTGAAATTGACACGCCTAGTGCCGCGCTGACCTTGTTGCGCGCGGGCAGCTATCGCGTGGAAACCTATCCTGACGGCAACACCACGCTGGTAGCTGTCACCGAAGGCGATCTTGAAATCAGCGGCTCCGGCATCAACCAGACATTGCATGCTGGACAGGCCATCAAGCTGGAAGGAACTGATAACGTCCGCATGGATTGGATCTCTATTCCTGATCGTGACGACTTTGATCTATGGTGCGGCGATCGTGATCGCCGGTTTCTGAATTCCGATTCGCGCCAGTACGTCAGCCCTTATACGCCGGGATATTCCGATCTGGATCAGTACGGTCGCTGGGACAACGCGCCTGAATACGGGCGGGTATGGTATCCGTCACAAGTTCCGGTTGGCTGGGCGCCATATCGTTACGGACGCTGGGTCTGGGTTGAGCCGTGGGGCTGGACCTGGGTTGAAGAAGAGCCGTGGGGCTTTGCTCCATTTCACTATGGTCGCTGGGCTCTGGTTGGATCACGCTGGGGATGGCTCCCAGGGCCGGTTATAAGGGTTCGGCCAGTTTACGCTCCGGCTCTGGTCGCCTTTGTGGGCGGCCCACGCGCAGGCATTCAAGTATGGTTCCCGCTGGGTCCACGCGATCCTTATCTGCCGTGGTATCACCACTCGGATGAGTATCGCCGCCAGGTGAACATTACCAACGTACGCGAAGTCAATATCGTGAACGTGACCAACATTAGAGTGGAGAATATTCATTACACGTATCAGCGCATTGCGCCGACGGCTTGCAACACGGAAACATTCCGCGGTTCGCGCTCAGTTGGACGCGAGATGGTGCGCGTGAATGCTGACGCGATAGGCCGGGCGCGAGTGATTCCTCACCCTGAGATCCAGCCGGATGAGCGTTCCGTACATGCTGGCCGTCCGGAGGTACACCCGACGGTTGAATATACGCGTCCGCGGATTGAAAACCGCGTGGTCAATGCGAGGCCGGGAGGACCGGAAGGCGGTCGTGCATGGGAAACACGCAATGATCGTGGCGGCCCGCCAGATCGTGAGCCCAATGACGGACGTCAGGGCGAAGGCCGCGCTCCCTCAATCATCAATCATCGGGGCGAGGCGGGAAATCCCGGCGGTGCGGGGCGTCAACCTGGCGATCGTGAAGCTGGAGACCGTCAACCTGATGTTCGTCAGGGTGGAGACCGTCAGGGTGATCGAAATCCTCGCGGAGGCGATGCCGGACGTACGCCTGAGCCAAACCGTAATCTGCCCGGTCGCGATAATCCGCCGCCAAGTGGCGATAACCGTGACGCACGTGGACGCGATGCTGGAGCACCGTACAAGCCCCAGCCTGCGGTTGTGCCGGAGAATAATGGGTCTTACAGACCACAGCCTGCTATTGTGCAGCAGAATGGTGGGCCACAGAATAATGGGCCTTACAAACCGCAGCCTGCGATCGTGCAGCAGAGTGAGCCCTACAGACCCCAGCCTGCCATGGTGCAGCAGAATGGGCGGGGACCAGACAACGCACCTCCGCAGGACCGCCGGCCCTTGGTGAGCCGGAACCCTGCGCCGCCGCAGAACCCGCCATTCTCAGAGAGGCAGCCGGCTATGCAGGAACATCCGGGACGTCCGCTGGAGCCGCAGCAGGTGGATAACATCCGTCATGGCAGTCCGGCGGGCCCGCGCCAGGACCGCGAAGTCCCGGCACATACGGAACAAGCCCCGAGGCAGGGTCCACCGCCGGCACGGAATGACTCGAAGCAGGAACACGATCACGAACGCGATCGGAGGTAAGCGGTTCGCGTTTAGAAATCAAAGGCCCGATGTAGTCGGGCCTTTTTTTGTTTTTCTTTTTTATCCCGAGTGTAACGAGGGATCCCTATCGTGCCGAAAATGTCTTGTGGCCGATGATCGTCGCGTGGAGTCGTAGATTGTAATCAACTTGTTACATTTTCCTGCATCGCCGCCGATAATCAGTTGGTTTATCGATGCTTCTCCACCCCTTGTCATCCTGGGCGCTGTCGGAGCGCACGCGACGACGCAGTCGAAGGATCCACGCATTCTGCAATGACCGCATCGATGTTTGATCTTGCGAAAGTCAGGTTCGTATCAGGGCACGGGTTTTGGCTGTGCCGAATGTGATGAAGCAATCCCCGCTACTCCGCCATGGCTTCCATCACCACGGGGGAAGGCTTTTCTTTACCGAACTCGCCTTCCCAGCGCGCCACTACTACGGTGGCCAGGCAGTTACCCAGAACGTTGGTGGCGGTGCGGGCCATATCCATGAGCTGGTCAATTCCCATGATGATCAGGATGGGCCACGCGGGCAGATGGAATGACTCCGCCGTTCCCAGCAGGACCACCAGCATCGCGCGCGGAACGCCGGCAACTCCTTTGCTGGTGAGCATGAGCGTAAAGACCATGGCAATCTGCTGGGCAATGGTGAAACGGATTCCCGCAGCCTGCGCCACAAACATGGATGCCATGGCCAGATACAGCGTGCTTCCATCAAGGTTGAAGCTGTATCCCGTGGGCATCACAAAAGCCACGATCTGCCGCGGTACGCCGAGACCTTCCATGGATTCCATCGCACGGGGCAGAGCGGCCTCTGAACTGGCGGTAGAGAACGCAATGGAAACAGGTTCGGCAATCGCCTTGAGAAAGCGCTTGAGTGGAACGCGTGCGATCAGCGCTACCGGCAGCAGCACGCACGTGAGGAAAGCGATCAACCCGGCGTACAAAGTAGCCAGCAGCTTGATGAGATTTACCAGTACGCCAAATCCCATGGTGCCGACTGTGTAAGCTATTGCCCCGGCAACACCGATCGGCGCAAACAGCATTACGATGTTGGTGAACTTGAACATCACCTCAGACAGGCTTTCGCAAAAAGCCAGCATAGGCCGCCGCTTCTCATCACTGAGCAAGGCCAGCGCAATAGCAAAGATGATGCTGAACACCACTACCTGAAGCACCTGGCCTTCGGCCACCGACTTGGCAATGTTTTCCGGAAAGGCATGCAGAATAATGTCTGTGGCTTTTTGTGGCTGGGCGCTGACCTGGGCAGTTGCCGCATTAGCTGGAGCTGTAACTCCGGCGCCGGCCTGAGAGAGGTTGATGGCCAGCAGTCCGATCACCAGCGCGAACGTGGTAATCACTTCGAAATAGACCAGGGCCTTCACGCCCATGCGTCCCACCTGCTTCAGGTTGGAATGCCCGGCGATGCCGACTACGAGCGTTCCGAAGATCAGCGGGGCGACAATGGTCTTGATCAACCGCAGAAAGATTGAGCTGAGGACCTGAAGATTCGCAGCCTGCTTAGGCCAGTCATGACCGATCTCGGCGCCGATCAACATGCCGGCAAAGATCCACGCGGTCAGTGAGCGTCGTGCCCACGCGTATCCGCAAACGGCAAGCAGCGCAGCCCAACGCACGACCATCATGAGCCCCGGTGAAATGGCCGCGCCGGAGTAATGCCCCACCGACCACAGGATTGCCGCAACAGCGGCTAGTCCCAGAAACGCAAATAGAAATCCGATTTGAGATGATGGTTTGTTCATCGCAACAGGTCCTCAAGTTCAATGGATGTTGCCGTCTTGGCATCGCGATATTTCACGATGACCGGCGTGTAGAGTGATAATCCCCACTCCGCGCCTTTGCCTTTGCTCACCGCCCGCGAGCCTGGAACGACCACCGCGTTTTCTGGAATGATCAGCGGTGTCTCCGCGGTCGAACGGTAGATCCGGCCATGCACAACGTCATAGACCGGAGTGCCCCGCGTCAGGATGGTGCCCGATCCGAGCACCGCGCCGCTGCGCACCTGCGCGCCTTCATAGATCCCGCAATTGCCACCCACCAGCACATCATCTTCAATGATGACCGGTGACGCGTTCACCGGCTCAAGAACGCCGCCGATCTGTGCAGCCGCACTCAGGTGCACGCGCTTGCCTATCTGCGCGCAAGAGCCTACCAGAGCGTGCGAATCAATGAGCGTGCCTTCGTCCACGTACGCGCCAACGTTTACATACATTGGCGGCATACAGATCACGCCCGCCGCCAGGTAAGCGCCCTGGCGCACGGACGATCCGCCGGGAACAACACGTATCTTGTCATGGACTTTGAACTGGCGGGCGGGAAAAGTGCTCTTGTCCACAAAGGAAAGCGCACCTGCGCCACTCATGTCCTGCAGTTCTCCCAGCCTGAAGCCGAGCAGGATACCCTGCTTCACCCAGGTATTCACCGTCCAATGGCCGCCTTTCTTTTCCGCGGCGCGGACCTCACCGCAGGTCAGCTTCTCCCGGAATTCCTGAAAAACACCGAGCGCCTGTTGCGTAAGCTGTGGCGGCATCGGGCCCATGGAATAAAATTTCTCGATCTCGCTTTGAAGTTGTTGCATTCGCTTTTGCTGCCTCTGGGCCGAAACTTCTGTCCGCCGGCTGGATTTCTTCTTTGAACGGGGAGTATAACTGCGCGGCCTTCCAGCGGCCAAGCGCGGATTTGCATCAAAATAACCATGGATCCGTTGCAGCCCTTGTTGAACAAGACTTTGATCGTTGTTGCTCATCCAGACGACGAGGTAATTGCTTTTGGCGCGCTCATGCAGCGCATGCGTGACGCAGTGGTCGTCTACGCCACGGACGGCGCCCCGCGTGACGACTACTTCTGGAAAGACTACGGATCACGCGAGGCCTATGCCCAGGTACGTCGTGAAGAGGCGCAAAGAGCGCTGAACGTTGTTGGCGCGCGGCCTGTTTTCCTGGCTGATCTTGTACCCGGCGGTCTGGTGGATCAGGAACTGTTCCACAACCTTCCTGAAGCCTTGCAGGGACTGGGAAAGGTCATGGCGGATGAGCGTCCAGACGCGGTGCTTACTCTGGCTTATGAAGGCGGCCATCCTGATCATGATTCCGCCTGCTTTCTTGCTTCAAGCTGCGCGCAGTCGCTTGCTCTGCCGGTGTGGGAGTCGCCACTTTACTATCGCGATAAAAACGGAGCGGGCGTCGCACAAAAATTCATTGTGCCTACAGGGCGTGAGATTGTCACTCAAGTAGAAGGCGAGGCCCTGGCCAAAAAGATTGAGATGTTCCATACCTATGTTTCGCAGAAGCTGGTGCTTGATGGTTTCCGTCCCGAGCTGGAACAGTTCCGGACCATGGCTCAATATGATTTCACCAAACGTCCTGCACCCTGGAAACTGAACTATGAGATTTGGCAGTGGAAGATGAGAGGCGAAGAAGTAGCCGCAGCATTTGCTGATGTGCTTGCGGCAACTCCGCGGGCGGGAAAGCCTGAGTTAGCAACTTTGGGACGGCAGGGCCGTTCTGGCGAGGCGAGCTGAGCGCTCTTCCTTGCCAACCCAGCAAACCCGAGCTGCCGGTTGTGCACCAAACCTGATAGAAGATGAAGCCCGAATCGCCTCTCCGCGTCTTGTACGTTTCCTTCCCCCTTCTTACCGTTTCGGACTCCAGTGCCGGCGGCGCCGAGCAGATGCTCTGGGTACTGGAACGTGAAATGTCGAGTCGCGGTCTGGAAACTATCGTGGCCGCCTCAGCAGGTTCGCGGGTAAGTGGAGATCTTTTTGTGACGGGAGACCCCTGCTCCCGATCAGATGATTTTGAACGACGTAATCGAGAGCATCAGGACCGAATCATTGCATTCGTCCAGCAGAGCAGCCGCGACGGACGTCCGTTTGAACTCATTCATGACGAATCCGGCAGCTTCTGGACGCGAGCTCATGAAATCGACCTGCCGGTGCTGGCGACGCTGCATCTGCCCAGGCATTTCTATTCTGGCGATTCCTTGAAGAGCGCTTCCGGGAATGTGAGCTTCAATTGCGTTTCTCATTCACAGGCAACAACATTTCGGGACATCCCGCGTCTAGTGGGAGTTGCGCCCAACGGAATCGCGCTGGATAGATTTATTCACGATAATGATGTTGATGTGGAAGAACAAAGATCAGGGCTGTTGTGGCTGGGGCGGATCTGCGAAGAAAAGGCGCCTCACCTTGCGTTGGAGATCGCCAGAAAAACCGGGTTGAGCATCACCGTGGCTGGACAGGTTTATCCATTCTCTTACCATCGGCAATATTTTGAGCGCGAGCTCTTGCCGCGTCTGCAAGAGATTCCCGCCGCCCGATGGATCGATTCGCCCTCATTTGAACAGAAGCGCCGCATGCTGAAGAGTGCCGAAACTTTGCTCATCACCAGCCAGGTAGACGAGACCAGTTCATTGGTGGCGATGGAAGCTGCGGCATGCGGAACGCCTGTGATCGCTTTCAATCGCGGTGCCCTCGCGGAAGTGGTGGAACACGGCAAAACGGGGTACGTGGTCCATGATATTCCTGAGGCTGTGAAGGCACTCAAAGAAATAGGCAACATCAGCCCAGATGTTTGCAGGAATCACGCAAGGCAGAATCTCAGCAGTAGCCGCATGGCTGACCATTATGCCGAGATCTACAAGGCTTTGATTTCGATCAATCGATGCTCCGCAACCCTGTCATCCTGACCAAATCCGCCGCAAAAAATTTCTGCAAGAAATAAAACGCTCTGCGATCTATCAGCAGAGGGATGTTTCTCCTAGTGGGAACTCCGGGCAAGGCTGGGTATGGGTCCACTCCTTCCAGCGCAGCCGGGCTCTGAGTTGGTGTGCAAGGCCGCATCGCAAGGTGCGGCCTTATTTTCTGCATCGCGCCGCGGCGAAAACCCTGGATCTGCGCGGCTGCTTGTCGGACCATTATTAGCACTTTTAACGAACAATTGTTAAGAAACGAAAAGCTACCTGGGCTACAATACCGGGTACTTCTCGTTGCCGCATGTTATTGAAACTGGCCCGCTTCAAGTCGCTCCATCGGCGGCTCATACACTTCTCTGTGTGGGCTGGCATAGGCCTATGCGCCTGTGTTGCGATCGCCCAGGAACCTCCGCGCCAGTCGCTTTCAGTGAAAATCCGCGACGCCGAGCAACATCCAGT
>WNFD01005050.1_pt1 | contig 24741 bp, 29 predicted proteins | sample 5400491 | NCBI WGS metagenome assembly WNFD01 (sample SAMN13153343, study PRJNA577476) | soil metagenome | isolation source: 120 cm saprolite under Douglas fir tree site 2 hole 2 replicate 2 | place: USA:California | collected 2015-04-18
CCTGACCGTCGCGGATCATGTCAGCCGCCGCTCGAGCAATTCCGATCTTGCTCTCCATGTCGATTTGTTGGCGAGACACGAAAGGAACGGCCTCGGCACGGCGAGGCAGGGCGCCGCCGTGTACCCGTTGGATCTTTCCAGAATTCGCCAATTCGCGCAGATCTCGACGAATCGTGTCTTCAGAGACCCTGTATCGACTGCTAAGGTCCGCGGCGAGGACTCGGCCCTCGCTCCCAAGCAGCTCCAGGATGTACTGGTGGCGCTCTTCCTTTAGGGCGATTTGGCCTGCTTCCGCTTCTGGTTTCATTGTGCCCGTTTTGCACGAATACACTTGGTTATGCACGTATATACGTGTATTGTACGATTTATGCATGATACTGCCAAACGTAGCGCCATACAAGGTCTTTCACAAAAGCGTTCGGTTCGGGCAGTCGTCTTCGATTACGGAAACGTTCTTTGCCTCGAGCAAACGCTCGAGGATATGAAAGGTATGGCGCTCGTGTGCGGCCTTCCCCATGAGCGATTCTCGGAACTTTACTGGAAGCTACGGCCGCCCTACGACCGGGGTGATATCGATGGACCTGTCTACTGGACAGCGGTTGTTGGCCAGCAAGAACTGGGTTTGAGCAGAGATCAGATAGCAACGCTAATCAAGCTCGATAGCGAAAGTATCACTCGACCAAATCCAGGCGCTGTGCAATGGGCAAAGCTGCTGCACCATGAAGGCTTTCCCTTAACCCTTCTCTCAAACATGCCGCTCGAACTCAGTCGCCATGTGACCAAGTCCTTTCCGAGCCTCTCTACATTTGAATACCTGATTTATTCCTGCGACTACGGATCCATAAAGCCAGAGCTGGCGATCTGTCGAAATTGTCTCGAACTACTCAAAGCGGCCCCGCAAGACATCTTGTACCTGGATGATCGCGCCGAAAACGTCGAGGCCGCAGCTCGCTTAGGAATTAATTCTGTACTGTTTGACACGGTCGAAAAGACTGCATCAAGAGTCGAAAGCCGATTCGACATCCCTGTCCCGAGTTATGGCCGCTGTCGCCAATCAAGTTCACAGTACAGCTCAACAAATCGGCGTCCGGATCGGATGGAATCCGATTGATGCAGCAACGCAGCCTCCAACAGGCACGCGTGAGCGTGTCCTTAATCTTTCTGATCCACGGACTGATCATCGCAACCTGGGCTTCGAGGATTCCTGCCTTTCAGGCGCACCTCCATCTTTCTCCCGCCGTTTTGGGCAGGTCGTTGATGATGGCGGCTAACTCGGAAGTTATCGACTTAGAGCACAGTTCCGTTGCGCGGCACGAGAATAGCCGGGAGACTTCTATTTTCGATTATCGTAGACTGTGAAAATAGCGAACGGAGGTATTTTCGATCTCTTCCCGAAGTTGGGTTCGATGTTTTTCGGAGTAGTTTGGCGGCTTTTCAACTAGCAAAATTGTACGATAATTGTACGATGAACAGGCCTGTGTAGACCTTTTGGCACTTTCTTCCTTTTGTAGAATCAGTAAGTTACAGAATCTAAATGGGGATGAAAGGTTCGACTCCCGTCGCCTCCACCAATATATCGTTTATTATCAATTGTTTACAGGCACATTTTAATTTCGTACAATAGTATTCTGCGGAGGCGGGTTCTCCGCCTTCTCTCACGGTTTTCCTTCTCGCCGATCAAAAAACCAGATCGCACGACCGATTATTCTTGGCAGGAATACAGTTTAGGATCTACTCGCTCACAAGCAGGTCGTCATCGATAATGATCTCCTCTCCTTTTGATCGATTGGATTACCCCAGCCTCCGTCAAAGTGTGTACTTGAATCAGGCATCCCTCGAATTGATTGGTCAACCAGCAGTAACCGCAATGCACACCTTCATCGACAATGTTGCTAGGCATGGCAACCTCTACATGTCCGATAGGGATGAGGTGGCATACTGCGAAACGCTCCGCGAACGCACATCGCGATTGCTTCATTGCGACTCCACGCAAGTCGCAATTGTCGCGAGCGCAAGTGAAATCTTGGGGCAGCTTCCGATGTTGCTCCAGCCAAGACGAAAAAGCACAATTCTGGCCGTTGCATCAGACTTTCCTGCGATAACTCGGCCATGGCTCCGTCTGGCTGCTCTAAAAAGCCATACGGTGCGCTTTGTTGATGACCAGCCTACGTGCGATTTGACCGATACACGCAATATAAAAAGGCGCCCACTTTTGCGGTAGGTTGAGATTGTTCGGATCGCCAACCTAGCGAAAAGGAGCGCCTTTATGAATCAGGAAAAGTATATCGGCATGGACGTGCACCAAGCCACCATCTCGGTCGCGGTGATGGATGCGGGTGGCAAGCTGATCATGGAATGCTTGCTGGAGACCAAGGCGGCCACGATTGTCGAGTTCATCCGAGGATTGCAGGGAACTCTGTCGCTGACCTTTGAGGAAGGCACGTCGGCTGCCTGATTACACGATCTTCTGAAACCCCACGTGAGCCGGCTCGTGGTCTGCGACCCGCGCAAGAACGCTCTGTTGAAGGATGGCACCAAGAGTGACCGGATCGACGCTCGCAAGCTGGCGGAGTTGTTACGCGGCAACCAACTCCATCCCGTGTACCACGGAGAGCATGGGGTACGCACCTTGAAAGAACTGGGGCGCAGCTATCTGACCCTCACCCAAGATGTCACGCGGGTGATGAATCGGATCAAAGCCCTGTACCGGAGCTGGGCCATTCCCTGCAGCGGCACCGCCGTCTACGCTCCACGTCATCGCGCCGAGTGGTTGGCCAAGATCGCTGAACCAGGAGTACGGGTGCAAGCGGAACGGCTCTATCAGCAACTGGATCTGTTGCAACCGGTGCGTCTGGAAGCGCGATGCGAGCTACTGGTGGAAAGCCACCAGCATTCTGCCGTGAAGTTACTTCGCCAGATTCCGTCCATCGGTCCGATTCGCTCGGCCTTGCTGCAGACACCGCACCGTTTCCGTACCAAGCGCCAACTGTGGGCCTACAGTGGTTTCGCAGTCGAAACTCACGACAGCGGGGAGTACCGCTACGTGCGCGGCAAACTGCAACGCAACCGCGAGCGCATCACGGTACGCGGTCTGAATGACAACCACAATAAAGATCTGAAGAATCTCTTCAAAAGTGCTGCCTTCTCTGCCAGCACACGTCCCGGCCCCCCTGCGCGATTTTTATGTGGCTCGGATTGAGAAAGGGATACGGCCGACGATGGCCCGTCTCACCTTGGCACGGAAGATTGCCGCGATCAGTTTAACCATCTGGAAGAAAGGAGTGGAGTTCGACCCCCAACAATTACATCGACAAGCAGCTTGAGCATCTCTGAGGAACAGGCTTTTCCATCTCTGCGGTTTTCTCATGGTGGTGGGCGGTCGGGTTCTGGAGATGCTCGGTTCGAGGGTGAGTATCAGTCAATGAGATCGACCCCGTGTGCTTCGGCACCGAGTCACCCATTACACGCTATGCCCCCTCGGATAACCAGAAATAGCGATAGGCCACGAGCCTCGGATAGAACCATGGTTGCCATAGTCCTGCTTGCCGCGTCTTTCAAACTCGAACTTTGCCACCAGCAGCAGAGAAGCCTTATGAGAATGGACAACGAGCCAAACCTCTTCAGAATCACGAAACAGAGTGGGCTGGATCTCGAGAAAACAATCTCGACTCCGGTCGAGGCAGAACTTTTTCCTTGACATCCCTTTTTATAGAACTCATTGACGCAATTGATGAGAGTACTTCTGTGGTTGCGGTGAGCAGTGTGCAATACGCTACGGGTACGGTAGTGGATATTTCTCGGCTGCGCCAAAGCACTGTCCCGGTTGGTGCACGTTTAATTGTAGACGCTACGCAAGCGGCAGGTGCGATGCGGGTGGACGCAGCGGCGTGGGATGCTGATGCCGTTGTTACCAGCGGCTACAAATGGCTTGGTGGACATGGAGGCGTTGCACTGGCGGTCATGTCGCCACTCTTGCTTGAGCAAATCCCTCCTTTACCGGGTTGGATGGGCGCGGCGGACCCCTTTGGGTTTGATGCAACCTCCGTGTCGCTCGCGAATGATGCGCGGCGCTACACGCAATCAACAATGTCTTATGTTTCTATGGCAGGGCTCGTCGTAGCAATTGAGCAGTTGTTGGCCTTGGGTGAAGCTCGCATTGAGGCGCATGCACGGACTCTGGCAGCAATGTTGGTTCGCGAAGCCAGCAAATATGGTTGGCAACCGTTTCGTAGTGTTGGTGATCCTGCTGGGTCTCCTCACATCCTTTCACTGGGCCGCCCTCGCGAAAGCGTACAAGCAATTGTGGAAAGACTTCGTAGTCACAATATTGTGTGCGGAACACGCGGCGGACGCATTCGGATCTCGCTCGCCCCTTACAACGATGAAAGTGATGTGAACACCCTTATCGAAGCATTTGCAAGAGAGCACGTTCGGGATGAATTTTAGAGATCGAAACTACTGCGCATCCTGTTGGCATCACCAGCGAACGCAAACTGGTGGAGGAACTGCGCATGCATCTGACGTGGCGCTGGTTTACCGGCCTGGGCTTCGAGAATCCCGTTTCGTTCAGCCGCCGGGGGGATCTCGTCTAGACCGGCTGCGTCGAAGCAATCTTCAACGATAGCTCTCCCAGGGCGTAACTTGTGATGAGCCCCACATTCTCACGAAACCTAACCTCACTGGAAATTTTAGAGGGATTTGAGGTATTCGCTCAGGTCGCGTTTCTCTTGGTCAGTCAGCCGCAATTTGAAAAACCCATCGTAGTGCTCGATCACATCCGGCAAAGTCGCAAAACGGCCGTCATGATAAAAGCCGCCCTTCTGAGGGCTCCACAGACCCGCAAGGGGCGCGGTGCGGTACATGTGCGTCGGTGATCGATCGGCCTGCCACGAATCCACGCCGATCTCGCTGGGAGCATGTAGATTGTTTCCCGGCTCGGTGAAAAGCGGCTGCACGTGGCAGCTGGCGCAGTTAGCCTTGCCATTGAAGATTGCCTTTCCGCGCGCAGCTGCTTCTCCCACAAAACTACTCTCCAGGGGCCTTGGTGCCTGGATTGCGAGCTGATAGAAGTGAAGAGCTGCCAGCTTCGAGGTGACTAGGTCAGGCGTTCCCCGAGTATTGCCAGAGCCACTCTTCGCCGCGACGGGATACTGCTCCGCATTCTTGAAGCGCGCGTCGAAGAATGTACCCGAGCCGTGCATTTCAGTTGCAGCAACGTACGCATTCCAGTACGTCACAGAGCCAAACCCAGTCCAGGTATGGAGGTTGACGCCGGCAAGCCCAAACGTTGGGGGAATCAATGTGCACGCTCGCTTGCCATCGGGCCGGAAGGCCTTCCCGTCCTTATCCAGTTCAGCGTCAAAGCAGCCGGGACCCCAACTGTTGAGCACCTTTTTCACTGTAGCGGCGTCGACGCCGAGGAGATCAGTGAAAGGCTTGAGATTCGGAGCGAGGGAAACGATTGCGCCGACGTTCAAGTCCCTGTTGGCCCAGCCGTCCAGGCGCTTCCCGATGCCAGACGCTAACGAGTTATCCACGGTCGAATGACAAAAGGCGCACTGGAGACCCATTGATTGCAGGGTGCCTTTCTTATCGAAGATGCCCGTTAAACCGACGACCGAGTTCAATTTGAGCAGGGCAAGCGTTGTTGCGGGATCGTCGAGATCCACCTTGCCCTCTGTTCATCGCTGTTGAAACTCTTTCTCTTCTTGCGACCACCATCTGCGAGATTTTTCCCTGAGTTAAGTAAGCCACCAGTTCAGTCTCTTGCCCTGAGGTTTGGCCCAGCTGAGTCCCGAGTCTCAGAAGCACCCTAACCAGCCGATGGACGGTGTCACTAAAAGCCAGCGTATTCAGCTGATCGTATGCGTCTGACAGAGACTCGTAACATATCTGCACGAGTTCCTGCAGGAGATCTCTGTTCTTGTGCACGATGTCGAGAACCTCGTCGAGAGGCACCGCGATTACCTCGGTTCGCTCAAGCGCTACCGCACGGTCCTGACGCTGCTGCCCAGAAGCACAAAGTTCCCCCACAATATCTCCAGCTTTGCGGACATCGTAGATGAGCTCGTGGCCATCTTTCGTGATGCTCCCGACCTTCACAAACCCCTTCTGAAGGAAGAAAAACGTCCGTTTTCGTTGCCCGCATCGCAAATTACCTGATCTTTTTCGAAGGTCGTCACGCTGCGATTCTGCAAGATGACATCCCAGAGCTTTCCTCGAAAACTCCTCGCCAATGCTGAGGAGAGAGGCCCGTTACGAGTTCCCGAGTCAGCGGTTGAATGCATTTGGTCCAAGCTCCATAAGGGGTTCGCGAAGGCCTATCCTCTGAATGCGAACTGCAAACACGCATAGATCCGGCTTAAGATTGGCGCGCAGAAGAGCACGGTAACCAAGGTGCCGATTTCCAAGCTAGGATGCGCTGTCTCTTGCGCGAATGAGCGCAAGAAACTCGTCGCGGGTTTCTTTCTCACGGAAAGCACCCAGCATGGAGGACGTTATTGTTGAGGAGTGTTGCTTCTCGACGCCGCGCATCATCATGCACAGATGTCTTGCTTCAATGACTACTCCCACGCCTTGCGGTTTGATAGCACTCTCAATCGCTTCTGCAATCTGTGTTGTGAGCCGTTCCTGCACCTGCAATCGGCGCGCAAATACGTCTACCAGGCGGGGCACCTTGCTCAGCCCAATCACTTTTCCTTGCGGAATATAGGCAACGTGGACCTTGCCGAAAAACGGCAGAAGGTGGTGTTCGCAGAGACTGAACATCTCAATATCCTTGACGATCACCATCTCGTCGTAAGCCACGTCGAACATAGCGCCCAGCAGAGTTTCCTCTGGGTTCTCCTGGTAGCCTTTGGTCAGATACTGCATCGAACTCTCCATGCGTGCGGGAGTATCCCGCAGGCCATCACGCTCGGGGTCCTCGCCGAGGCGGACCAACATTTCCCGCATGAGTTCCTGCAGGCCGGTACCGGCTAACGACTGGGGTTCAAGTATGGTTTGCATCTCTTCTCACAATCCAAAACGCTAGATTCTAGACATCGGTGACGGTCATTACGAGTGTCACCGTAGACGATGTGTGATCGCCTCAGGCGGCAACCGGCCCTCTTGCGCTGTGTTCTTGGGGCACGCCACTTTGTAGTGCAGCTGTGCGGACCTCGGTCATGCGCGCCAGCACAAAAGCCGCCAAGGCCATCTCTACATCCCGCACCGCGACATCAAAGAACATTCCCGTCGAGACGAGGTTGATGGCGACAAGTACCAGCCATGCTGAAGCCACATACGCGCCTAGCCTGGTCCACTTGGTCAGAATGGCTAGTCCCACAATCATTTCAATGATGCCAACGATGTGCGTGAAGGTCTGTCCGCTGAACGGCAGTATTTTCAGGGCTAGCGGACTGATGTATCCGGTCCAGTTGGTTAAAAGGTTGAAGTATTTATCCAGGCCTGCCAGGAACGGCCCGACACCAAGCCCGATCTGCAGTGCCCACCAAGCTTGGTCCAATCGTGAATCAAATCCCTTGTGCATGTTTACTCCCTTCACGAGAATAGAGCTGGCAGGGCCAAATCCGTTACACGCTCGATAGCTGCATTTTTCTTCTGCGTTTCTGTGATTTGATCTGTAACCTTTATTGCTGTCGCGACTCCATCAGATGGAGGCTTTGTATGGTCAGCCCAACGGAAGTGGCCACGTCGCAAGAGCCCTTGAGTGACGAAGAGGTTGTAACCCGAGTATTGGCGGGCGAGACGGGGATGTTTGAAATCATCATGCGCCGTCACAACCAACTCCTCTACCGCGTGGCTCGGGCTATTCTGCGCAATGATGGCGAAGCTGAGGACGTAATGCAGGACGCCTACGTCCGCGCTTACGAACATCTGGGCCAGTTTGCCGGGAGGCGAAGTTTGCCACTTGGCTGACACGCATCGCGGTGCACGAAGCTTTAGCGCGACAACATCGCGGAAACCGATATCAGGAGTTGGAACCCATGTCAGAACGGGAGGGAGACCCCATGGATAGGTTTGCCTCTTTGGCGCCGGATCCAGAACAGCAAGCGTCAAACTCGGAGGTTCGCAGATTGCTGGAAGAAGCGGTCGAAAAGCTGCCGGACGCTTACCGGACCATTTTCATACTGCGCGACATAGAAGAGATGAGCACGACCGATACCGCGGATGCCCTCGATATCACCGAGGATAATGTCAAGGTGCGCCTCCATCGAGCGCGGGCGTTGCTACGAAAGCGTCTTTACGCGCGTGCCGGCATGGAAAGGAAAGAAGCATTCAATTTTCATGCCGTGCGATGTGATCGAGTGGTTAAGAATGTCTTTGAAAGAATTCAGCAGCGCGCCGTGAAAACAGAAACACCCGCTGCGAAGATCCAGTAACAGTCTGCACGGTGCAGTGACTGCAGGCTGCGTGTAACACGAAGAGAGTCGGCATTGACCGAAAGTCGAGGGGGTGCGCATGGCTGCCAAAGAAATTCCGATAGCTGGTTACGGACCCAGGTTGTTGGGTCGAGTCGAGGTTGCGGAAGGCACCATGGCCTTCCACTTCGAGAAACCACCGCACTTCGACTTCAAACCGGGACAGTCCGCCGACCTGACATTATCCAATCCTCCAGAAACTGACGCTGAGGGGAACACACGCACTTTTTCGATTGCCAGTCCTTCCTTTGAAAACCAGCTGACCTTCGCCACCCGCATGCGCGACACGGCGTTTAAGCGCTCACTGAAGAAAATAGCTCTGGGTACAGAAGTGAAGATTGACTCGCCAATGGGTTCTTTCACGCTACACAAGAACTCATCCAAGCCGGCTGTGTTCCTGGCTGGTGGAATCGGAATCACACCTTTTATAAGCATCGTGCGACAAACCGATCACGACAGGCTCCCGCACAAGTTGCATCTGTTCTGTTCCAACCGGCGACCGGAAGATACACCCTTTCTCGATACTCTTCAGATGCTGGAAAAAAGCAACCCAAATTTCCAGTTGGTATGCACCATGACCGAAATGCCGCAATCAAAGAAGGAATGGAAGGGGGAGACGGGTTTGATCAACCAAGCGATGTTATTGAGACATCTCACCAACCTTCAGAGCCCCATCTACTATGTTGCCGGACCTCCTGCCATGGTTGCGGGCATGAGGAAGATGCTTGTGGGCGCCGGCGTTGACGAGGACGACATCCGAGCGGAAGACTTTGCCGGATACTAAGCGTGTAGCCAAGGCTGGTAGGATGGCTGGTCGAACACAAAAGAAGAGCTCTTTCGAGGTGAACAGCATGCTGGCAAATAGGCCTAAAACGAAAATTCTAGTTGACGGTGGCGACCCTAAAGAGACTCTCCGGATGAAGAGCCTGATCGGGTTTGTTGATGGCCAGACCACGAATCCCTCCTTGATTGCCAAGAATCCGGAGATTCAACGGCTCGTCGCATCCGGCCACACCTTGACTTCCGAAGAAGAAAACAATGAATACAGGAAGATCGTGCAAAGCATTTCACCGCTGGTGGGAGATGCTGGGGTTTCCATCGAGGTGTTTGCAGATCTCAATACGACAGCCGAGGAAATGCTTGCTCAGGGTCAAGAAATGTTCTCTTGGATTTCAAATGCCTATGTTAAATATCCCTGTACACACGAGGGTTTGCGAGCCGCGCAGATGTCGGTCCAGGAGAGTATTCGGGTCAACATGACTCTGTGTTTTTCGCAGGAGCAAGCGGCTGCCGTATATGCTGCAACCGAGGGATCAAAGGAGCCGGTGTATGTATCGCCCTTCGTCGGCAGGCTCGACGATCGCCGTCAGAAATATCAAGAAAATGTATGAGCACAGTGATGGCCATGTGCATGTCTTAGCCGCAAGCATACGCACTGTCAACCAATTGCTTTGTTCCTTTGCGCTAAGCGCTGAGCTTGCCACTGTGCCCACTAAAGTTTTGTCGGAGTGGGCAGAAAGGGACTTTCCAATGCCAGATCAAGATTTCAGGTACCAAGGGCTCGACGCAGGTGGCATGCCTCTGAAGGCGATCCCCTACAAAGGGTTGGATCTAGATCTTCCCTGGCAGAGCTTCGACATCGCACACGAACTCACCACCAAAGGTATCCAAAAATTCGTGGCTGATTATCAGAGCACACTGAGGCGCCCGGCGTAGAGTCTGCCGCATGTTGGAGGCATCATTGCTGCTCCTCTACAACTCTACCTAGGTCTGGCGGACACCGCGGCAGGTCCTTGATCGTATCGACGATGTGTAAACCACCCAAATGCACACGGGTCCCGAGAGACGCGCTACCCCGGAAGTAATCCGATCAGGAAAAAGCGGACTTCACGTCGGCGTGGTTCCGCGCACGCGGGCCAGAAGTCCAATTCGAGGAAATCGTCCTGAATTCGTCTGTTAAGGGTGCTGAAGTTTGTCTCGCGCGAGCCGAGGGCGCAAGTTGGTGGCAAGAGCAGCGGGCCCTGTGTAGCTTTTGACCGGCGGCGTTATACTCTGCCGACTACCAAGCGTTGTCGGAGGAGGCGAGTATGCGCAAACTTTTGGCATTGATTCTTCTGAGTTGCGTTCTGTGCGTGGCGGCCACGGCACAACAACCAGCGCTCACTGTGGGAACTGCGACAGCAGTCACCGGGCAGACCATTACCGGATTCATCGAAGTGTCGGCGGGGAGCGACGCGGGCACGAATATCCCGGTTGCGGTAATTCGCGGCCCGAAGCCCGGGCCGACTCTCGCCCTGGTGGCCGGCGCACATGGCACCGAGTATGCGTCCATCATTGCGCTCGAAAAGCTTATACAGGAACTCAATCCCGCGGATATTTCCGGGACGGTCATCATTGTCCCATTGGTTAACATCGCGTCATTTGAACAGAAGGTGCCGCACGTGAACCCGGTGGACGGCAAGAGCATGAACCGTTTCTATCCGGGAAATCCCAACGGAACCCAGACCGAGCGCGCGTCGTGGGCGATGACGAAGCATGTCGTGGAAAAATCCGACTACCTGATTGACCTGCACGGCGGCGATCTCGATGAAAGTCTGCGGCCGTATTCCTACTGGGCGCCGACCGGTAACGCGCGGCAGGATGCCGTCTCGCGCGCCATGGTGCTGGCCTTCGGGCTCGACACGATCATCCTCTCAACCGATCGCCCCCGCGATCCGAACACCGCTCGCTATCTGGAGACCAACGCCAGCCTGCGGGGGAAGCCGTCCCTCACGGCCGAGGCGGGCCACGCTGGCACCGTAGAGCCGGAAGACGTGACGGCGCTGATCAACGGCTGCCTGAACGTGATGCGCTACCTGAAGATGCTGCCGGGCAATGCGCCTCCGGTGCAGAGCCCAGTGTGGATCGAGCGCATTTCCAGCGTCACCAGCGAAACCGGCGGCGTTTTCTATCCTATGGTCAAGCGCGGCTGGTACGTGCAGCAAGGCATGAAAATCGGCTACGTCACCGATCTGTTCGGCAAGACGGTGTGGGAAGCACGTGCGCCGTCGAGCGGAGTGGTCCTGTATGTCTGCGCCGTGCCCTCGATGAAGAAAGGTGAGACGATAGCCAACGTCGGCGTGGTCGCCGGCGAGGCGCCATAGAAGGCGGCTACCGATTCGGTGATGCGGGCCACGCTTATCACCCACATGGTCTAACTTTTCTCCTGAACGTCCGCCAGTTGTTTCTGTACCGAAGCGATCTCGGCGAGGGCGCGGGTTACCTCGATGGCTTCGACGAAGATCTGTCGACCGAGTTGCTCGTGCTGCTGAAGTATTTCGGGAGTCGCGGGCGAGCGCAGATCCATGGTGACTTTTAGGGGCTGACTCTGCGTCCTTCCGTCGACCGTCAGGTGGACTTGGAAGATTCCCGGCGCGACCTTTGGGCCGTTGGGATTACGATATACGGATTCTTCATCCGCCGTCGGTCCACCGGAGCTGCCAACAAGCAAGACCCCAGAGAAAGCGATGCATTCCCGGAGACCTCTGCAAGGATTCGGGCGTATGGAACCAACGCTCCGCGATCGGGAGCGAGGGGGCGGGTCAAGCAGTGGCTTGCTTTTGGGTCGAAGCTAGCATGCCCTGTTGAACTTACCGCGACGTGCTTCAGGGCGTGATCGCAATCACGCGCAGCGGACTGCCCGAGCCGTCAACGATTTTCAGTGGTGCGGCGATAACGATGGCGCCAGTCGCCGGAAGCTGATCAAGGTTCGACAGAGCCGCCAGCCCAAACTTGCCGCTGCCGTGCATGAGGTAGTGGTTCGGGAAAGGCGGATCAAAGGTGGCAGCCTGACCGGCATCTGTCCCTACCGTCTCCACACCGACGCCGAGCACATCTCGTTCTTGAGCAAGCAGAACTGAACTTTCTTTAGCCAACCCGGGCGTGTGGGGTCCGTCCTCTTTTAGGTTGATGTACTCCTTGGGGTCCTTCCGCTTCGACCAGTCTGTACGCAAGAGAACCCACGCTCCCGCCGGGATATTGCCGTGCTGTTCTTCCCATTGTCGGATACGCTGTGGGGTCAGCAGATAGTTTGAGTTCTTCGTCACCTCCGCGGAGATGTCGATTACACATGCGGGACCGACAAATTTCTTCGGCGGGATACGATCTACGGTGTTGTCGGGAAGGTCTTTCCCGGAAATCCAGTGGACTGGAGCGTCAAAATGAGTGCCGGTGTGCTCGCCAGTCTCGAATGCATTCCAATACCAGGCGGGACCGCGCGCATCGTACCGGGATAGTTCCCATATCTTGAATGCGGGCGTGTTGTTGAACTGCGGCGGCAGGGGCAGCAGAGGTGTCTGCGGACTCAGGGGCTGGGTCAGATCCACTACTCGGAGCTGGCCGGATCTTAGTTCTTCGAGCAACTCAGCCAAAACAAGAGACATTGTCGCACCTCCATGCTTTGCATTCCGCACGCCAACCCCGCTCGATCACGGCCGAACGACGCGGCCGATTCACCGATCCTTCAGCGACTGAATATGCCGGCGGAATTGAAACCGATTCTCAACCAACGACAGGTCGGTGACATAGGCAGCGGGACCCTTGGCTTCGACCTTGGCGATGATGGTTGTAAGTTCACTGCCATGCATAGCGTTGGTCACCGTGGCTTTGAAATTTTCCACACTACGGACCGTAGCCACTCGGGGAATACCCGAGGCACGGGAGATCCCTTCCAGGTCTGTACCTGCGCTCGTCGCTGTTGGGAACCCGCCGACCGAAAGCAGGCTTTCGTTGTCAAAAACAACATGAACTAATTTCTTGGCCAGTCCCATTGCATGTTGCAGGTAGAAGAAATTGGGACGGTGACCCAAGGACTGCAGCTCCGCTGCCACCGCTCCCATGATGGTGACGACCAGACAATTTTCCAGCTCCGAATAGATTGACTTAAGACATTCAACGCGCAGCATCACTCCTCCCACATCAAATCGCGCATTAAGAGAAGCGCAACCGGCTGCAAACTGCTTTCAGCAAGGGTTTGCGCCTGTCGGATCCGCATTTTGGCGCTCTCCGCCTTATCAAGAAAAGAGTACGGGATGCCCAACGCCCGCAAAAGCGGTTCGGTGACGTTGCCGCCTTGCGTTTGCCACGGGTCGCGCTCCCCGAATGAGCCGCGGTAGCTGATGAGCATTAAGAGAGGAATCTTGTACAGATGCGCGAAAGAGACGATGCCGTTGATGGAGGCCAGGAAGCCGTGGTTCTGCATCAGCATGGCCGACTTGACCCCAGCAAAGTGTGCTCCGGCCGAGATGCCGACTCCCTCCTCCTCTTTTGCCAATCGCACAAGAATCATCTCAGGGTCTTCGTCAGTCATCCGGATGAGATGCACCAGCCAGGTTTCCGGCAGCGCTGAAAGCAGGCGGACGTCGCATTCCTTCAACGCCTCGTAGATCAGCTTGGAGTTGGTCAGAGAAACGGGCATATGTTTGCTTTCGTTTTGTTGTCGTGCCGCCCTCGGCGGAGCTCCTGGCCGCGAACGCTATAACCTCTCTCTTACCTCTGCTAAACGAAGAGCACATATTCTATCCTGCAAAGTGGGAAATGTGCCCTTGACGAGCGTTTGCAGCGGGGTATAGGTTGGGCCCTGCTTGTTCCACAAGACTTCAGCGCTGACTTCGGTTGTATAAGGAGCAAAAGCTTGCAGGCTAAAACCCAGGGTGTTCTGAACCCCGAAATCGCGTCCGGATCGAATGCGAGCTTTCCGATTGAAATCGTTCGCGCCAGCTTCCCAGCTTTGAGTCGGGCCCCTGGATTCATCTTTTTCGACAACGCGGCCGGTGCGCAGGTTCCACAGATCGTGCTGGACGCGGTGAATCATCATCTCCTCGAGTGCAATGTGCAGCGAGGGGGGCGCTACGCGAAAAGCCGTGAAGTGGACGCGGCAATTCTGCGCGCCCGCGAGAGTGTCGCTGATCTGGTGAATGCACGCGACGCAAGCGAAATCGCCTTTGGCATGAACGCCACTTCCTTCATTCGTCTGGTGAGTTTGGCGATCGGACAAATGCTGGGTAAACGGAACGAGATTGTCGTAACTGACATGGACCACGAAGCCAACGTCGCCACCTGGATGGCGTTGGAACGCAACGGTTCAAGAATCCTTTGGTGGAAGATACGGGACGACGGAAATCTGCACGTTGACGATCTCGTGCCTCTGGTATCGTCGGTGACAAGCCTCGTGGCGTGCACGCTTACTTCGAACGCCATCGGCTCGATCGTGGATGTGGCGGCGGCCGCAAAAGTGGCGCACGCGGCCGGAGCGGAAATCTTCCTTGATTCTGTGCATTATGGCCCTCACGGACTAATCGACGTGCAAGCCTTTGATTGCGATTACCTGGTGTGTTCGGGTTACAAAATCTTCGCTCCCCACATGGGATTTCTTTGGGGACGCCGCGAACTGCTTGAAAAGCTACCGACTTTCCGTGAGGATTTCATTCCCGACGAGCCACCTGGAAAGATTGAAGCCGGCACGCTCATCTACGAAAATATAGCCGGGATGGATGCTGCGGTGCGCTACCTGGAAACCCTGGGCAGGAGCATGACCGGGAACGACCAATCGGCGAAACCGGAATCGAGGCGTGCCGCTCTGCGGCGTGCGTTCAAGTCCATCCGAAACTACGAAGAATCGCTATCCCTCGAAATGCTTCAAGTGCTGAACGATTGCGGCGCGGTCGTCTACGGCGAGGCCGACAAGAAGCGGATCCATGAGCGAGTGCCAACGCTGTGCTTCAATTTGCCGAATTCGTCTCCGGCAAGCATCACCGAGGCGCTCGCGAAACGAAATATCGGTGTGCGCGATGGCCATATGTATTCGCCGCGGCTGATGAAGAGATTAGGGCTTGCCCAAGGGAGCGGCGCAGTCCGAGCGTCACTCGTGCACTACAACACGATCGAAGAGGTGCACAGTTTCGGAAGCGTGCTGGCCGAGATAACGCGCGCCTGATTCAACAACACTCACCACAAACTCATGCTGACCGACAAGCAAATCCTGGAGATTCGTTCCCGCTTCAACATCTTCCAGCGCAAAATCTATCTCAACAGCTGCTCGCAAGGCGCGCTATCAGATGCCGTGCAGACTGGCCTGGGGGAGTACATCGCGAGCTGGCACAAGCAGGGTTCTCCTTGGGAGACATGGATGGGCCGGTATGAGGAGGCGCGAACGGCCTTTGCGCAGTTCATCAACGCCAGCCCGGATGAGGTTGCCATCGTGACCAGCGCCTCTGCAGGCATCAATAGCGTCGCCAGCGCGCTGAGCTTCCAGGAACGGAAGAAAGTTGTGATGGGTGAGTTCGAGTTTCCTACCATGGGTCACGTCTGGCTCGCACAACGAGTTCGAGGCGCTGAGGTGCAATTTGTGAGTGCAGAAGGCAATCGTATTCCGACGGTCAATTACGAAAAGATGATAGATCGCAATACGAACATCGTGCCGCTCACGCACGTCTGTTTCAAGAACGGATTTCGTTCCGAGGTAAACGCCGTCACGCAACTCGCACATGCGGCCGGCGCCGCCGTAATGCTCGATGATTACCAGGATTGCGGAACCCGCCCGGTGGACGTGAAAGCTATGAACCTGGATTTTTTTGTAACCGGAACGCTCAAATATCTGCTCGGCCCTCCTGGACTCGCGTTCATGTACGTGCGCAAAGAACTCATTTCATCTCTGGATCCCACAGTTACAGGATGGTTTGCGCAAACCAATCCGTTCGCCTTCGATCCTCAACATATCGACCTTTCTCCGACCGCGCGAAGATTCGAATCAGGTTCCCCGTCCGTGCCCAATGTGTACGCGGCGGTGCCAGGATTTCAACTGCTGCAAGAAATCGGGATGGAGAATGTGGCAAGCCATATCAAGAGACTCGCGCAATCGCTGCTACGCTGCGCCCGCGATCTTCGCATTTGCGCCAAAACACCCGCCGATAGCGCAGGCCCGCTGGTGGTATTGCAGTGTAAGGATTCAAACTTATTGGTGCAGAAGCTGGCGGAAAGCGATATTGCCGCATCGAACCGCCACGACGGCTTACGCATCTCGTTCCACGTGTACAACACAATGGACGATGTGCAGGCGGTCGCAAGAGTTCTCGAGAAGCATATCAATCTTCTGGTCCTTGACGGTGCCAGTGTTGGCAACTATGACTGATCAACAACCTTCAGCGGTCACGGCCACGCTTGCTGATCAGAGGAATCCGATGCCGGAAATGGAAGGCCTTCACCGCCGCTTGGGCCAAAGGCAGCTCACCATGATGGCCATCGGTGGCGCCATCGGTGTCGGTTTGTTTTTGGGAAGCAGCGTCACCATTCGCGTTGCGGGGCCTGCCGTCATTCTTTCCTATCTGCTCGGCGCGGGGATCGCTCTGATCATGTCCTATGCGCTGACGGAGATGGCGGTCGTCCATCCTGTCGCCGGCGCGTTTGGAATCTACGCCGAGAAGTACCTCAACCCCTGGGCGGGCTTCTCCGTTCGCGCCACCTACGGAGCCGCACAGATCATTGCCATCGGCGCCGAAGTGACCGCCGCCGGCATCTACATCTCGTTTTGGTTTCCGAATGTTCCGCAATGGATTTGGGTGGTGTTGGTTTCTGCTGGATTGGTGGCGCTCAATTCCATGCAGGTCAACCGCCTGGGTGAATTTGAATACTGGTTCGCCATGATTAAAGTGGCTGCCATCGTTGTCTTCATTATTGTCGGGCTATCTCTGATTCTTGGAATTGGATCCCGGAGCGCGATTGGTTTGGCCAATTTAACTCAGCACGGAGGATTTCTCCCGGCCGGATGGAAAGGAGTATGGCTTTCACTGACCATAACTGTCACCAGCTACATGGGAGTGGAAATTATCGCCGTCACCGCGGGAGAAGCCGAGCATCCGGAGGTTACCATTCCACGCGCCATGCGGAACATCGTTTGGCGGCTCATTTTGTTCTACGTGCTGGCAATTGCGGTTATGGTGGCGATGGTTCCCTGGAACCAGACCAGTGGTTCCTCTGCGCTTTCGGGGAGCCCGTTTGTGACTGCATTCGCTGCCGCGCACATACCCTACGCCGCCGCGATCATGAACTTCGTTGTCCTCACGGCCGCGCTCTCAAGCGTGAATACCAACCTTTATCTTTCAACTCGAATGCTTTTCTCTTTGGGCCGGGCAGGCTACGCCCCAGAATGGATGGGCAAGGTGAGCCGCAACGGAGTGCCGCATCGGGCGCTGCTGGCTTCAACCGCGGGGATTGTCGCAGCCATCTTGCTGGCCATTTTCGCTCCTAGGAATGCTTTCCTCATGCTTTATGGGACTGCTGTCGCCGGAATGCTTTTCGTGTGGCTGGTGATTCTCAACACCCACCTTCGTTTTCGCAAAGCCATCACGGTCGAGCGTTGGTCGAGTTTGCCCATGCGCCTACGGGCCCACCCATTTTTCACTATCGTCGGCATTCTGTTGCTCCTTGCGATCTCGGTGACGACCTTCTTCGTGGACGGATTGCAATGGTCGGTTCCGGCATTTTCAGTTTTCTTAGGATTGATCTCACTCTTGTATGTACGAGGCCGGCGGCGCAGTGCTACGTCAGATCCGCAATAATTAATAAAACAATGATGGACCACACCAGGCCATGAAGTGCTCGCTTGTCGCTCGAGTTTCCTTCGTGTACCTTCGTGCCCTTGGTGGTTAAGGGTTTCGCAACGTAACCCGAGGAGAACACGAGATGGTCGAAGCCAGCGAAGGGGTCTACTCTTCGCTCCACCGGCGATTCAAAGGCGATTTGTTGCGTCCCGGCGAAAGCAGCTACGAAGACGCGCGTGTCATTTGGAACGGTATGGCAGCTCGCACACCAGGACTTATCGCGCGCTGCGCGGATGTAAGCGACGTGCAAAACGCAATCCGAGCCGCCTCCGAGATCGGGATTCTTACCGCCGTCCGTTGTGGTGGTCATAGCCTTGCAGGTTTCAGCACGTGCGATGGCGGCATGGTGATTGACCTATCGCGGATGCGCCAGGTCATGGTCGATCCCGAGGCCCGCCGGGCGCGAATCGCGGGTGGCTGTCTATTGGGTTCGATTGATATCGCAACTCAAAAAGCAGGACTGGTTTTCCCATCCGGCGTCGTCTCCCATACCGGCGCTTCCGGACTGATCTTGGGCGGAGGAACCGGATGGCTCACGCGGCGATTCGGCTTGTCCTGCGATAACGTCGAGGGATTTACCCTCGTAACCGCGGATGGTTCCGTCGTGCACGCCAACGCAAACGAGAACCTGGATTTATTTTGGGCATTGCGTGGAGGTGGCGGTAACTTCGGAGTGGTGACAGAATTCGAATTGAAACTCCATCCCCTGACCTCTGTTGTGCTTGCTGAAGGACTGACTCCCAAGATGGATATTCGCCGGCTCCTTGAATACTGGAGAGACTTCATGGCCGATGCTCCGCTCGATTTGAAGTGGAACATTGATCTGCGCCTTGCCCCGCACACGAAGAAGGTGCCCATTGAGCTCCGCGGGAGGCCGGTGGCGGGCAGTTCCTTGGTTTGGACTGGTGATCCCGATGCCGGGCGTCCACTTTTGGAGCGCGCTCTTTCCATGTGCAATCCAGATTCTGTGAGCTGCAAGATTGTGCCGTTCTTAAATTTACAAACTATGGCGGATTCCGATTTTCCGCATGGCCGGCGGTATTACACCAAATCGGGTTATTTCACTCATCTCGACAGCAGGACTATCGATCAATTGGCGGAGGCAGTCGCTACCCTTCCGTCATCGGAAACGCAGATTGAACTTGCCTATCTTGGTGGCGCGGCGGAGCGGATCGCCGCGACCGAGACCGCATTCGGTGATCGCAGCGCTCCGTTCATTATGAATTTGCTGGCGAACTGGTCGGAAGCGTCCGCCGATGCGGGTAATATTTCCTGGATTCGTGGACTCTTCCACAAACTTCGGCCAGCTATGAAACCGGGCGTTTACATAAATTTCATGAGCTCCGATGAGCAGGATCGCGTGCCCGAGGCGTATCACGAACACTGGGACCGCATGGTAGCCGTTAAGACGCACTATGATCCAAACAACTTTTTCAGGCTGAATCAAAATGTTCCACCACGGAAACGCGCGGCAAAAGGCCGGTAGCTGCCGCCCCGGACAACTTCGCTCAGATCTCCTGCATCGGGTTTCGGATAACTGCGTCCATAATCGCGTTGGTAGGCGCCTCCAGGTAGTGCCCGAGTGACGGACCAGTGCTCGGCTCTGCCATGCTTCAGGAGGCGAGTTGGAGCAGATCCAATTCCTTTTGGGGCACGTTTCGGTTCAGACGACCGAACGATACCTTGGCTGCAAACAGCGGATTCGATCAGCCGTCAATGATCGCATTGGCATCGAGCTGAATCCTTAACCTGCGTGGGGCGGTTGTGGAAGGGTTGCCGACTACTCGCTCGGAACCGTCGAGCGCGAAGCCCAGGTAAAGGTCGACGTAGAACGCCAGGTGGGGCGACACCGCGGGTCGGCTTGGTTGCGGCAGACCGGGTATGGACTTCGTATCTTCCGATTGGGTTTCCGCGGGGTAATCTTGATTCACCGTGGGCTGGGGTTTGTCAGACGATTGTTCATTGTTTGCAGTTGGTCAGCTCGGCATGCGGCTACCGATTTATTGCGACGCTTCTACAACGTTTTCACGCTCCGCCGCTAGATCCGATGTCGGGCTCTTTAAAGATTCGGTTCCGGCAAGAAGACGGAGAATGGACTTGCCATTTCATCTCTCCGGGGGAATTCCTTTTTAATAAAGAGATTTGCGATCAAAACACAAGAACATTTACTTGATGGGGTCCGCGATGGTAAGCCGTCCTCGTAGCTCACTCTCTATGGCAGTGGCGATCGCGCGAGCGGCGCGCGCGTTGGGATGCCGGTCCCAAGGCAGTCGCCACGACGAATCAATTTCGACCAAGACGTAAGGTATGCTCGCATTGTCGAGAATGCGGCGACGCAACATCTGTTCAGGTTGCGCTTCGTGCCCAAACTGCAGCACGACGAGAAGCGGCGTCGCCCCCCGCGCCCGTGCCAGTTCGCTGGTGGCGCGAAGTACCTCTTGCGTTACCGTCACACCGCGTTCGACCGTCGTGTCAGCGCGGTACGGCACGACCAACTTCGCGAGGGATGACAGGCGCGAGCGATGTTGTGCAGGCAGCCAGACAAGACCCGGACCAAGGTGCGGCCGATCCTGATCGAGGTTTCGTCCGAAGAGTGCTGTCATGAACAGCGACACTACGGCCACCGGCCGGCGAAAATGAGGCAGTTCGGTCTGCAGCCTCAGGTACGCCTGATCGTTACCATAGCCGTGGACTGCCAGATTTGCAGTCTGTACTCCCATCATGGCACCGACTTGTGCAGGTATGCTCTCTTCATAGGTGAGTCCCTCACCAAACATGACAGACTCACCGGTAAACAAGATCGTCGGTTGCTCAGGATCCACCGGTTCGGCAATACGGCTGACGCGATATCCTGCGGGATCGATGGAGTAGTCGATGATCCGACCGCTGATGCTCTTGTGTCCAGTCCGCTCCGGTACCCACGTCCAGCCAAGTCGCGGGTCGAGTTGACGGCGTGGTTCGTCGTTCGCCGACAGCCACTCGGCCGGACGGAGGTGCACGCGAGACAGCGCGAGTTCGCTCGCGCCGATCGCCAGAATGACAGCGATCACAATGCGGAGTGCTCCCTCAGGCGTTCGCGCGGCGAAGCGTCCAACACGGCGACGTCCAACGAACGCTAGCCACGTGCCCAGGATTGCCATCGCCAATCGTCCGGACGTTTGGAGTGCCACATACCAATCGCGCGGCAGGAAAAAAGACGGCACGAAGTGCCTGTCGAGAAACCGTTGATTCGCGATGAGCGCGCACGACAAGAGGGCAATTCCAACGGATGCGACGGCTGCCTCTACTATTACTCGCGCCCAGAAAGATTTCCGGCGCCCGTGATGCACCGAAGACATATCCACCAATGCTCGCCTCGATATTTCTGTCAAATGCGTGATGGCTGATCACCCCTCAACCGAGCGCTGCACATAATCACTTCATCACCGGCCAATCGCGTGATTCTTGAGAAGAACTGCAATAACGTCAGAGCGGTTTGAGCCCACGTTTTCTTAAACTTATGTGTAACACCTCGCGGGACGATCTTCGCCCTCGGCTACGAAAGATTGGTGAATTTGACAAAATAGTGACAAATTCAATCCGATTTCTGGACTCAAATATATTGGCAGACTGAGATGGATTCCCCCCGGCTCCATGAACGACCCACAGCATTTGATCGGATGCTGACCCCTGTGCATCGCTGGATCTGGAGAGATACCGATCGGCGTGTGCAGAAACTGCTCCGCTTCAGCGAAACCGAAACTGACGGGGGGCGCGATATTTTGCGGGCAGCCGAGGTTACTTCAGATCCTCTCTTACGACGCCTTTATCTAGAGCACGCGATTGACGAGTTCCGTCACGGCGTTCTGTTCCGTCATCGGGCAGCAGAACTTTTGAAAGTCTCTGCGTCCCGTTCCAGTCAAGGGTTCCACGGTGACTGGCTTGCGCCAGGTGGCCACGGTCTCGATGACCTACAAGTTGACGGTGAGTCAGACAGAAATATGCTGGCTTTCCTTCATTTATCGGAAAAGGCTGCTGCCAGCCGCTTCACCGTTTATCGCGATGTGATGCAGCACGATCCGCCGACGCGCGCCGTTTTTGAGGAAATTCTGCACGACGAAACCTTTCACATGAACTACACACTCATGCAACTCGCCCGAGTTGAACCCAAGCGGCACAGGCGTCATTTGTGGTGGGCGCGCCTTAGTCGTCTCTGGAAAGCCTACTTGCGGCTAGCAACGGGCCTTGCAGGAATACTGGGTTCAATGCTGCTGACAATTCAGTACTTCGTCTTATTGCCGCCATTCGCTTGGCTGGCCAAGCGTGCCGCGCACCGGGAACGTTCGGGATGGACGATGGTCTCGCCCGGACACAGTGACTCACTCGACAGGCAATATTGAGATGAACATCCTCGGCATTTCGGCGCATTATCACGATTCCGCTGCGGCCCTCGTTGTTGACGGCGTGCCCGTCTGCGCTATCCAGGAGGAGCGCCTATCACGGCACAAAGGCGATGCTGCCTTTCCGCTGTTGGCGATCGAATCGTGTCTTCAGCATGCAGGGATCGAGCCGGATGAACTAGACGCCGTAGTTTTCTACGAACGCCCGATGCTGAAGTTCGATCGGATACTCACGTGCGCGTTACGCGCGTTCCCACGGTCGTGGCGGGCATTTCCCAAGGCAATGAAGAATTCGCTCGGCGAAAAAGTGTGGATGCGTGGGATTATCTCGTCGCACTTAGGCGTGCCCGGACGCAAGGTCTTGTTTACCGAGCACCATCAGTCTCACGCTGCAGCCGCGTTTCTCACCGCGCCAACGCGTCGCGCCGCAATTATGACGGCAGACGCGGTGGGCGAGTGGACCACACTTTCAGTCGGCGACGGCGAGCGAGTGGCAAACGGTCCGACAACAATCAGGCGCTTTCGTGAAATCAGGTTTCCGCATTCTCTGGGGATGCTGTATTCGACATTTACCGCATATCTCGGCTTCAAAGTGAATGAAGACGAATACAAGGTCATGGGCCTCGCTGGCTACGGCCAGCCCACGCTGGTCGAGCAAGTCCGTAAGTTGATACGCCGCACACCCGATGGCGCGTTCACGCTTGATCTGAATTACTTCGAATTTCACACAACTGCAGAACGTTCTTATTCATCGCGTTTCATCGAGCTCTTTGGTCCGCCGCGAAATCCGTACGAACCAATCGATCTGGATACTGCGGAAGGTCAGCGGTTCGCTAATTGTGCTGCCAGCGTCCAGCGGGTCCTGGAGGAGACACTCGTGGAGATGGCCCGAGCACTTCATCAGGAAACCGATTTGCCGGATCTATGCTTCGGAGGAGGTTTGGCCCTGAACGGCGTAGCTAACGCACGTATCCTTGCAGAATCAGGCTTTGAGCGCGTGTTCGTTCCGCCGGCGCCGGGTGATGCTGGATGTGCAATTGGCGCGGCACTTTATTGCGATCGCATTCACTTTGGAAATCCAGACCGCGATCTACCCGATCATCCTTTCTGGGGACCTTCGGTAGATGGATTTGAGCTGGCACGGCTCGCACGAGAAGACGGTCACTTCGCCGAAGAATTCCAGGACGGCACGCTCATCAATCAGATTGCTGACGATCTAGCAGGCGGACGCATCGTCGGATGGATGGAGGGGGCTCTTGAGTTCGGACCACGGGCGCTTGGCCATCGCAGCATCCTGGCGGCGCCTGATACGACTGAGATGCGCGATCGCCTCAACCGCGAAATCAAATACCGCGAGCCGTTCCGCCCTTTTGCACCGGTCGTGCCGATCGAAGTGGCAGCACGGTACTTCGATATTCCACCAGGCGGCACGCGGTTGGCCCGTTTCATGTCGGGGGTATTTCCGGTTCGGCGCGAATGGCGCTCGCGGCTCCAGGCAATCACACATGTCGATGGGACTGCTCGACTTCAGGTGCTGGAGCCTACGATGGCACCACGCCTGCATGCACTACTAGAGGCATACGGGCAACGCACCGGTATACCGGTGCTGCTCAACACATCGTTCAATCTGGCCGGAGAACCGATTGTCAATCGGGCGGTTGAAGGGTACTCGACATTCCTGCGCTGCAAGATCGATGTTCTGGTCGCCGGAGGGACTCGAGTAATGAAGCGCACCTCGGCAATGGCAAAAACTCAAGTAGACAAAATCAACGAGGAGGTTGCGTGATTAAAACGCGTGGCAGGACCCGACGCGGACTAATCGTGTTCGGCAGCACATTCGGATCGATGGGAGAGCTGGCGCGCGGATTATGGCAAAGCGATTCTGACAAGCGCTGGCTCACGCCGCTGGCCATCTTTCTGTGTGTAACGGGGCTGCTGCTCATAGTGGCAACAGCGGTTGAAGCACTAGCTCCGTTCATCTACTCAATCTGGTAATCCGTGGACACACTCCTGGAGTTATTAGCCTGCCCATCGTGTGCGGGCCCGCTCAGAACCGATTGGACCTGTCTCGACTGCGGTATGCACTACGACGCGCCCGATGGCATCCCTAACTTACGGCTGCCGGGCGACACGCGAACCGAAGTTGTGCGCGACTTTTACGAGCGGGCACCTTTCCCCGACTATCCGCCACGCGCCACCCTGAGTTGGTTGCGAGCACGCGCCGAGCGGAGTGAATTCGCGCGCTTGATCGACCGAGCGATTCCCGGCGATGCGCGCGTCGTCGAGATTGGGTGTGGAACCGGC
>WNFD01001900.1_pt1 | contig 24731 bp, 28 predicted proteins | sample 5400491 | NCBI WGS metagenome assembly WNFD01 (sample SAMN13153343, study PRJNA577476) | soil metagenome | isolation source: 120 cm saprolite under Douglas fir tree site 2 hole 2 replicate 2 | place: USA:California | collected 2015-04-18
TGGTCGACGCCATCGAGCCTGGTCTTGACGATGCCCGGATAGGAACCGGCCATGATCCGCTTGTTCAGCGCATCGCCCTTATCTCCGCCGGCGATGTTGACAAGCGTGGGCAGCCAGTCGAGCGACGCGAAGATGTCGTTCTTGACAGTCCCGGGCTTGATGACGCCCGGCCAGCGGACGACCATCGGCGCGCGCATGCCGCCTTCCCAGGTGGTCATCTTCGAGCCCTTGAACGGCGTTACGCCGCCGTCCGGGAAGGTGAACGTCTCGGCGCCGTTGTCGGTGGTGAAGACCACGATGGTGTTCTCGAGCTGGCCCATGTCCCCGAGCTTCTTCAGCACGTAGCCGATGTTGTCATCCATCTGCTTCATGCCGGCTTCGTTGACGCCCCAGTCCTTGCCGCCGGTTTCGCCGACCATGGCCATGTACTTGTCGTTCAGCACGGTCGTGACGTGCATGCGCGCCGGGTTGTACCAGACGAAGAACGGCTTGTTGGTCCTCTTCGGATCGTTGCGGTCCAGGAAGTCGATGACCTTGGCCGAGATTTCTTCGTCGACACCCTTCGATCGCTCGAGCGTCAGCGGGCCCTGGTCGCTGCACGTCTGGGTCTTGGATGAACCATCGGACTTGCAGAACAGGACGTTGCGCGGAGGCGTCAGGCAAACCGTCGTTGTCGGATCCACCGCGCCCGGCACCTCAGGAATGCCGGGGATCGGCGTATTGCGGCACGGTGGTGCGACCGTCTGCTGGGTCGGGGTCTTGTTGATGTCCGGGAAGCTCACGCCCTGCATCGCATCGAGGTGATACAGGTAGCCCCAGAATTCCTGGAAGCCGTGCGCGGTCGGCAGCGCGTCGGTGTGGTCGCCGAGATGGTTCTTGCCGAACTCGCCGGTGTTGTAACCGAGATCGAGCAGGAATTTGGCGAGCGCCGGGGTGCCGGGCCGCAGATAGGACGGGCTGCCGGGCAGTTGCGGGGGGATCATGCCGGTGCGCAGCGGATTCATACCGGTGAAGAAAGCATTGCGGCCGGCCGTGCAGCTCTGCTCGGCATAATAAGTCATGAAGATCGCACCTTCGTTACCGATACGATCGATGTTGGGCGTTTCCCCGACCATCAGGCCGCGATGGTAGATGCCCGGCTGCATCCAGCCGATGTCGTCGCCCATGATGAAGAGGATGTTGGGCTTGCTGGCTGGTGCCTGCGCGATTGCAGGCAAGCTTAACGCCACCAAGGCAATGCCTGAAACTAGCAGGCTCCCTATCTGTCGACTGATCTTCATGTTCGAGATCCTCCGTTGCTAATTTTGATCGGCTACTAGGCAGTGTTTTCGGATTGCCCATGCAGAGTGCGGCAACAGATCGTCGCTGTTCGCCACCGCCCAGGCTGTCTGCTTCCTTATCGATCCGGCGATTTTGCGCAGGTTGTATTGCACGCGCTATGCGATTTCGGCAGGAATGTTTTGATCAAGCCGTTTTGATCAACGAACGTCGCAGCGTAGTTGATGGCATTTCTCCGAAGACGGTACGATAAGTCACGGCGAAGCGCCCCGGCTCGTGAAACTGATAGGCTCGGGCAATCTCTGCGACACTCGCGTTAGCTGGATTCGCACGGCGTAACGCCGAGCGCGCCATATTCAGCCTTCGCAGCAGTAAATAACGGGTCGGACTCATGCCCAGGAATTCGGCGCAGCACATCCGCAACGTTCGCTCTGGCACGCCGATAGCCGCGCAAAGCGCGGGCATGTTTAGCTGTGGGCCACTATGTGTGGTCAACGCATCCTCGAACCGAACCATGATATCGGCGTGATGCTGCGTCGTTTTCAGATTGCTGCCAGCATTGTCGGCCGTCAGGCAATTGGCAAGCGCGTGAAGCAATTCCTGCTCGAGTGCTCGCGCGATTTCCGGATTCGCGATTAATTTATGCGTCGTTTCGGCGAGACGACAGGCCTTTGAAAAAAGTCTCAGCAACCGCGTCCCTGCCATCCGTGTTGGTCGCAGCACTCGCCCAACCGGCGGCGACGTTATCTCCAGCCCAGTCAGGGCCTTACTACAGGTGGTGAGCTGCTCGGGCGGCAACGATATAAGGCCCCATTGGCTTTCTGCATTGGTGCGCTGATGCATTCGCTCGCCGCGGCTGTGAAACACGACGTCGCCGAACTGCAAGCCAAATCCACCATACGTTAAGGACGAACATTCGCTCGCTGGAAACGAAACAAACACCTGCGCCGGCGACAACGAGAAAAAGCCAATGCGCGGCAGATTTTCACAAGCACGAAGCACATAGAGACGGCGCAAATTCAACCACGTCAGGCGCGCATTGAAATCTCCGCTACTGGTGACGATGAGATTGACGCTCGCGTCTCCCATACCGGCCTGGTAGTCGTCCGGATTGTCAAACCTGGCTGTGCCATTCTCCGCCATCCGCTTCATCTCATGCGACGCGCGACGCCATTGCGAACCGCGATCGCTAAACGCGCAGGATGGAGGACCGGCTCCGACTTCGCTATGCGACTTCGGAAGCTGACAAATTATTTTGGATTCAGTACATTGGGCCGCGTTGATGGACGTGGATTCCGCTCGGCCGGACCATCCTGGAAGGCGATGGATCGCGCAACACGACCGACGCTTTAGCCTTCAGATATGCAGAAATCGGGCTCTCAAGCGGGCGAAATAGAAGCATGGACCGGTCATCCGACGGTCGCTGCAATGTCGTCGAAGGTTTTTCCCTCCACATTGCGCGGTAACTCACCGAGAAGCGACCCAACTCCCAAACCCGTGGTCGGTAGCAATTTTTGACAACACCGAAGCGATAGCTGATCGCGCATCTTCAAATTCTGCTTATTCGGTCCCACCAGCCCTCAATGGCGCGCAGGATCTGCCGAATTCGCATAGGCGAGCAGCACGAAATTTCAGTAGCATTGCGGGGGCCGAACGCATGATAACCCAGATCGATCTGTGGTGCGCCCGGATGCACGAGAGAAGAGAAGTCGACGTTGGTCGTGACCAAGTCGCTTCACCGACACAAACAGATCAGGCGACAAAATCATGAAAAGAATCCAATTTGCCGTCATGAGCCTCGCTATCGCTCTTCCCCAGGCCCAGCAGCCGTCCACCACAACGACTGCCCCGACTTCGACTGGGTCGGACTCTCAGACGGCTTTCAACGCGCTGCCCGGCCGCTGGGTGCGGGTAGAGGGAGGCTATGTGATCACGATCAGGGCAGTCGATGCCGATGGCCGGCTAGACGCCAGTTATGCAAATCCGAGTCCGCTGCCGTTTTACAGCGCGCAGGCCACCAAAGACGGCAACGCGCTCAGATTATTCTTCGAGCTGCGGGCTGGTGGATACGGTGGGTCAACCTACACACTAAAATACGATGCGACGAGCGACAGGCTCACGGGCGTTTACAACCAAGTCGTTGCAAAGCAGAGGTTCGAGGTGACCTTCGTCCGTGCAAAGCCCCTATAATCGCCAATAATGTCAGCATCGATCGCGCCCCGTTCAGGGGATAGGAGAGCAACGGAATTCTTCTGTTTTCTACACTCAAAAACCGAGGGGGGCAGATCTCTTTTGCGAAGAGACAGTTGTCCTTCGACTGTCTTGCACTTCGTTTGTCGCACCTTGCTCGGTTCAATCTACGCGGGGACGGACGAAAAAATTGCGCAACGTTCGTCCATGCGAAACCTGCAGGATCCTCACGCTAGGGCATAAAAAGACCGTCCGAAGGCGATCTTTTTATTGGCTGTCCCTATGGTCGAATGCCTGCTTTGAAGCAGCACTGGCGATAGGCATCCTGTCCCATGGCGTTCTTATCGCCGATATTAGCACCAACGCCCTGAGCAGCCACAGCTTCATTGGCTTGCCTAAAACATTCAGCACGTGCCGCAGTGGAGTTGAACAAGAACAGCAAAGGCGAATAGAGACTTTGCATTCAACATGATGATCCTCCCTTATCGACGAGTCTGGATTTTGACGGCGCAGCAAATGTGCCGTTAAGCCCGTCAGGGACAACGCTAGTAGTGTTTAGGAGGGCCGCCTATGCGGAAACGGCAGATCGTACGCTTCAGATTGCGGTTTGAAAGTTGGGCCGGCCTTATAGGGCAGTACGACACAGGATAGCGAGCTTTGCCCAAAGGAACGAACGCCCACAAGTCATCTTTGAAATGATCGGCCTCTTCCGTCATTTCATATCAACGCCAGATTTGACTCTTTCGTCTCTAAATATAATAGCCATCGCTTCAATGACACGTACCTCGGGGTGTGCCTTGCAATACTCGATCACCTCGTGCTCGACTGCCTTACCCCTCTTGAAATCAAGGAAATGCTTTTTGGCCAAGCCGTTGTACCAACCACTGTACCAGGTGGCTAGGTAGTCGGCGTCTTCCTGAAACGTATTTCGAAGCTGGTCGCATGTCAGGGCCTGGACATCGAGGAACCCTTTGGCATCGACATAAGCGCCAAGATCAACAGGTTGAGCTTTGATTTGAGCAGAAGTCATCACCAGTGCGAACGCCGTTGCGATAAACATCCTGTACAACTTGATTCCTGTTCATTTCTGATTTCGCGTGCTTCGCATTGGTCTGTCTAAATTCCGGTGAGCGCAGGTTGGCGCAGCAGCGATCGCACGCTATTGGCCCACGACATGATTCTAAGTCAGCTCGGCATATATCAGGCCGCTTGATCCCAGAAACATTTTGACCGACTTCGTCTGTCTGTCTCTATAGAACGATCGCTGACAAAGGATGCCAAACTGCATCCGCGCTTGTTCTACTTCGAGGGCACATGGCTTTCACCACGGCTGGTCGTTTTTTTGTTTCGAAACCGCATTAGAACTAGGTGGAGTCGGACTGGTGATAATATTGATAATACCGGGCTGCGTGACCGGTTGCCCCTGTTCAGCAGCTCTCACGATGCTGCCGGGAATGGATGCAATGGCACCGGTGCCGCCGGACGGGCCTTGCGCTGCGGCAAACAGCGTCGATGCAGCCAAAGTAGCAGCGGCGAGCGCGGAATAAGCTAGTTTCAGTTTCACGTGGCTCTCCTTCGAAATCGCGCCGATACTGGAAAATGGCCGGCTTTTGCAGGAATGCTATTCGGCCTCGAACGCCTGCGCTATGCGAAAGCGGCACGTTCCGCCCCATAAGCAAAAGACCGGCCGAAGGCGGTCGCTATGTCTACGATCGCGCGGCAGACGTTGTTGTACTACGCCAAATCAGTACCTTGCGAAAACGATGGTCCACGCGCGCGGGGACCACCTCGGCATCTTAACCGGCAGCCGGTGACCGACGTCTACGCCAATGCGGCAGCCCGATTCTTGCGTGATCCATTTCCCCGCACCACACGCAAATCGGCATCTGCAAACGAGGACGAGCGATTTGGAAAGGACCGCCCATCATCTGGTGGCCGATACAGGGATGCCGAGGGTGTTTCCCCAAACAGCATTCGGTACGCGACCGCGAACCGCCCTAGTTCCCAGAAACCATGATCGGTCGCAACTCGTGTCACTGTTGTTGATGAGTCTCCTCGCAAGAGTGCACGGCGTACAAGGTGCATCCTCCGCAACGCAAGATAGCGGATCGGGCCTATTCCAAGATGCTCCGCGCAGGCGATACGGAGTGTCCGCTCCGGTGCGCCCACAGCGGCGCAAATTTCCGTCAAATACAACGGTTCGCCCGGATGCGCTTCCAAATAGGCTTCGAACCGCGCCACTATCTTATCGTGGCGGTAGCTTCCGTTAGTCATTGTCGAAACGGTGCCTTCGGTTAAACATCTGACCATCAAGTAGGCTAACTGCTGCTCAAGTGCTCGGACCACCTCGGGTCGCTCAAGAAGATCTGGCATAGTCCTGGCGATTTCCCCAACCGTCTCGTGCGACTTCAACAGCCGCGACATCAGAGCAGCACTTGGCCGAACAAGATGCTTGAATGGTGCCACCGAGAACTCGCGGCCGGTTATGGCCTTGCAGGCGGCATCCAGGTCATCGATCGTCAGAGACATCGATCCCATACGGAACCCAGCCTCGGTCCGTTGGTGCATCTCGTCGAAATTGTTGACGATGATGTCACCCGATAGGACCTCCATTCCGCAATGTCGCATCGCTGCCGGTTCTGATGAGGCGAGGAAGGTAAGCACTCTGCGTCCCGGCTTCATTGTCCCGGTGTTGATCAGCGGCAGGTTTTGGTAAAAACGCTTTATCCAGAGTTGATTCATGCAAACTCTGATCAACTCGGCGCTGAATTGCCCACGCGCAGTGGGAACCAGCTCCAAATCCGCGGTGCTGATAGCCGTCTGAAAAGAAAACGGATCGGCGAAAGCGAGAACCTTGCTCCGGAGCATTTCCCTCCTCCACGCCTGTGATGCTGTCGTCGCACTCAGCGTCAGAGATCGTCCCCCATGTTACGATTGAGACGGCAGAAGGCTATGCGAATTCGGCACAACAGCCACAATTCCGCTTTCAGGCGTCCGCAGCAATTCGCTCTTAGGTAGACGTGACAAATGTGTGACGGAGCCGGGCAAAACGTCCATGCCACGGTGTTGCATCGCGGGCTGGTTTGCCCTGGGTAAGAAAGCCGATCGCTGCTCGACGCGGCTTGACCACGCCGATGTAGACACGCGGTAGATCTTCGTGAGCGCCGTGGACCCATAGGGTGTTCATGCAGACTTGGGTCAACTCGGCGCAGAACTTCCCCTTCGCGGTGGGGAAAAGCTCTACTTCGACGGAACGAAAGGCCGACTGATAGGAAAACGGTTCGGTAAAGCTGAGTACTTTACACCAAGGCATCTCCGTACTCCTGGACTTGCCTAAACCAAACAGATCGCTTGGACCGCGCTTGTATGGGTACGAAGCGATAACGGGCATCCTACTTGCCGGTGATCGCCAGGAATTAGTTACGGGTCGGATTAGGTCCGCCACCGAAATGGGCCATCGCAATCGGCCATAACGACAATCAACATAGGCGCTATGCAGCTAGTAGGTACGGAACATGACATAAAATCAGAGGATGCACAATGCAAAAAACGATCTCTTCAATTTATAGGACGTCTGTCGAAGTTTGGAGGAGCGGAAAGTTCGCTGTCTATGCAAATTCGGCAGATTCCTCTTGCCGCTTAGATGGCACTATACAGAAGCCGTCCGGTCTGACTCGGCTCGAGAACGTTCGATCGTGGGTCGGCTTGAGCCATGACACGGGGCAACTCACCCATCATATCGAACCGAACATCGACGCCGAGCGCGACCTGCTGATGCGTGATTTACGCCAAGCGAGAATGGTCGAACGCCTTCTTCCAGATTTCCTGGCATAGGACCGACCTGCGCGCCCGGAATGGCGAGAGTGTTCCTATTTCACAGACGGAGAAATCGACGTCGCGCGTTGTCCTTGATGGCGTCAAGAGAACGGAGCCGCCGACGACGTTGCCGCCCCGGTGCTGGCCCAAGCGACGAGATCGGCCTATGATACCCGATCCATGACGATGCTAAGTTGAGCAATTGAGAGGGCGAGGTCGAATGTCAAAACTTCGAGGAACAGCCGGTCCAATCATTTGCGCGGCTCTCTGCTTGAGCGCTACGGTTGCGCAGGCCGGTCCTTGCAGCAAAGATATTGCTCAATTCGAAGCAGCCATGCGCCAGTCCGCGGGAAATCCGAACGCGGGATTGACAGCACCACAGTCGGTTGGCGCGCAACTTGATCGACAGCCAACACCCGATTCTTTGAAACAAGCCAAAGAGCGCCTGCAATCAAAGTTCGCGGCGACAATGGCCCGCGCCAAATGGCTTGACGCTAAGGGTGATCTCGCAGGTTGCACTCGCGCACTTTCCGCGGCAAAGCGAATGTATATTCTTTGAAATGAGGGTTAAAATTCCAAGTGTATTGGCGGAGAGGAGCTTAAGGTGACGATTTCCGCTGCGATCCTTGCCGGATTAACACTCCCGCTTGCTCTTACACCTGCTCGGGCCGCAGTGCTTTACCCGACGTTACCGTGTCGTGTGTTTGTGGACACCGACTACACCCAGATTCCGGATCAATGCGGAACGTTATGGCGCTCCTATCCGCGCAGATTGCAAGGAAGTCATCCTACTGCTACTACGATCCATAGAGAACTGATTACTATAGTCCGTAGAGGGCTCACGCTACTCCGCAAGGTTCTGATCGCGGACAAGAGCCGCGCAATCGCCGGATTTCAGCCGTTTCTGCATAGTCGATGCGATGAGGCTTTGATAAACGCGAACTGTTTAATCTTCCGTGCCGGGAGCGATTTAAGTGAAGCTGCTCGCAAGAAACCGGCGATGGCCGTTCATTCTCGCGGCTGTTCCCCTCGTCTATCTCGTACTGGCTTACCTCGTCTTGCCTGCGCTATGGACGCACCACGAGCATGAGCCGGGCTTGGCTGCTCTGCCGATGGTGACACGCACCGGCACCGGCATTCCGGGAGATGCGCTCAATGTCGGACTCGTTGGGAGCAAGGAAGATATCGCCCGCGCCATGCATGCGGCCGAATGGTTTCCGGCCGACCCGATCACGCTGCGCACAAGTATCGACATCGTCGGCAGCGTGGTGCTAGACCGGCCGTACCACGACGCACCCGTCAGCCCGCTCTACTATGAAGGAAAAAAAGAACAGCTCGCCTTCGAAAAGCCCGATGGCCGGAGCGCCGATCAGCGACATCACGTCCGCCTGTGGCTGGTCCTTGAAAAAGGAACGGATGGCCGTCCGGTCTGGCTCGGCTCGATAACGTTCGATCGTGGAGTAGGCTTAAGCCACGATACAGGGCAAGTCACCCACCACATCGCACCAAATATCGATGCCGAACGCGACCTGCTGATGGGTGATTTGCGCCGAGCGAAAATGGTCGACGCCTTCTTCCAGATTTCCGGAATGGGACCGACCCTTTTCGCCTGGAATGGCGAAGGTGATCCCTATTATACAGACGGAGAAATCGACGTCGCCCGTCTTGTCGTCGACGGCGTCAAGAGCTCGGAACCACCGGCGACGTTGCCGCCCCCGGCGCTGATTGCCCTTAAGGATCAGGTCTGGCACGGCGTCAGCCGACGTGTCGCTCAATAAAGTTAGCGAACCGCGATCTCGGAAGCATCCAACGTTTGCAACGCTTACAAAGAGTAGACGAATAAACAACCGGCCGAATTTCGTCGGCGCAACTTTCCCTGGATAAAGTGGCCGGCCCCTATGTGCAGTATCACGAGGAAGAGCGCGATACAGTACTCTTCGGCCATCAATAGGATAGTTTCGGCATTCTGGTTGAGCGGGCAGCCCCATGGAAAATCTGACGCACTATCCTGCGCTGGTGTTCGTGGCGGCCTTTGTGTCGCTGTCACTCGCTTCAGCGGCGGGTGCCAGGTTGCGCAGACGTTACCCAAGCGCCAGCGACGAGCGGAATGAGCAGTTGAGCGTCATCCTTGCGGCTACCCTGACGCTGCTCGCATTGATTATTGGTTTCAGCTTTTCGATGGCCACCAACCGCTACGATCAGCGTAAGAATTTCGAGGAAGCGGAAGCCAACGCGATTGGGACCGAAATCTTGCGCGCCGACCTTCTACCTCCGGCAGATGCGGCAAGCGTGCGCAAGCTTCTCGGCGACTACCTCGACCAGCGCATCGTGTTCTACGTCAACAAGGACGATGCGCGGCGAACCCGGATCGACGAGCGGATCAGCAAATTGGAGGTCGATCTCTGGGCTGCGGTCCGCGGACCGGCCGCTGCACAACCAACGCCTGTTGCTGCGCTGGTGCTTGCGGGCATGAACGACGTGATCAATTCTCAGGGCTACACTCAAGCGGCGTACTGGAATCGGATTCCTATCGCCGCGTGGTGTCTAATGGCGGCTATTGCGCTTTGTTCCAACGTGCTGTTCGGCTATCGGGCGCGAAACGCAGGAAAGCTTGCTCTCGTGCTGCCGCTTGTCGTCTCGATTTCCTTTCTCTTGATCGCCGATATCGATGCTCCGCGGCATGGCCTGATTCACGTCAGTCCGCAGAACCTGGAAAGTTTGGCGAGGTCACTTGGGCACTCAAGTTCATCGTGACGAACCCGCCGCAGCCAGCGTCCGCCAAAGGCAGGCATGACGCAGTAGCTTGACCGGTCTCCGCCATCCGAACACCGATAGATTTCTTGCAGGACCAATGCCTGTCCGCGCTGCCGGACGGAAGGTTCGTCCCTGCAGATGATCAAAGATATCTGCATTGCTACATTCGGCGCGTAAGGCGCCACGAGGAGAGCAAGTCCTCCAAGAGAGATCGCAATCCACAGAATATTGCGCGAGCCACCCGACTGCTTTACTACTCCGCATCCGACGGCGGGCGCATGCTGATGACGGCCTCACCCTGCTGGATCCATCACGGAGTGGGCACACAGCGGCCGTAGCGAACATAGTAGTAGTAGCCATATGGGCACACCACGCGCGGCGCGACCACAACGGGCGCCGCATAAGGCGCTACGACCACAGGGGCTACATACCCGTAAGGCACGCCGTTAGGTACACAGGCGCCGTAAGGGCCGCGATGAAAGCCGAGCCCGCAAAAGTCGCGCACCTTTATGGTATCAGACGTCGCCACTTGTGGGGCGGATGAGCCGGGAAAAGCCTGGGCATTGAACGAAAATATCGAGGCCACCAGACCGCAAGCCAAAATCGAAGCTATCTTTGACATGGTTATATTTCCTCTCGCGAAGCCTTGGAGCAATCGCGTACTGGCATTAATGGCGGTGACGGCGGGTTTGCTGGATTAACCCGACGCCTGCGGTACCACTAGCGTCGAACATACGCGACCGACCCGACATAACGGCAACCGGAGACTGGCGTCTATGCGAAAACGGCAGGTAACTTTGAACGACATTTCTTTCGGAGGTCAGTTCTGCAGGCTTGCCGGTCACCGCATGATGCCGACTTCATGCTGGCCGACTTGAAAAGCGCAGAACCAAAGCTCGTAATTGACGCTCATCCAGAAGAGCCGCGGCAACAACCGGACGCTTGCTCTAACGGATAGTTCGGCAACGCAATAGAACTTTTTGTTATCCGCAGTTTTTGCATAGCGGGAACCTGGTAACGCGGAGCAAAATCATTAGTCCAGAAGCGACGCAATGATTGCAGGTACAAAATGCTGCTTACCACGATTGTCGCAGCGACAGCAATTTCCGTGGGTGTCGTTGCCGCGGCAACACCGGTGCGAGGCAAACAATTGACGCGCCTTGTGTTCGATCTCCTTCGGCCTTACCGGGGCTGGCTGGTCATCGTCTTTGTCGCCATGCTGGTTGAAATTGCCACCAGCCTTGCGGCGCCTTGGCCGCTCAAGCTCGTACTCGACGACGCGCTTGGTCACCACAGGCTTCCGGACTGGCTCGCTTGGGCCCACAATTACGGCTTTGGACGCCATACACTCGGTGTCGCGTTGTTCGCGGGGGTGGCGACGCTATTGATCGCCATCTTCGGTGCAATCGCAACGTACATCGACAATTACTACACCACCAGCATCGGACAATGGGTAGCCAACGACCTCCGTATTCGCAATTTACGAGCATCTGCACCGGCTTTCGCTGGCTTACTACAACAACGTCAAGACCGGCGCGCTGATGTCCACCATCACCAGTGATGTTGCGACAGTACAAAGTTTTGCGTCGTCCTCAACCCTCGGCATTGTCGTGGACTTCTTCACCATCGTTTTCATGGTGGGATTGATGTTCTGGCTTGATTGGGACTTCACGCTAATCGCCGTCGGTTCCACACCTTTCTTGGTGGTGTTCCTTTTCCACTTCAAGAAAGCGGTGAAGGAAGTGACGCGCAGCGTGCGTGCGAGGCAGAGCGAAATCGTCGCTGTTGTTCAAGAGGGACTAGGATCTGTGCGGGCGGTCAAGGCATTCGCAACGCTGACGAATTTATCAGTCGTATGCCGCACGGGTACGATTCAGCGGTCGGTGAACGTGGCGATTCGCTTTCCGGGGGCCAGCGGCAACGCATCGGGATCGCACGTGCGATTATTCGCAACAGTCCGATTATGATCCTCGATGAGCCAACCGCAGCACTCGACACAGAATCGGAACACCTCGTCATCGAGGGTTTGAAACGCCTGATGAAGGGCCGCACTGTCATCATGATCGCGCACCGTTTGAGCACCATAAGCGACGCCGACAAAATCGTCGTATTGAAGGACGGCGTCGTCGCGGAGGAAGGGTCAAACGATGAACTGATCGCACGAAATGGCGTCTACGCTGAGCTGCACCGCATCCAGTACGACACGTCCGGCAATAAGCCGGCGGTGGCTGGTGTGGCTTGAGCGTCAAGACATGCGTGCAAAGCTTTTTTGGTCAATCCTCCGGGGTTTAACATGTCACATGCGCTGATTGTTCTCCCAGATGACACCGCCAAAGCCATCCTCGATCCGATCAACGCCGCCAAACATACGCTCAACATCCGCATGTTTCTTTTCACGGATCCAACGCTGCTCAAGGCGGTGATTGCGGCAAAGCACCGTGGCGTCAACGTCCGCGTAATGCTGAATCCGGCGCGACGCGATGGAAAGAGCGATAACGAGAAGGCACGTAAGACGCTCGTGGCCGGGGGAGTTGAAGTGCGCGACAGCAGCGCTGCCTTCGCCCTCACCCACCAGAAGTCCATGGTGATTGATCACACATCTGGATTCGTGGAGTCGTTAAATTGGGAAATGCGAGACCTCACAGAAACGCGTGACTATGCCGTCGTGACCACCAAGAAGGTCGAAATCACCGAAATGGTCAAATGTTTCGACGCCGACTGGGCGCATGCTCCCTTTCACTCACACCCGGAATCAGAACTCATCTGGTGCCCAAACAACGGTCGTGAACGTATCGCAGCCTTTATCGACTCGGCCAAAGAAACGCTCTGGCTGCAAAACGAGCGTTATCAGGACACCGTGATCATCGAACGGCTGGTCCGCGCCGTAAATCGCGGGGTCAGCGTCCACATCATGGCGCGGCCCGCACATAAGCTGAAAATGAACAAGTTGGTCGAGGGGATCGGCGGACTTCGTATCATGCATGACGTCGGCGCGAAGGTTCACACGCTCAAGCACCTGAAGCTGCATGGCAAGATGCTCCTCGCAGACGAGAAGCGGGCGATCATAGGATCAATCAATCTCACCCCCGGTAGTTTCGACGCAAGACGTGAGCTTGCCATCGAGACCGACGCCAGGCATGTCATAGAGCGCCTCGTTAAGGTGTCGCACCACGACTGGAAGCATTCACGTGAGCTCGACTTGTCTGACGAAGGGATCTTGGCCGACTTCGAAAAACACGGGACCGAGGGAGCAGACAAACTTGCCATCAAGGCTCGTCGCGAGAAGCATCCAACGAAGTAGATTTCTTCGCACCACGTAGCAGCCGCGGGGGGATCTTAATAGACCGCGGGCAGGCGCTCGAGCCTTGGCAGAATCCGTCGTCAATGCACAAAACGCGGAGATAACCAACACCGTCGACACTAATGCTTTAAGATGTCTCGTCATCACCCACTCCATGCGTGCGTCTGATCCGACACAACGATATGATTACGGTTGAATATCCACTCGGAAATACGGAGATGGCCGATGCGCTGCGTATTTTTGGGGTTCCTTGCCGTTGGTGGTTTTCTGATGGCAGACCCTGCTTCCGCCCAGACAACGACCCAATATCCATTTTGTATCCAGGGCGTTGATAGGTTGGAGCGGCTGTTCGTTCAGCAGTTTCCAGGAACGCCAAGCCACGGCATCCGGCACGGAGGCCGAATGCCTATCTGACCCATGGTGCAAAGCCGGCGGGAACGGAGCATCAGCCCCTGGTGGATTCCAGCCGCTTCCGGCTCCCCCGATAAACCCGAATAGCAAATGGAGCCGGTGTCAATTCGTCGGCTGCGCTCATCGTATAGTGAGCGCGATCCCTCCATACCTCGCGCATCAATTCTCCTACGCTGCAGCCGGCCAGCATACCCAACGTCTCTCATCAACAGGGTCCGGATACTCGTGTTTATATCACCAAGCGTTTATGGCTTGATGCTGGCACCGAGGTGCTTCCAGGTGACCGAAAGTTTATGGACTACGCTTCACAAGGTGTCCACTTCGGCGATAAAAAAATGCCAAAGCCGCGGCTCTCCGCCGCGCAAATGCAAATTCTATTTATGATCCAGACACTCGATTAGCAAATCGAAGCCAGACTTATTTTTGCGGCTGGTCTTCAGCGTTCGAATAAATCCCCGTCGTGCTGTCACTCGATTAAAATTCTGTACTGCCTCGGCCCCCCGCTTTCCAAGCCATCGAACATCATCAAAAGGTCGATGATTTTTCCACGATGCGACAAAACGGAGATCGCCTCCGCCTTCCCATCCGGCGTCTCCTCTAGTTCACTCAGCGTCCCCAATAACGTAGAGGTTTCATCCGCAGTATCGAGAACATGAATTTCAAAGGGTATCCGCTCATCTTGGGCCGGGCCGCTCAGAACCAGCAATTTTCCGTCGCCTAGCGGAGCAAGGTCACGGATTCCGCGGCCGATTCCGAGCGGCACCGGAATAACGCGTACGTCACCCTCGCTTATCAGCGTGCCCTCGAAGAGCTTGTCGATGCTAACGGCAATAACGAACGCTTTCGCGTCGAGCGTCGGCGCACGAAGCCCCGCCAACAGTTTCCCGCCGGCGACCACCAATCCTTCAATGTTGAGTCCGTTTGCGGTCATCAAATCCTGCGTGAAATACGGTCGAATTTGTGGAACGGAAGTCAAGGCCTCGGAAAGGCGATAGGTCGTTGTTACACTTGACGGATCGAAAACAAATTTTTGGTCCGACGATGCGCCAATCACCTGCGCCTCCGGAATTCGAGCGAGGATAAAAGCGGAACTGCGAAACTTATTGCTGTAACGAGTGCATCCATGCCCGCCAACGACATAGAAAAACGGTGACGAATATGCGACCGCTTCGCCGTCGATGTCTTTGAACTTCGCTTTTCCGCCGGAGCAGCCGATTTGAGCCGGGGGCCGACCGACCGTGTCGTTCGACGCCTTTTTTCCGACGAGTGGTAGCCTCGCGCCAGCGGCGACCTGTCCATCTCCAACAATGGCGATCTGCGCAAACCGACCCTGGTCGTCGATTACCAGACATTTTGACCGTCCGCCATCGGCCGGCATGCAGGCTAGTCCGCTGATATTCATGGCTACCCGGCCTCCATCATCAGTAAACGGCCTGGTAACCCGATAAGTTCGCGTCGGCGACAGCACGTTCGGTTCGGAATTCGCACTGGGAACGGTCCCGTGAAACAGAACCGACGCCGCAAGAATCGCACGCCAGCGTGCAATACGGGCGATCGGACCGCGCAGCAACAAGTGCGGGAAAAAGGCGATCGCGATCGCAACAACGACCGCCTCTCCAGGATAGAATGTCTTGAGCACGATCAATTGATAGATCACGTCCATGCACAGCCTCAGCAAAATGACCCGCGCCGTGGAGATCAGTCCTTCGCGCAGGCGACCACCGCGCTCCAATAGATTGGTGAGCAGCGTCCAGCAATAGGCAGAGCGCCGCGACTTTGCATCCTCGATGCCGTCATGCAGCGCGGCAATCCCCGCCATCACGGGCTGGAGGACGAAGCGGAACGCCATCGGCCCAGTCGGACGCGCAATCAATTGTTGCCGCGCGCGGTGGCGAACCTCGTCCGAAAAGCCATACAAGACTACACCAAAAACCGTGACGACGCACTGCTCGGTTGATGCAGTACGATGTCAACCATAGCCTTTGCGATCCTTGCCGCGAAAAATATAATAGACACAAATCGAGTATAGGAAGATCACCGGCAGAACAATGACGCCTCCATAGAAGATGAAACCAAGCGAAGCATCTGGCGCAGCGGCGTCAGCCACGGTGATGGAATAGGGCACCATATACGGCCAGAACATCACCCCAAGCGTCACGTATGACGCAAGAAAAAACAGCGCGGTCAACGGAAACGGCAATTCGTCACGCCGTGCTCGTGCGCTCGCAACGACGCCGACTAGTGCCGCTACGGCGAGAATCGGGAAAGCAAATCCCCAATGACGATCTTGCAGATTGCTTTGAGCAATCGCGCCTGCGTCGACCGTAACGGAAACAAAGAACGCAAGGCCCAGCGCGATGAACACTCCTCCGACAAGCCAGGGTATACGCGCGTATGCCCAGGCGCGCAGTGTCCCCTCGCTCTTTAAGACAAGCCACCCGGCGCCAAGCAGGGCATAACCGAGCACCAGGCCGATCCCGGTCAACACCGAAAATGGATGTAGCCAACCGAACGCGTCGCCTGCGTATTGGCTGTTCACGACCGGAACGCCTCGCATCATCGCGCCAATGGCCGCACCTTGAACAAACGCTACAACCACAGAGCCGAGAAAGAGGCCCCAATCCCAGAACCATTGCATGCTACCGGCGCGGTTGCGAAATTCAAAGGCGACGCCACGGAAGATCAGACCGAACAGCAGGAATAGCACCGGCAGGTAGAAAGCGCTGAGGAAAACGGCATAGACGACCGGGAAGGCAGCAAACAGGCTTGCTCCGACGATCACAAGCCAGGTCTCATTGCCGTCCCAGAACGGCGCGATCGCGTTCATCATCTGAACGCGCTTCAGTTCATCACTGGTCATGCCAAACAGCACGCCAACCCCCAGGTCGAAGCCATCCAGAATCACGTAGGCGAAAATTGAGAGGGCGATCACGTCGGCCCAGAATACGGCAAGGTTGCTCGGCTCCATGGCCATCATCCCCTGTTCGGAAGTTGATTGCCGGTTGCACTCGCAGCGTCGTCGGAAAACGCCATCGGCCGGCTGGCGGTCGCGTTATTGATTGCGGGGGTCTCGCCGCTCGGGCCCTTGAGCAGAAGCTTGAAGATGTAGGATATCCCGAAGCCGACGAAGAAAAAATACACCAACACATAGCTGCTGAGTGAGAACAGCGCTGTGCCGGTGGTAAGCGAAGGCGTTACAGCGTCAGCTGTGCGAAGCACGCCATAGACGACCCAGGGCTGACGCCCGACTTCAGCCGTGTACCAACCGGCGAGAACGGCAACGAAACCCGTTGGAAACGACAGGAAAGTGCACCACAGAAACCAGCGCGTTGTCTCAAGCCGGTCACGGAAGCGAAGCAGGTTTCCCAACCACGAGACGGCAAGCATGATCAGACCCATCCCGACCATGATGCGGAACGCGAAGAATGGAATGATTACAGGGGGCCGATCCCCTTTTGGAAACGATTCAAGGCCGACCTCGGGCGCGGTCCAGCTCCCGGATGCGATCATACTGCCGAGATGCGGGACTTCGAGCGCGAATAGATTACGCTCGCTCACCGGATCGGGAATCGCGATCAGGACTTCGCTTGCCGGTTGTTGGTTCTTCCAGCGCGCTTCGATCGCCGCAAATTTTGCCGGCTGGTGCTTGAGAACGTATAGACCGGTCAGGTGCCCGAAGAAGAGCTGGATTGGAATCAGTATTGCGACCAGTCCAAGGCTCCAGTGCAGCATTACCCGGCCCTCCTGGCGATGCACGCCGCGCAGCAAGTACCAAGCGCCAGTGGCGGCAATGCTCATCGCACTTGTCAGGAACGCGGCGAGTAGCATATGTGGCCAGCGCACCAGCTGGATGGGGCCCAGCACGATTTCTCGCCAATCCGCAGGGATAATCTTGCCATCGACGATCGTGTGGCCGATTGGAACCTGCATCCAGCTGTTGTTGGCTAGAATCCAGAACGACGAGAACATGGTTCCGAGCGCCACCATGCAGCAGGCGAAGAAGTAGACGCGCGGCGATACCCGGTCACGCCCAAGAAGCATAACGCCGAAAAATGTTGCCTCCAACATGAAGGCTGTGAACGCCTCATAGCCGAGAAGCGGTCCCTGGATCGACCCGGTGCGCTCCGCCAGGACGCTCCAATTCGTTCCGAACTGAAAGGCCATAACCACACCGGTGACCACGCCCATTCCGAACGATAAGGCAAACACTTTGAGCCAGAAGTCGAATACACGCCGATAGACAGGGTTTCCAGTCGCCAACCGCGCGCCCTCGATTGTCGCCAACCACGCACCGAGACCGATCGTGAACGAGGGAAATATGATGTGAAAAGTGATCACAAAGCCAAACTGCAACCGCGAAAGGAAAACCGGATCGAGGGCCATGGTCACCTCTTCGAATGAACTACAAGATTACAGTTTTGAAGTAGCGAACGTTGGCGCCGCAATAAAACACCTGCTTCTGAACCGGGACGAACAGCTTCAGGCCGAACAGGTCGCGTGTCATTGGCCCGCGGAGGCACCGCCATCAAGGCCCAGCACTACGACCTTGGCGGTCACGATCTTCGTTGGCCAGGCGAGCATCGTAAAGCCGGCCGCGACGGCGACCTTTTGCGCGCCGTTCGCGGTATAGGTGATCACGCCGCCGCCGATCGCTCCGCCGAGATCCTGGGCCCACAGTTTCTGGCCGTTGGCGGAATCGAGCGCATAGAAGTTGCCCCCGATATCGCCGAAGAACACGACGCCGCCGGCCGTCGGAGTCATGGCGCCGACGATCGGGTAGTTGGACTTCACGCGCCACTTCCAGACGCCGGTGTCGGCGTCGGCGGCGTAGAGCCATCCCGCCCAATGTCCCTCGGTACGGCTTTCTTTGCCGAACATGTTGAATGGGTTGAATGTCGCCATTCCGACCCAAGGCTGCCCGATCGATATCGACCGAAGCTTTTCGACACTCTGCAACGTCACCGTGTCGCACCAATCGACCTCGCCGATCATGATAAGATTCGTCCTGGGATCGTAGGCCGGGCTGTTCCATTCCGCGCCTCCCGTCGGGCCCGGACAAAAATGGACATCGGTGCCGGGCGAAAAAGGTGCGACGACATCCTCGACCTGGGTCACCGGTACGCGATACAGCAAACCGTTGGTAGCAAGATCGAAGCCATAGAGGTGTCCATCTTTCGGCGCGACCGCCATAAGCTGCTTGCCGCCCATGGTTTGAATCAGGATGGGCGGGTTGGAGACGTCGTAGTCGTGCCAGTCCTTCTTCACGACCTGGAAATGATTTTTATAGGTTCCAGTTTTGGCGTCGAGCACGACGACCGAGTCGGAATAGGAATTGTCTCCCTCACGCACGCCTATTACGAAGTCGGGGGCCGGATTGCCGCCGGGGACGTAGAGCTGCCCGGTTTTCGGGTCGAGGGTGTAGGATGTCCAGGTCCCGCCACCGCTGATGGGGATGCCGGGCGCACTTTTCCAATTCGATGCGTCGAGCCGTGTCGCGCCCAGCGGTCCCCGGACGGTGTCGCCGTCGACTTTGGGAACCAGAAAGAACTCCCAGACGATCTTGCCGCTCTTCGCCTCGAGCGCGTACATGTGCCCTTTTCCGCCTTTGAAGTCGCCGCCAGCGTTGCCGACGTAGACGAGGCCGTCGGAGGCGATCGGCGCCGATGGAACCGACTCGCCATGTTTCGGGTCCGCGATCGTCGTTTCCCAGATTCGTTTGCCGGTCTTGAAATCATAAGCCAGCACCCGCCCGTCCTGCGTGCCGCGAAACAGCATGCCGTCCAGGTAGGCGGCGCCTCGGTTGGCCGGCAGAAGGCTTGGGGGGTAGTCCTCGTGTGTTCGCCAATTCTCGGCGCAAGTCGCCGGGTTGAGGGAGAAAATATCGAATTGCGTGGTGCCGATCAGAGCGTTTTCCACCATGATCAACCCGGACTCAAAAGCAGCGAACTGATCGACGTCGTAAGTGCACAGAACTTTCAGCTTGCCTACATTCTTCGTATTGATCTGATTCAACTGCGAGTAACGATCGGAAGTAAGTGTTCTGTTATAGCTCGGCCAATCTCCAGCGGTCGTGTTGGGCGATGGGGCCTCGGCGGGAGGCGAAGACGCAACAGCCCCAGCGCCTTTGTAAGCCGCGTTCGATTCCGTCGTTATCGTGCCTAGAGGTGCGGACCAAGAAATAAGATAATTGCGTGTCATACCCCCAAGTGTAGAAATCTGGACTGGGTAAGCGAGGTACAAAGCGCCCGCTACGGCCGCGGCTGTCACGCCAAGCGCGGCAGCGATGAGTAAGAGCTTTTTCTTCATGATGGTCTCCAGTGCAAAAGATCTTACGCGTGTCCGTTTCCTTAGCGCCTCTGTCTGATTGGGAACTCAGGTCAATAACCTTAAGTGGGTCTTTGAATTGCCGGTTCGTTACCGGAGTTTCGTCGATCAAGAATGAGTTGACGGTGACGCGGTGAGCAGGTGCCTCTTCAGGATAGTGCTCATCCGATCTCATGCGGAAGGTGCCACCGGGACCCACAACCATCCACGGATGATGAGGATGTTCTCGTGCTTCAGCGTCAACCGGATCATTATCAATTTGGATCACACTCACAATTGCAAACTCCGTAAGGAGTAGAAAACGCTATCGCGACATTGCTAGCGCGTCCCAAGCGACCTTCCGATCGGCCGAGCAAATGTCGCCGATCAATTGCAAGACCTGACATTTGCAAGCTCGGATCGGGTTGGCTATGCATTTCCGGCAAATCACCATGACCGATTAGTGGTGGGCGCGCGTCAGGGTGGTCGAGGGCAGCTCGCCGAACGGCTTTGGAGTTCGAGCTCATACCCGACTCCGTTTTATAAATGGTCAATTATCCGAACCAGCATCATGGGCGGAGGCTATTACGCAGCGTTTCTTGGTGATTATGTATTTCCGGCAGATTTCCAAATTTTTTTAGTCGACTTGCGAAATCGTTCACGAACCGAGATCATACGGTCACATTGAGATGGTTCATGAAGGAAGGATATACCTCATGATAAAGACCTTACTTCTGCTAAGCCTCTCGCTGTTCAGCCTCACGAACGCCAGAGCCGCAACATTCGAATGCCCCCGTACTCTAAAACCTAATAATCCCGCAAAGCTCGAAGAGATCAAGGGTCTGCTTCCGAACGACAACGCGATGATTGATGGTAGCCGGCTTAATGCGGTCATCAACACCCTGCGACAAGAAGGTATGCAAAAGAGTCAGATCATAGACCATCTTGTCGGCGCTTACTGTCCGATGGTCGTGCAGCAAAGCACGCTTGCTGAAGCAGAGAAAGCCATGCGTGTTCGGCGCTTCACCGGTGAGGTCACGCGGCTAGTCTACAGCCTCGAAAGCGGATTGGACGTAATCATCAATGTACCGCTCACACCTGATGTCGTCGATGCGCTCAATACCACCGCACGCAAGCAGGGCCTTTCGGGTTCAGCTTGGATCGCCATGACTATAGAAAATGCGCTCCAGCGATAATAGCGCGCCGCGCGATGTCACGTATGTAGCTTGACGCAGGCGACGAGACCGGTGTCGCGCTGCTTTTGGTGCTATGGCGGCGATCAGACCGGCGCTGAACAACCAAATTTGGCACCGTATACTTCCGCGGTCCGCGCACTTCGGCCAATCGCTGATTCTGAGAGCTGGGAGCCGACCTGAATTTTCGTAATCATGGTCTGTTTATTTTTTCGTACCCGGCCGTCTCTGCATAGCCGACGCGACGGATTCTGCGGGATTCCGGTGCGAGCTCCCACGTCCGAATTAATGCAGTCACCGGTGAATTGAAAACGGATATGATTGTCAGAAAGCTAATTCGGATTGTTGGAAGGCTCACCACAGCAGGCTGGTACGTTATTTCAGGGGATACATTATGCCGGTTGAGCAACGCGGGTCAGTCGCAGCCGTCGATAGCTCCCTCATCACGGAATGCTCCACAACGCGCTGGATCTGCCGTATTCGCATAGGCGAACAGTACGGGGTCTAAATAGCATAGCTGTGGCCCGAGATACCAAGAGTCATCGGGATTGATATGGGAGATCATCATGCGAGGCACTATTGTAGTGACGGTTTTGGCCTTGACCGCAGCGACACTGAGCCTACCGGTTGATGCGCTCGCTGGCCTGATGCCAACCCCGACCCTTCAGAAGGGGCTATCCACAAATATAGAACAGGTCCGGGGCTTTGTTGCCCGCGGTCCGCGGGGCGGCTTCGTCGCCGGACGGTCCAGCTACCGCGGTGGATACCGTGGCGCTTATCGCGGTGGCGTTTATCGTGGTGCAGCGGTAGGCCGTGGAGTCGCGGTGGGCGTCGGTGCTGCTGCCGTCGGTGCCGCTGCTGCGGGAGCATATTACGCGCCGCGCTGCGGATATTATCCTTACCCTCCGTGCTACTAGCGGTTTAGTGGCGGTTATCGAGGGCTCGGTGAGCGCCGCGCCTGTCACCGCAGCCATGCTGGTCTCGGCTGCTAGGCAGCGACGCGCCGGAACTGCCAGGGCGCACCGGCTGGAAACTATCGTTCTCAACCCGCCACGAATGATCTCGGGTTGGGTAGAGTCGAGGATGGGCGCGGTAGCTTGGGCCTATGGCCAACGCCCCGTTTCCCATCCCCGCTCATCAGTAGGGTCGAGGGCTGGCGCGCCTGTGTGGCCCGGGGTCCCGACCCACACCACGTCTCCAGTCCCCTCCACGTCGCACGCAGCATGCGGATTTCCCGCACTGCGCGCCCCCATTTGCTTCACGCCAACGCTTATGGGACCTACCCTGCTGGGGCGACTTTCGGCCCGTCGCGTCGCACTCTGTAGCCGTTGAACAGCCCTAGAGTGTCGTACAGCCACCGCCTATTCCATCGTTCCCAGCCGAAGCCCTTTCGTTTCTGAGCATGCGCCAGATGGCGCCTGACCTTCTTCTCCACCCGGTCTTTGATGAAGCTGAAGCGCTCGCTGGAATGCCCCACCGCGAAATAGTTCGCCCACCCCCGGAGCATCGGATTGATCAAGTTTATCACCCGTTCAATCGGTTGCGACCGGTGTCGGCGGAACACCTCTTTGAGCGTCCGCACCAGCGCCGTCCGCTTTTTGAGCTTGGGCGTGTAATGCGGCCGCATCGCTCCGCTTAGACCGCGGAGGTAGCGGAACTCAAAACCCAGGAACCCGAAGCACTCACCGCGCTCAAGGTCCACCTGGGTCACCTTCTCTATCTCGCCGCCCGCGCCCGGAGCGCCTCCGACAACAAAACCCATCGTCAGAAAATATTAGCATCAACCAAGCTGCGGCTCGTCAGTTTATTGATCATTCATTGCAACACGCGGGGAACCGGTAGCACCGGGTCACCATCCGTGCTCGTTCCGGTGATGACCACCACCGAGGCCGTGGTGCCGGCGCGCAGTTTGATGTTGTCTGGAACCTTCTCGATGCGCACCATTACCGGTATGCGCTGCGCGAGTCGAATCCACTCGAAGGTCGGCTTGACGGAGGGCAACAGCTCGAATCCTGTGCTCCCGTTTTGCTGGGCAATGCCCCAGCCGATGCTGTCGACGCTGCCCTTCAAGGGAGTGTCGGGATAGCTCATCAGCGTGACAACGGCCCGATCGCCTTTTTGGAAATTCCCCACGAAGGTTTCCCGGAAGAATGCTTGGACGTAGAAGCTATTGGCATCAATCACGGCCAGCATCGGTTGATGGGCAACCGCGGAATCCCCGACGCCCGATGGTGACCCAATCGCGTTGTGCGATTGAGGTGATGCGGCCGGTCTCGGCGAGAAGTTTTCGCCAAGCGTCCTGGCAGGCGTCGAGAATAGCGGTGTAGTCGGTGAACACGCGGTTGGCGAGATAGGTCTGGCGCAGATACTGCCAGATGTTCTCGGCTGCGTTGAGTTCGGGGCATGCTGGCGGTAGTGGGACAAGGGTGAGATTGCTGCTGGGTGGGTTGAGCTTGCGGGTGGTGTGCCACCCGGCCTTGTCGAGGATGAGCAGCGCATGCGCCGAGGGCGCGACGGCACGGCCGATCGTCTCGAGGTGCGCCTGCATGGCCTCGGTGTCGGCCTGCGGCATGATGAGGGCAACTCCGGTATCGCGGCTCGGGCAGACGGCGCCGAATACATAGGCGTTCTCGTAGCGCTGATCCTTGGGCTGACGTGGCCGCGATCCTTTCCTGGCCCACTGATAGACGAGACTGTTCTTCTGGCCGACCCGCATTTCGTCCTGGAACCAGACTTCGATCGGCGTCCCCGGGGCGAGCGTGCTCACGATCCGCGCGACCTGCGTTGGAAAGTTTTTTTAAAAGCTGCAATCGCCTCCGGATCCTGGACGGGGTGCTGCGGTCGGGCGCTGATGTGCGAAAAGCCGAGCTTCTTCAGAGCCCGCCCCAAGCTCACTTCCGACAGTTCGACGCCGAAGGGCTGACCCACAACACGCTTGTGGCCGACGCAGCGCCAGCGCACGACGCCGTCCGTCGCCGGGTCGGGACCGGTCTCGACGAGTTGCTTCAGCCCTTCCTTCTGCTCCTCGGAGAGCTTCGACGGCCGCCCGGGCGGTTTGATGTCGATCAGCCCCTCCGGACCGTACTGGTTAAAGCAGTGCACCCAGTCTCGCAGCGTCTGCCGGTCCATGCCGCCTCGGTGCGGTTCATCCCGTCATGAACCGCCGCCAGCGCCAACAGCCGACGGGCTTGCGCGCCGTCTTTGGCCCTTGCTGCAAAGCGCCGTAGCTCATCCGCCCCGAAATCCTGCCGTAGCCTGACCGCCCCGCCCATCGCCGATCTCCCGAATCACTCCGGTCAGGCAAAAGAGAATCACAGCGGCGGTCGCTTTACAAAACAGAGTCACCATTTCGGATAGCCCTGCGCGTTCTTTGGAATCGCATTTGTTGGCGGTATCGAATTCTTTTGGGAAGGGCTGAGATTGTTGCTTCCGGTTGTGGCTGTGTTCGTCGCTGCCCCGGGTTGCTGGGTCCAGCCGTTGCTTCG
>WNFD01002247.1_pt1 | contig 24716 bp, 24 predicted proteins | sample 5400491 | NCBI WGS metagenome assembly WNFD01 (sample SAMN13153343, study PRJNA577476) | soil metagenome | isolation source: 120 cm saprolite under Douglas fir tree site 2 hole 2 replicate 2 | place: USA:California | collected 2015-04-18
GCACAACGACGACGTATGCGCTGGTGCTCCAGATTGGCACCGCGGGCCTTGCCATCAACGGAATTGACGTGCTGAACGCCCACGACGTGACGCTCAACCACGTGGAAATCGCAAACTTCGACTACCACGCAGCCTACGACCAGTCCAACGGCTGCAACAACCAGGTCCTCGGCTCGTACATCCACGACAACGGCATAACCACCGGTGTGAGCGGGATTTTCTGGGGCTCAACTACGACGGGATGCACGAATGGCGGCCTTATCGCCAACAACGTCGTCGAGAACAACGGGAACGGAATTGCGCTCTATTCGGGTGGCAGCAAAACCATACCGGCGAACGTGACCGTAGAGGAGAATACTTTCGTCGATAACGCAGGCTACGGAATCGTCGTTTGGGGCGACAACAACATTGTAGCCAACAACGTCGCATACGGTAACGGCGATCCCTTGAATGATCCTCAAGGCACGATCCATACAGGAGTGGCGAACCTCGTCGACCACAATGTTACGTTCAGCCCGACGAGCACTTCAAGGTCGGGTTGGTACTTGGCGGGCGGCTGCTGTCTCACAAACAACTTGGCGCAAGATCCGCTGTTCGTCAGCGCCCCAACCAAGAACTGGCATTTGACGCCTTCGTCACCAGCTATCAGTTTCAGCAACACAAACTACGTCCAGCCCGTTGACAAGGATGGAGTCACGCGCGGCCCGAGCTACGACGCTGGCGCTTACCAATTCGTATCGGTTTCGCTCTCCCCGAATAGCCTGACTTTTGCCAGCCAGAGTGTCAACACAACCAGTACGCCTCAGACGGTCAACCTGACCAATAGCGGCAACACAACTTTGAGTATCACCGGCATCTCAATCACCGGCACAAATGCGGGCGACTTCGCCCAGACCAACACCTGCGGCACCTCTGTAGCCGCCGGAGGCAACTGCACCATCAGTGTAACCTTCACGCCATCGGCCACCGGAACTCGCACCGGGACTCTGACTATTACCGATAACGCCAGCAGCGGCCCGCAGACGGTGAGCTTGACGGGCTCGGGGCAGTAACGGTTCGGACTTCACGCGCAAATGGCAGAGATTGTCCTGAGTTGCAGATTACAGCCGCTTGGCGCAGTGAGTCTGAGAGAGGTACATCATCTAAGCACGGTTATTCACAATCCTGCGGGAGAACTTGAGATGCCAAGGAAACGCTGGTTCGATCGATTTCACTTACGACTTGCGAAGTTGTTAACGAAAAGACTCACTATCGGAATGTGCGCTGGCCTCTTCCTCCTTGTTTGGTGCCTCAGGAGCCGCATCATGGCGCAGACTCAGGATGTGGTACTGGTGGGCGCGGCCGACATCGGCGGGTGCGGCCCGACACCGGCCCACTCGCAGGCCACAGCGGCTCTGCTGGATTCCATCCCAGGTACGGTATTCGTGGCGGGCGATCTTGCGTATCCGAATGGAGCAGAAACCGAGTTCACCAGGTGCTATGACGCCACATGGGGCCGCCAGAGGTCCAGGACGACCCCGATAGTCGGGGTTCACGACCTCATCGCCCCTAACGCTCAGGGTTACTTCAATTATTTCGGGACGATCGCAGGTGATCCGAGCAAGGGCTACTACAGTTACAACTACGGCGCGTGGCACGTCATCATCATCAATGATATCTGCTCAACCGCAACCGGCGTCGATGGCTGTACCGCCACGTCGCCGGAGGGCCAATGGCTGCAATCTGATTTGGCTGCCAACCCGACAACCTGCACGGTGGCGATTTGGCATCAGCCGCTTTATAGCTCCACGAGCAGCGCGGTCACGACTGCAATGAAACCGTTTTGGCAGATCCTCTACAATGTAGGTGCAGATTTGGTGATCAACGGCCATGCCCACAACTACGAGCGCTTTGCCCCGCAAGATCCCAGCGGCAATCTGGACCTGACAAAAGGTCTCCGCGAGTTCGTCGTTGGTACGGGTGGCGAATCGCTCCAGGCCTTCACTGCTACCGCGCCCAACAGTGAAGTCCGCAACAGCAGCACCTATGGCGTATTGAAGCTAACGTTGCACGCAACCAGCTACGATTGGCAGTTCATACCTGTCGCAGGTCAAACTTTCACTGACTCAGGCACCCAGGCATGTCATTGACGGTAGCCCGCTGCTCCTAGCAGCATCGTCGAAAATGGCGCGAGGAGAAGACGAGGGGAAATGTTCATGAGAAGCAGGATTCTTTGTTGTTTCGGGGCTGGGATTTTTCTTGTGACGGCTGTGTACGCACGCGCAGCCCAAGCGAAGCCGGCGGCCTCGACAGCCGCCGAACTGACCGCAGCACGGGAGCCCAGAACGGCTGGCCAAGATGCACAGGAGCGTCCTGAGCTCCATCGGCGGAATCCGCGATACCAGTTGTGTAAAGACGATGTCCTACAGCTGAATTTCGCTTTGACTCCAGAGTTTAATCAGACTGTCACGGTCCAGCCAGATGGTTACATCACTCTGCTGGCTGTCGGCGATCTTCACGTGGAAGGACAAACAGTGCCTGACGTCACTGAGTCGATTAGGGCCGCCTACGCGAAAACATTGCACAACCCTATCATTGCGGTCCGGCTCACAGACTTTGAAAAACCCTACTTCATCGCGGGTGGAGAGGTTGGACATCCGGGCAAGTTTGAATTGCGCGGAGACACGACATTGACACAAGCAGTAGCCATCGCGGGCGGTTTCACAGAAAGCTCGAAACACTCACAGGTCTGGCTTTTCCGCCGTGTTTCGAACGATTGGGTAGAAACAAAGCAGTTCAACCTGAAGAAAATGTTCAAGAACGGCAATTTGCGTGAAGACGCGCATCTGAGACCCGGCGACATGCTGTATGTGCCCAGGAACACGTATTCGAAGGTGAAACGCTTTATTCCTGTCGCGACACTGGGAACATATTTCCATCCAGGGTTGTAACCGCCGCACCCTGAATTTATCCAAGGAGGTTGACCGTGGATGAAGTGAAATCCGGGAAGCAGAATGGCAACAATGTCTCCGCGCCGGCTTTTTCGCTGCGGGATTTGTTGAGCGTGGTGTTTCGCCGCCGGCGACTGATGCTTCTCTCTTTCGGTGGACTCTTATTGGGCGCCGTTCTTGCGATTACAATCTTGCCCGCGACTTATGAAGCTCAGATGAAAATCCTGGTGGACCGTGAACGTGTCGACCCGGTCGTATCCACTCAAGGTGATGTAATCGAGGCCGACCGCAACCTGACGCCGGACGAGGTTACATCGGAAGTTGAGTTGTTTCAGAGCCGCGACTCTCTTAAGGAGACCGTCGTTGATTGCGAGCTTTACGAGGTGAAGGACAGGTGGTCTCTTGCAGCAATCAAAATGCGCGCGCTGAGAGCCATTGGATTAGCACCGGACAAGGACAAGCGGATTTTTCAAGCGGTCCTCGATCTGGAGGAGCACCTGCAAGTAATCCCAGTGAACAACTCAAATCTAATCAAGGTTACGTATGACGCGCATTCCCCGCAGCTCGCGGAGCATGTGCTGACTGAGCTGGGAAACCTCTATCTTCTGAAGCACGCGACGGTGCACCGCCCACAAGGCACTTCCGAGTTTTTCCAGAAGCAAGCGGACGAGTACAGGAATGAACTGGCCGATGCACAGTCTCGCCTGGTCAAAATGAATCAGCAAACCGGCGTGATTTCGGCGGACTTCGAGAAGCAAGTCACATTGCAGAAGCTCAGCGACTTCGATGTCTCACTTGAGCAAACACGGGCTGCCATCGCCGAAACAAAACAGCGGGTCCACGCTTTGCAGGAAAAAGAGGCGTCCATTCCCTCTCGCGTTACAACGCAGATCCGCACGGCGGATAATCCCCAACTCATGGCGAACCTGAAAACTACCCTGCTAAACCTGGAAATCAAACGCACGGAATTGCTGGAGGCATACGACCCAAGTTACCCGCTGGTGCAGGAGGTAGAAACGCAGATTACTCAGGCTGTTGCCGCAATCGCCGATGCTAAGGCAGGGGCAGTTCGCGAGGAGACGACCGATCAGAATTCCACTCAGGAGTGGGTCAGAACGGAAATGGCCAAAGCAGAGGCTGATTTGGTGGGATTGGAAGCTCGCTCTTCGGTGCTGTCCGGTGCGCTCAGAACTCTTCAGAATAAGGCGCTAAAATTGGACCGGCAATCCGTGGTTCAGCAGGAACTCTTGAGAACGGCTAAGGCGGACGAGGACAGCTATCTACTCTTCCGCAGAAAGCGTGAGGAAGCCCGCATCGCCGACGCGCTTGATCAACGCAAGATCATCAATGTGGCCATTGCGGAGGCTGCGACGTTTCCTTTGGTTCCGATCGGAATTCCGTTGGGGATCAAACTGCTCCTTGCGGTTGTGATAGCCGCAATGGTGAGCCTGGGCGCGGGATTCCTCGGCGAGCATCTCGACCCTTCGTTCCGAACTGCAGCCGAGGTTAAGGAATACCTGGATATTCCGTTGCTGGCCACCATTCCAAGAAACGGCCACTAGGTAGAACTCATGTTCCTCAATCATTTCGGTCTACGCGAACAGCCATTCGGGGTTACTCCCGATCCTCGTTTTCTTTTCTTCAGCCCCTCACATCTTGAAGCGTTGGCTTCCCTGTTTTATGGGATCCAGACCCAGCGTGGCTTCATGGCCCTGATTGCAAAGCCAGGAATGGGCAAAACCACGCTGCTCTTTCACCTTTTGGAGAATATGCGAAATTCCGCCCGCACGGCCTTTTTGTTCCAAGGGCACTGTGACTCGCGCGAGCTTCTACGCTCCCTCATGATCGATCTGGGGGTCGATGACCAGGACGATAACCTCGGGCGTATGCAGCGCAAGTTGAATGAGATTCTGGTCCGCGAATTGCGAGCCGGCAGGCGCGTTGTCGTTGTGATTGACGAAGCACAGAACCTTGGCGACTCCGTCCTCGAGACGGTACGGATGCTTTCCAACTTCGAGAGCCCAGGAACGAAACTTATGCAGATCCTTCTCGCCGGCCAACCGCAATTGGCAGATAGATTGGCAAGCGGAAACATGGTTCAACTACGACAGCGAATTTCGATTTTGAGCCGGCTGGCGGAATTTAGCCCCAGTGAGACAGCGGATTACGTTAGCAATCGACTGCAGGTCGCCGGCTATCGTGGCGAGCCGCTTTTCACACCCGAAGCGCTGGCGATTATCCATGCCCGAAGCGGAGGGATACCACGGAATATCAACAACCTGTGCTTCCATGCAGCAACTTTGGGCTTCGCAAATGGTCAAAAGCATATCGACGCATCCATCCTGCACGAGGTGCTGGAGGATCTGGATATGGAGTTGCTTGGGTCAGGTGCAGCCAACAAAGTGAGCCGTGTGACTTACCCGTCGAACCCACCGATGATTCCACGTTTCGGAGCGAGCTTGAAGACGTGTTGACCAGGGATGACCGAAGGTTATCAAGATCGTTCTTTTTGATTTGGCCGATCGCTGTCAGATATTGAGAATCGTAGGTTACACCCGCGCTGCAGATTCGAGCGGTTAACGTATGTCGATCTCGGGGTGTGCAACGGAGGCATTCTCATGGATGCCAGCGAGGGTGGAGTAAGATTTCAAGGAGTCCAACACCTGCGTAAGAGCCAACTCGTACGCCTTAAGTTCGAGTTTCCAGGAATGCGCAAGTTCATCGAAGGCACAGGGCAAATTGTATGGGTGGATAAATCCGGAAAAGGCGGTGGTCTGCAGTTCACCGACGTATCTGTACGCACCCAGCATCTCATCAAACACTGGCTGGACTCGGAAACGGCATATAACGTTCGGAATGAAGAGGATGTTTACCACTCTGAGTCCGCTGTGGCATTCGCTGGGCCAGCCAATCTGGGCGGCGTGCCGGGCGAAACGAAGAGGAATGTTCATGAGCAAGAGCCAGATGAGTCCGTGTCTGAGGGCGCCCTGCCCTCCGAAGGTTCAAATCGAACCTCCAGATATTCAGATCACAATTCGAGGGCCCGAAGCAGCTCGACCTGGTCGATGAAAATGGTTTTGACAATGATAGCCGTATTCGGAGTCGTGGTCACTGTTGGTGCACGCTTGTTTCAAATGCACCGCAGTGAAGTGCTCCGTGCAAGTCCTGTCAGCGGTGAAATGCTCCATGCAAATCTCGTCGGCCCCGAATTGCCTAGCGGTCCTTTCTGGGACCTCAAGGTGGAGCCTAGTGGACAAGACTTGCAGGTAGAATGGAACCAAAATGCCGATGCCCCGGATAGAGCGGTGGGTGGACTTCTGACGATCACAGATGGTTCAAGTCGGTTAGAGCGGGATCTGGACCCGAGCGAGCTGCGAAGTGGAAGGATCGTGTATACGCCGGTGACGGACGATGTAGTTGTGCGCCTGGAGCAAGTAAGCATGAATTCAGCGCGGCCGGTTAGTGAGACCGTGCGCATCGTCAATAGCAGAGTATTTCAGCTCCCGCTCCAAGCGACAACAAAGGATTCATCGCCGCGTACGTCAAGAACCTCGGCGCTTGTGCACTACCCAGCCGGCCGGCCGGTGCCCGACAGGAAAGGTTCCTCGGAAAAACCTTTGGCATCCCGATTCACAGGTGCTGGTTCGCTCCCGGAAAAATCTGGCGAAGCCTCCAAAATAGCAGTACCGCAGGTCCAAAGGGATTCAGAGGGGATTATTTTCGCTGCAGTTCCTGCAGCATCGCGTCCGATCTTAGAAGCTGGAGTCCCTGCCCTTGCTCCTTCTGCAGCCATTGCGACAAGCGTGCCAGAGCCACCTTCGCGGTCAGTTGCCCCATTGTCAGAGGTGCCTAGCCCTGAGTTGGCTGTGCTGCAACAATCCAAGCCTGGAGGCAATGTTGAACCGGCTCAGCTCATCGCGCGAAGGGATCCTGTATATCCGAAGAGGTTAGGACAAACCACCATCACTAGAGACGTCGAACTACGTTTCAAGATTGGTACGGAAGGCAGCGTGCACGATGTGAATGTGGTAAGGGGCAATCCTCTTTTGGCAAGCGCGGCCGTTGAAGCTGTAAAGACGTGGCGATACAAACCGGCACAACTCAATGGGATCCGAGTCGAGACACAAGCTTCCGTTGTTATTATTTTCAAGCCGAACTAAACCCAAATCTGCCGTAACGTTCCAGGAACTAGGCGATGCTCGTCGTGCGGCACGCGAAGTTCAAACGACTCCACGCGATCATCCGTGAACAAGTGAATTCTGATGCCGACGAACGGACACCACAGATCGGATGGCTCACAAGTTGATTAGAGGAATGGTGTATGAGCAAAAATATAGAGGTACTGTTACGAGCCAAAGAAACAACGGGGCTGTTTGGATCAAAAGGAATTTCTCAAGAGAGTCTGGAAGTTCGGCGGCCACCCTCCCGCTTTGATCCGGTCGGCAGTGAAGAAGAGGCCGAATTGGTCCAGCGAGTGTTCCTGCTACCCGCTTACGAAACGCCACACGTGGTGGTTTTCTATCGGGTTGGGGACATTGATGGAGGGGTCGGGATTTGCGCTCGCGCGGGACAAAACCTGGCAAAGCAGACAGGCTCGTCGGTATGTATGGTAGAGGGGGATCTCCATTCACCGTCTTTGCACGAATACTTCGGTATCGACAATTTCCGCGGACTGACGGATGCCGCCCTCGACCCAGGACCTATCCGAGATTTCGTTCACTCGCTTCCGGGAAGCAACCTCTCGGTACTCACGGGCGGTTCTCGTTGCGGGGAGGGACAAACTTTGTGGAAATCCGAGCGGATGCGATCCCGCCTGGCAGAACTCCGCGCAGAGTATTCCTACGTCCTGGTCGATGGCCCGCAGTTGAGCAAACACTTTGACGCAATGCTCCTCGGCCAGATGGCTGACGGAGTTATTCTGATTTTGGAGTCAAGGGTTACACGTCGCGAGACGGCACGAACGGCCAAAGAAAATCTGGCCGCAGCCAATGTCAAGATATTGGGTGCAGTGCTCAACAACCACACCTTTCCCATTCCCGAAACTCTCTACAGAAGGGTCTAACAAGGAAGAACGGCATTGCACGCTGAATCCTGGCAAGAGTTAGCCGGCAGAATTCAACCTTTAAAATATTCAAGGAAATTCGCGGGAATCAGATGAAGCCTGATTTTGTCAGAGATGAACCGGTGGTTAGCGCAACTACCGAGGTTCCCAAGTATGAACAGAGAATGGAGTTTGACATCCATGGTGTGGTGGGAATTCGGCTCGTCGATCCGTCATCCGCCGACGTGGCGGCTGTTAGGAAACAACTTGGACCTCCCCAGAGGCCGTTGTTGCGCGAGCCTGATATTACACTCCGCTTTGTGGAGCATTTGATACCTCCTCGGTTACGACATTTGGGGCCCAGGCAAAAAGGATTCACGGACGATGCATTTTTCGTTTTTGATCAGGGGACGAACAGCGGGATCGCCAGGATTCCCTTTGATCTGGTGGGGGGCCCTTGTGAAATTGTTTGCGAGCGCGGCGTGGGGTCGGTGCCGCTTCTCATGCCGATACTGAGTTTGACGGCCCTCGCGAAGGGGTTTGTGGCAGTGCATGCGTCGGCCTTTGTCCATGATGGCATCGGCATCCTGATGGCCGGGTGGGCTGAGAGTGGAAAGACGACAACGCTTCTGGGATTTGCTTCCGAGGGAGCAGAGTTCGTTGGGGAAGAGTGGGTCCTACTCAGTGGAGACGGAGAAACAATGTGTGGACTTCCGAGAGATATAGAACTCTCGCCCTCTCATCTCGAAATCGTTCCAGATGTTCGTAGAGGGATCAAGCGTTCGAGGCTTTGGGCGTTCGAAAGTCTTCGTCAACTGAGCAAAATACAGGGAAGCCTAAGCAAGAAAGCCAACGACACATTCCCCGCGAATGCGTTGCGGAGAGCAATTTCAGCTGTCCAGCGGAGGCTCCTACCCAAGGTAAGTCCACAAGAGATTTTCGGCAGCCGGGTAGGCTCGCTGATCGCAAAGCCGGAGAAGGTATTCCTGTTGATTGGTCACAATGATACGCGGGTGGAGGTGAAACCGACTCCGCCGATCGAAATGGCGCGTCGGATTGCGCACATGACGCAATATGAACAGATCAGGTTCATGGAACACTATCTGGCTTTCAAATTTGCGTTTCCTGAAGTGAAGAACGCCTTCCTTGCGGAATCGTCTGCGTATCAATATGAATTGCTTTCGAGCGCGCTAAAGACGAAGGAAACCTATACAGTTTTGCACCCGTATCCGATAACCTTTTCCTCGCTGTACGAAGCGATAAAGCCATTCTGCGAGAGCAGGAAGAATGTCCACAACGAAGCCTTCTGCGCGCTCGCATGAAACTCAACTACCGGATTTAGCGGGGTTTTCTCTGAGGGGAATATTTTTTGCAGACAATTTTAGTTCGCCTGTCCCTGCGCGGACGAAGAGTGCGAACAAATGAGCTCGGTACGAGCATTCGTGCAGGACGACATTCCTGAGGTGCTCGCGTTGGCGTGCAGGTTCTTGCAGGGCGACAGCGGTTGCCCGCCCCCGGCGAAGTAAGATTATTTCCGGGAGCTTTTCAAACTGTACTTTTGCGAGACAGGGAGAGCAAGATTGTCGGCTGGTATATGTACTACCTGAAGGATAAAGGCGTTGGCCAAGTCGTCCAGATTGGGGCGTCACCTTCCTCGGTTGATGCGGTACTCGATCATCTCAGTTACGACGCATGGACCCATGGCGCCATAGCTCTCCACGGAAGACTGGAGCCGCACCTTTCACAGAAACTATCGGGGAAATATTGTTTCTATTTTCTGGGTAATCGCCTGCTCGTATATTCCCGCACTCCTGAATTGGCGCGACAAGTTCAGAGCGGGGGCGCATTCCTCACGCGGCTGGATGGTGAGTGGTGCTTAAAGTTCGGGACACCAGAGCCGGCAACGCGTCGCGGTGCAATAGGTTACCCAATAAGCAGGGCGAACTCGGGCCGGACTATGCAGCTTGTGGGAAACGAATTCAAAGCGAGAACTTCCGAGTCTGCCTCGCAAGTGAACACGGCATGGTAGTGCGAAGCAAAGCGGAGTGGTGGTAAGAAATTCGAGAAGGAATTTGATTTTCCCCGGCTTGCCTGACGCGCCGACAGAGAAGACCAAACATGTTGGAAGCTATAGCTGAAGTTGACCGGCCGGAATTCCGGGGCGAACGGGATACGACCCAAACGCAGATTCGGGGCTCCAGCCTATTTCTAGTTGGCAAATTGCTATCCCTGGGCATCAATTTCTGCGCGCAGGTCCTGATGGTGCGGTTTCTCCCCGTCGCCCATTATGGCGCGCTTGCGTACGGGTTGTCGGTCGTCGCTTTCCTTCAACTCTTCGCCACGCTGGGCCTGCAAGAAGCAATTTCGCGGTATGTACCTATCTATTACAAAAATGGCGATCACGAAAAACTCTTTGGGACGATTTTCCTCACGGCCGGTGTGATCTTCGGAACTGGAGTGCTCATCGTTGTGAGTGTAGTGGGAGCTCCCGGGCTGCTTTCCCATTGGCTAACTCATGAAGAGCTTGCACTGCGGCTGCTGCCCATATTGATCTTCCTGGTTCCAGTCGAGGCTGCCGACGCGATGTTGGACGGACTCTTCGCGAGTTTCGCCGGCACGCGCGCGATCTTTTTTCGCAAATACATACTTGGGCCGGGGCTCAAGCTCGGCGTCGTCGTGCTCCTCATGTTCAAGAACGCAACGGTGGCATTCCTCGCCTATGGGTATGTCGCTGCCAGTGTCTTCGGCGTCTTGATGTACAGCTGGATGTATTTGCGGCTACTGCGTGAACAGCAACTCCTGCAGCATATCAAGCCAACGCGAATCCAGATTCCGGTAAGAGAGATCCTGGCTTTCGTCGTCCCAGGGCTCAGCTCGATACTGGCCACGGTGGCGCTCTCCATAGTCAGCATCTTTCTCCTAGGAGCCATTCGAACCATGTCAGAAGTCGCTTACTTCCGGGCGGTCCTTCCGCTTGCACAACTCAATGGCGTCGTCATGTCAAGCTTCACGCTCCTTTACATTCCGTCCGCGACGCGCCTGTTGGCCAGCTCGGACCACGCGGCGATCAACAAGCTCTACTGGCAAACGGCTGCGTGGATGTCTGTGCTGTCATTCCCCATCTTCGCCATGACCTTTTCTCTGGCGCAACCGTTGACCGTATTTCTTTATGGAGCTCGCTATGAGCAGGCCGCCCCTATCCTGGCCCTGCTATCGTTTGGCAGTTATTTCAACGTAGCGCTCGGATTTAACTTGCAAACCCTCAAGGTAATCAAGAGGCTGCGTTACATCACGGTGATCAGCGTGCTGGCTGTCCTGCTCAATGTCGTCTTGAACCTTGTCTTGATCCCGCGATTCGGGGCAACAGGCGCTGCAATTGGCACTGCGGCGTCACTGATCATTTACAACCTTCTGATGCAGGTAGGGCTGCTTAGAGCATCGAATTTCAACGCATTCCAGCGTGAGTACCTGCCCATTTATCTCACAATCGCCCTGAGCGCGGCAGGGCTCTTCTTTTTCGAATTCTATAGTTCCGCGAGTCTTTACGTGGCGGTGCCTTTAGCTGGATGCGTCTCTGTGATCGTCGTCGCTGCTGCCAAGAAGAAGCTCGGAATTATGGAAGTCTTCCCGGAGTTACACAGCTTACCCTTCGCGAGGCTTCTGACGTGACGATGTACACGCCCGCATTCGAGAGAAACACCTCTTTTGACACGTTTGCAATGAGGCACGCGATGGTGCTGCTGGCGTGTGCTGTCGCCGGCTTCGGCATCCTCTTTCTGCTGTATCAGAGTGCAATGCTGGCGGCGGGCGCGCTGATCATCGGGGGTGTTCTTGCCTTGATGTTTCGGTGGCCGGAGATAGGAACGCTGGTGGCTCTCTTCGCAATTTATTCCAACGTCGGTGTTCTCGCGATGAGATCCCAGGGGGCAATTCAGGCGACAGCGGGAAGTGCCGACCAAAATCCACGGATCGCCATCGTGTTGGCGGCGATAGCGTTACTGCTGTTCGTGCCGCTGGTTCATCAACTTTTGATCCGCAAAGAACAATTCATTTTTGACCGCGGATTTGTTCTCATGGTGGTTTTTTTCGGAGCTTTACTCGTGTCGTCATTATTTGCCAGAGACGGGCGCCTTGCGGGAGCACGGGTTGCCGGCTATTTGGTAGAGGGCCTGGGCCCCTATTTTTTACTGACCAATGTAGTTCGGGATTTGTCCACCTTAAAGCGGGCAACCTGGGCGCTGCTTCTGGCCGGCAGCCTGATGGGGGGACTCACGGTCTACCAAAGGGCGACACATACTGAGGACAGAATTTATGGCGGCATGGCTCAGATGGGGACGGATGTGACTTTGACTGCAAGCGGGCAGGAACGATCGCTGCGACCGTCAGGTCTCACAGAAAGAGGCGGAGCCCAAGGCCAGTTACGAGCAGCTGGTCCGATCGGTGAGACCAATCGGTATGCCCAGATTTTGCTTGTGCTTCTCCCTCTGGCCGTCCTGATGATTCGCACAGGGAGCTCAGGCACGTTACGAGCGCTCGGACTGGCTGCTGGCGGCTTCATCCTCGGTGGTCTTTTGTTGACGTTCTCGCGAGGGGCTATGCTCACGGGTGTCGTCTTGCTTGCCATGATGGCATGCATGCGATTGCTAAAGCTCCGCCATGTTCTTGCGTCCGTGCTTGGGGTGAGCGTACTTGTCGCGGCTTTTGCACCCGCGGTGATTGCCCGGATGGCGACTCTGGAGCATTTGAATAGCCTTCTATTCAGAACAGGCTACACCTATCGAGCGCCCGACAGTTCCGCGGTCCGTCGCTACGTATTGAATGCCACGACGTGGCATGTGTTCCTGGATCACCCTATCTTTGGGGTTGGCCCCGGACATTTTGCCGAATATTACTCCGTACCGTATGCCAATCGCGTTGGGCTGATTGCGACGACGAAGAAGTACATGGGGCACAACCTTTATTTGGAGACGCTGGCAGAAACAGGCATTATCGGTCTGGCCTGCTTGCTTGCGATCGTTTTCGTAATCATGCACGGGCTGTGGAGAGAACGACGCCACTGGCTGCAAAACCATCCAGAACTTGCCAATGCGGCAACCGCTTTCTTTCTTTGCCTCTGTGCTTATGCCATTTCGGCTGTCTTCGAGCACTTGTCGTATCAGAGGTACTTCTGGCTATTGGTGGCTCTTTCCAGCGCGGCGGCCCGGATTATTCATTCCCAGCGTGAAGCGCAAGGGATGGCAGAACCATTTTCGTTTCAAGGCGGGAGTCTGTAGGAAGAAGGGGCAGAGTGCTTCGCATACTGGCATACCATCGAGTGGCTGAATTGCGGGACACACCCGCGGTTGATTTGCGCAGCGTCAGTGCGACGCCCGCGGTATTTGCGCGGCAGATGCACCATCTGGCCCGTCATTACCACGTGATCAGTATGCCCCAATTCCTGAACGCAATTGAGAAGGGTGCGCCCCTGCCCAAGCGGGCCGTGCTGATTACCTTTGACGACGCTTATGCCGACTTCGCCGAAATCGCATGGCCAATTCTGAAGCGTTTCCAACTGCCCGCGACGATGTTCGTTCCAACCGCTTATCCTGATCATCCCGAACGGGCCTTTTGGTCGGACAAGCTGTATCAGGCGTTTAATGCTACTACCAGAACAGAATTGTGCGGAACACCGTTCGGCCCTTTGCCGCTCCGCAGCTCTGAAGAGAAGCGGCGCGCCCTACGCATTGTGCAAGACTACGTCCGAACTGTCCTCGAGGATGAGGCGGTGTACCTGGTTGATTCGGTGTGCGCTCAACTAGGCGAACGACAAATATATTCCGGGAGCGTCTTGACTTGGGACCAACTCCGCCAGCTGACAAATGAAGGACTTACGCTTGGTTCACACACACGAACACACCCCATCATGACTCAATTGACGCCTGACAGAATGCGTGAAGAGGTCAGGGCTTCCCAAGAGGACCTGAAGAGAGAAATTGGAAATGCGTTGCCGATCTTTTGTTATCCCAACGGGAATCATGATGAGACCGTCCTTGCGATTCTGAGAGACGAGGGTATTTGGCTCGCTTTTACAACACTCAGTGGAGAAAACAAGTGGCAGTCACTGGACCCTCTGCGACTGCGACGCGTCGTTATCACACCCCGAACATCAACAGCAGTTTTCTGTGTTCGCCTCCTCCGGCTGGGCGCTTACTTCGATGCCTGGCGCCACGGAAGTCTGAAAAAGAATCCAATTCGAGTGCCGTCCCCGGGGTCAGGCCAGCATCGTCTAGGGCCGCAGTAAATTCCACTATCAAGCACGGAGAGAGTTTTGAATACGCTCTTAGGGAGCTGCTGACGACTAACCGGAAGGGACGATGAATACACATTTGCAAGAAGTCTCTCGTGGTGAACGATTTGGCTTCGCGATGAGCTGGAAGAGGTTCTTGCAAACGCTAAATGACGAACGGATCCGTGAAGCCGAGCGATCACTAGGAGAAATGTTGCAAATGGAGACGTTGGCTCGGGCAGCAGATTGTTCGCGTCTCTTGGACTAATTAGATGAAGAGCCAACCCCTAGCCGATGAAACGCTCGCGCACGATGGCCGAATTGGGACGACTATCTTTTCGTCGGACACCACATCGAACGGGCCTGATTCGCGACCAAGGTTAGACAGGGTCCTGATACTAGATGGAAACACCAGGAGCGCGCTGGCGGCAACGCGGTCCCTGGGAATGAAGGGAGTGCATGTCGTAGTCGCCGACGTGGCGAAGAGATCCTTGGCCGGCGCCTCGAGATACTGCAGCGAGAGTTTTACCTACCCGTCCCCAGCCAGCCACCTGGAAGGCTTCCTGGCGACCGTTAAGACAGAGTGCTCTCAGCGCGGGATCGGAGTGATCCTGCCCATGACCGAGTTGAGTACTTCGACGGTGCTGAAACATGGCAAAGAATTCAAATCCTTGAGAGTGCCGTTTGCGGAACTGAAAGCCTTTGAGACGGTGACTGACAAATGGAGGCTGTTCAAGCTGGCACAGCAACTGAATCTGTCCATACCGAAGACGCAGTTTGTGACGGACATCAGCTCACTCGGCGATATCAGTCAGGAGCTGAAGCTTCCCGTAGTCCTGAAACCCCATCGTTCCATGATCGCGTCCCGCGGACGCTGGATTGCCACCTCCGTGCAGTACGCTCGTTCGGTGGAGGAGCTGAAAGAGATTGCCGCCCGATATGAGTACTTTAGCCAACACCCTTTTATGATCCAGGAATACATCCCGGGCCAAGCCGAGGGAGTATTCGCTCTGTTTGATCGTGGCAAACCGATTGTCTTCTTCGGACACCGGCGCTTGCGAGAGAGACCACCGTCGGGGGGAGTCAGCGTTCTGAGTGAAAGCATTGAGCCGAACCCGGAAGCAAAGAGGATGGCGCGAGCCATACTCGAAACCGTTGGATGGCACGGCGTCGCGATGGTCGAGTTCAAGGTTTCCGCCGAAGGAACTCCGTATCTCATGGAAGTGAATGGCCGCTTCTGGGGATCACTGCAATTGGCGATTGATGCAGGCGTGGACTTTCCCTGGCTACTCTATCAATTGGCTATTGGAAGGAATTTGGACAAGGTAAAGCCATACATCACCGGAGTCAAATGCCGATGGCTGCTGGGTGATTTGGTCAGCCTTTGGAAGGTATTAATCAACAGCGGACCACGCCCCCGCCCGTTACCTTTCGGCAAGATCCAATCGGTTCTGCAGTTCTTGAATTTTAAAGGGAAAGCTTCGCGATATGAAGTAAACCGTTGGGACGACCTTAAGCCCTTCTGGTTGGAAGTGGCCCAGTACGTGATGGATTTGGGATCGAGCCTTGCGAAGCGAGTAGTTCGACCACGCATTTGACTGCCGGACCGTTGCCGATAAATCAAACTGAATATGTGAGCAGTTTCCATCTTCCAGCAGGCCCTCATTTCACAAAATCGTATCGTTGACAGTTACCCATCCGAAGAAGCTACCATGACAACTTCGAGAGCCACAAAATCTGTGCCTTTCCACGCTCCCTCCATCGGAGAAGAGGCGATTCGCGCTGTCACAGAAACATTAAAGAGCGGTTGGATCACCACAGGGCCCAAAACGCGAAGCTTCGAAGAGGCATTCGCTCGCTTTATTGGCGTCCGCCATGCTCTCGCCGTGAGTTCATGTACGGCTGCGCTACATCTTTCCCTCGATGCGGCGCGGCTCAGGGAAGGCGATGAAGTATTGGTTCCTACTCTGACCTTTGCGGCGACGGCAGAGGTAGTAACGTACTTCAAAGCAAAGCCGGTGTTGGTGGATGTCGATCCTCTTTATTTCAATTTGAGCCTGGAAGATGCCGGACGCAAAATCACCTCGAAAACCAAGGTTATCATCCCGGTTCACTTCGGCGGCCACCCGTGTCCGATGAATTCCATACTGGAGCTTGCAGCGACAAAAGGCTTGACGGTCGTCGAGGACGCTGCACATGCAATCCCTGCAAAGTACAGAGGGCAAAACATTGGAACGCTGAGTCCCATGACGGCATTTAGTTTTTATGCCACCAAGACTCTCACGACCGGCGAGGGCGGAATGGTCACCACGAACGACGACTCGGTTGCGGATCGCATCAGTCTTATGCGCTTGCATGGCATGAGTCGCGACGCCTGGAAGCGATACACGGCGGCAGGAACCTGGCGTTACGAAATCACGGAGGCCGGGTACAAATACAACCTTACGGATCCCCAAGCCGCGCTGGGACTGGTGCAGCTTTCCAACTGCGAGGAGATGTGGAAGCGGCGAGTGGAAATAGCGCAAAAGTATGATAGCGCTTTGACGTCGCTCGAAGCGTACCGTACGCCACAAGTTGCGCGGGACGTCCAACACGCCTGGCACCTATATGTCGTCCTGGTAGAACCTTCCGCACTTCGGATTCATCGCGACCAGGCGATTGAAGAACTCCGCGAGCGAGGAATTGGAACCTCAGTTCACTTCATCCCATTGCATCTTCATCCTTATTACCAGAGAACCTGGGGATACCGGCCTGGGGACTTCCCCGTGGCTGAGGATTACTTTGACCGCTGCATATCCCTGCCAATTTATCCAAGCATGACAGATGGAGATATCTATTACGTGATCGAGGCCCTGCAAGACATCTCCATCAAGTTTCGGAGATAGCGCAACGCAATCTTGTCGGGACTTGCATGGGATGTCCCGGCGAACAAACCCGGTTAACAAAAAGGAGGCAACACCGATGAGTGGTATTCCTCAGCTGCATGGGGTCCCGGCCCAGAATCGAGCGAAATCTGGTTTTAAGGTAACTAGCGCGGAAGCAACCAAGAACAGGGTGAGAAGAGAAGCCAATGGAGCAAGGGGTGGGTTTTACATTCGATTTGGAAAAAGAATATTTGACATCATCGGAGCCGTCTTGGCTTTGGTAATCGCAGGTCCCATTCTTTTGCTTTGTGCAGCCGCGGTGGTGATGGAGTCGCGAGGTCCTGTATTTTTCCGTCAATGGCGAGTCGGCCAGAACGGGAAGCCATTCCAAGTTTTCAAACTGCGCACCATGATTCAAGGAGCGGACAAACAAGGGCTGAAGATCACAGCAAAGGGCGACCCCCGCATAACGAGGGTGGGAAGATTTCTTCGAAAGACAAAGATGGATGAACTTCCGCAATTGTTCAACGTACTTCGAGATGAAATGAGCCTGGTGGGGCCGCGTCCTGAAGCGCCGGAATACACGCTGAAATATACTCTCGCGGAGAGAAAAGTTCTCGATGTTAAACCTGGAACCACGGGGCCTGCATCATTGGCGCACATCAACGAAGAGCAACTCCTGGCCGGCCGGACAGACAAAGAACACTTCTATGTCAGCACGATTATGAGGCGCAAACTCCAGATCGATCTGGCCTACTGCCACGAGTATAGCTTTTTGAAAGACCTTAAGTACGTTCTTTTGACTGGACGAGCCCTCTTTATGCCTGCAGAGTTTCGCGCGAAGAGTATGAAGACAACGACGCGCATCGCTGGCGAGACGACAGGCCTAGGGACGAGGACCTGAGCGGGAACATTCGTGCGAGTGAAATCTGCACGGCCCACCCAAAGGAACAAACCAGATGCGAATACCTCTCAAGACGATCAAGTGGCGGGACGTCGTTCCCCGAATCTTCGCGGATTTTGTAATCATTCATTGTGCGATGCTGGTTGCGTTCGCAGTCTCAATGGCCTATCAGACCCGCGCGGATGAATGGCCGAATGCATCGAATTTGGCGAGTGCTTTTCGGCACTATTATTTCTCCAGATTTCTGATTTTTTCGGCATTGTTCCCGCTGGTCTTCTTTCTGAATGGACTCTATACCCACGTGCGTTCCTACCCGACGATAGCGAAGCTGGAACGTTTTACGCTCGTAGTTTTGTTGTCCCTAACGGTGTTCACAACGATCAATTATCTCGTGATTCGGCGCCAGAATCCGATCGGGCGAAGTGTCTCCCTAACGTTTGCGGGAGTGGCGCTGATGGGATTGGTGGGAATCCGAGTTGCGAAGGAATGGCTCATCGGCAGGGAGCGAACCGAGCAAGAGCACAGGTCAAAGATCCCTGAAGGGGGTTTAGTGCTCGTGATTGGTGGAGCTGGTTACATTGGCTGTTGTCTAGTCAGGCGTTTACTCGAGGAGGGCAAGCGCGTTCGGATATTGGACAATGCTGTGTATGGTCTGGAACCGATTCAAGATCTTTTGAAGCACCCAAACCTGGATTATGTGTACGGCGATTGCCGGAATATTCAGGATGTTGTGAAAGCGATGCATCAAGTGTCGAGTATCATTCATTTGGGCGCTATCGTTGGGGATCCAGCTTGCGAATTGAATCATAAGACGACGATTGAGATCAATTACGCTGCGACCAGGATGCTCATCGAGATTGCCAAGGGATATGGCGTCGAACGGTTCTTGTTCGCGTCAAGTTGCAGCGTTTACGGGGCAACTGATGAGCTGATGGATGAAAATTCAATAGTGGAGCCGGTCTCTTTGTATGGAAAGACAAAAGTATCTTCCGAAGAGGCGCTGCTTGAGAGCGCTACCGCGAACTTCCATCCGGTGATCATGCGCTTCGCAACTGTATTTGGGCTCTCGAATCGTCCGCGGTTCGACCTTGTTGTTAACCTTCTGTCCGCAAAAGCAAAGCAGGATGGCCGAATCACGATCTTTAATGGTGAACAATGGCGCCCGTTCATTCACGTCAAGGACATCGCTGAGGCAATCATCCTGCTTCTGAAAGCGCCGCTGAGCGCTGTAAGCCAGGAAATCTTCAACGTGGGGGACAACCGGCTTAACCACACGCTCGCGGAAGTCGCCGGGGTCGTCCAACGCGTGTTTCCTGGCACGCGGGTTGAGCACGACGAGAATTCGGACCGGCGTAACTACCGTGTTGATTTTTCCAAGATTGAGAAGCGGCTTGGATTTCGCTGCCAATATGGGCTTGAGGATGGCGTCCGAGAAGTCGAAGCGGCGTTCGATTCGAGCCGGATCGCAAATTACCGGGACATTCGATTCAGCAACCTCGGGTTTCTGCGCGAAACAGGGACACCCGAAAACAAGAGCGAGTTCGATGAGGCCGTTATGGCGGCTTTTGGCGGCGAAGAAATTCTTCGAGTTGTCGCGGAGCGGACGAGACGGCAGTATCTCAAAGTGAAAACTGCCGCAGCCCACTAAGGGCAGAATTCAACATGAGGTTGCCTAAGTTTTCCGTAGCACTGATTGGCCCTGATGGAGCAGGCAAATCAACCATCAGTCGCGCGCTCGTCGAACGGTCGCCGTTTCCACTCAAGGTTATATACATGGGGGATAACATTGAATCTTGCAACTTCGCCTTGCCCACATCCCGTTTCATGGGGTATCTCCGAAAACGCCGCCGCGGTGGAAATGCTGAAAGATCGGGAACGGCAGTCAAATCATCGGGGCCCAGCAGGAGCCGGAAAATGTCGCTGGGACAAATGTTATGGGCGGCAGGTCGACTCGTCAATTTCCTGGCCGAAGAATGGTCTCGACAACTGTTGTCCTGGATCTATCGGGCGCAGGGGTACATCGTTTTGTACGATCGACATTTTCTGTTTGACTTCTCTCTCGAGGGGATCGACAGCGATGTATGGGCTTTTGAAAGGCGTGTGCACCAGTGGATCCTGACACGCCTCTACCCCAGACCAGACTTGGTGATCTACCTGGATTCGCCTGCAGACGTTCTCTTCGCCCGGAAGGGAGAAAAGACTGTCGAGGAGCTTGAAAAACGCCGTCAAGCGTTCCTTCGTCTGGAAAGGCAAGTTCGCAACTTTGTGCGAGTCGACGGCACGCAACCGCTCGACAAGGTTTGTGCTGAGGTCTGCAAACTCATTACTGAACACTCTGGCCGCCCTAATACCGTAAACGCCCTTGCAAGCTCGTAAATCTCTCGCGGGGCGTTCTTCAGATTCTTCAAAAAATGTGCGGAATTTGTGGCTTCTCTAACATTGGGAATCGTACTGACCCGTTATCGGTACTTTTAGCGATGACCGCCTGTCTGGCTCATCGAGGTCCTGACGGAACGGGAACCTGGCTATCTCCAGAGATGGACGTCGGCCTGGGCCACACCAGATTGGCGATCATTGACCTTGCGGGAGGCCGCCAACCCATTCAATCGGTTGATGGAAGGTTCGTGATTGTATTTAACGGTGAACTGTACAACTTCCGATCGCTTCGCAAAGAACTCGAGGACCTGGGGCACCATTTTCGCACGTCTTCGGACACTGAAGTCCTGCTCGAAGCCTATATCCAATGGGGGCCGGCTTGCCTCCAGCAGTCCCGCGGAATGTTCGCCCTGGCGATCTATGACACACAGGAGCATGAGGTTTTCCTGGCCCGTGATCGGACGGGAATCAAGCCGCTCTACTATCATTGCGGGCCTTCCGGCTTCCTTTTCGGGTCGGAACTCAAGGCAATCCTACGGGTACCCGATGTCCCCCGCCGCTTAAACTATCAGGCGCTTGAAGATTTTCTTGTTCTTGGTTATCCCCTCGCACCGAAGACTATGTTTTTGGATGTGTGTGAGCTTGAGCCGGGGACAACGCTAAGGGTTTCCCGGCGAGGGATTGAGAAGCAGCGGTTTTGGTCATGGCACCAAATTCCAGCCAGTCTTGGGGAATCAGCGGCTTTAGAACAAACCCAGTCGGCCCTCACCGAAAGTCTCCGGGAGCATTTGGTTTCGGATGTACCGATTGGGGTACTTTTAAGTAGCGGTATCGATTCTTGCCTACTGGTTGCCCTCCTTGCAAAAGTGCTTCGGGAAGATGTGGAGACCTTCACGGTTTCATTCACCGAAGCCGCCTATGACGAATCGCCCTTTGCCGAGGTCGTGGCCCGGAGCCTTGGCGTTCGGCATCGAAAAATCGTCCTGAATCTCCGGCTTGCGGATATCTCTTTGATTGAAGATATTCTTGTTCAATTCGATCAACCGTTCGCTGATTCTTCAGCAATCCAACTTATTTCATCTGCAAAGAAATACGGAAATCGGCGAAAGTTGCCATTGGCGGAGACGGTCGCGATGAGATGTTCGGCGGTTACCGGCGATTTTCTCACGCTGATATGGCAAAGCTGGCAGGCACCCTGCCAAGTGCATTCCTGAAGGCAACAGGGGCGGCGCTAGGAGGGATTGGAGGAATTGCTCCCCATCTCTCTCGCATTGGTAAGAGGTTCATTCGTTCAGCAGCATCAAGAGATGAAGGGCGCTTCCTGGCCTTATCGTGTTACACCTTTCCGGATCAACTGCCTGAAATGATCAAACCGGCGGTCATGAAAACAATCGGTAATTATGTTCCTTCCATGTCGCTGAATGGTCACGGAACCAGCAACCCGGGCGGAAAAGAATTTGTCGATTCGACGATACGCTATGCGCGTCCCGGGGACTATTTGAGGAAGGTGGATGTGATGAGCGCGGCCCACGGGCTGGAGGTGCGCGTTCCCTTTCTGGGGGAGCATGTTCTGGAATGCGCAGCGAAGATCCCAGTGCACCTGAAATATTCCCGAAAGAAAAATAAAATCATCCTACGCAAGCTCGCCGAGAAGTATCTGCCGAAAGCCATCGTCGAAAAACCCAAGGGCGGCTTTGGTATCCCACTGGATAGTTGGTTGGGCCGGAATGGCCGGGAAGAAGTGCGCTCTTTACTCAACTCCCGGAGCACTGGCATACGTGATGTCATTCGACAGGAGTATTCCGACCAGTTGCTTTCCGAATTTGTTGATCAGACTTTGAACGAGTCGAAGCGAAGCCGTTACAACACATATCAGCAAGTCTATATGTTATGGAGCCTGGAACGATGGTTGGCACGCTGGAAGCCCTCCCTGTAGGGTTCGGAACGATTGATGGAAGAGCAGTAGAGCGCCCGCTCCGGGTGCTCGCCGTCACTCCCCTGCCCAGCTCAAGAGCCTCGATGATCCATGTTACCAGGCAGGTAGCGTCTCTCGAAGTTTCGGGAGTCACGTGCCAAACTTTCATCGTGGCCTCCCGCACAGCCCCATGGGTGGTCCTGCGCGAGTGGAGCAGATTGCGCAGAGAGATTCGGGCATTCCAACCCGACATAGTGCACGCGCACTACGGAACGATGACGGCATTCTTGGCCATTCTTAGTACGGCTTGCCCAATCATGGTCACTTATCGGGGAAGCGACTTGAACCCGAATCGCAGCCGAGGACGCCTGCGAGACGTCGTTGGCACATTGCTCTCACAGATTGCCGCCTTGCGAGCGGCGAGAATTATCTGCGTGAGTAATCAGTTGAGGAACAAACTCTGGTGGCGACGGGAACGCATCAGTGTCATTCCCACCGGGGTGGACATGACTCTCTTCTATCCTCGTGACTTGCAAGAAGCGCGCCGGGAGCTTGGATGGGGACAAGACGAGCGCGTGGTACTTTTCAACGCGGGCGATCCAATTATCAAGCGCTTGGATTTAGCTCGGGCTGCAGTTGAATTTGCCGAGTCCTTGTGCGGGAAGATCCGGTTTGCCGCCCTCGATGGCGATGTTCCCCCCAACTCCATTCCTTTGATGATGAGCGCCGCCGATTGCCTTTTGCTGACGAGCGACTGGGAAGGCTCTCCCAACGTGGTGAAAGAGGCGCTTGCTTGCAATCTTCCTGTAGTTTCCGTGGATGTAGGCGATGTTCGAGAACGATTGGAACGAGTCCGGCCATCCGTGATTGTCCCCCGGGATGCTTGCGCAATCGGCAAGGCCATTTTCGAAATTCTGAAGCAGGGCCAAAGGTCAAACGGGCGCGAGTCAGTAACTGACTTATCTAGCGAAGTGGTGTCGCAGCGAATTGTCACGGTCTACAGAACGCTCCAAAACGAATACCTAAAATCGGGCTCGCGATTTTGGACCCGACCTGGTCACCGTTCATTTCCAAAGAGAAGCCGGGTTATGCAGTGACGTCATAACTCGCCCCTTTTGGGGGTCTCTCAATCAGATTGAATGCCAAATCCAGGCAAGAGTAGAAAACATAGGAGGGCGCACATGTACGAGCCCAATTCGCGTGTGGAGATTTTCAGCACGTGTCCACCTATAGGAAACACTCCCAGCGCTGAATACTCCAAGGCTGTGGCTGATGCAGCCCGCTGGAGTGAAAAATGGGGGTGCACCGGAATATTGGTCTACACCGACAACTCCCAAGTAGCCCCGTGGTTAGTTTCTCAGATGATCGTCCAAGAGACGAAACACCTAGCTCCTCTTATCGCCGTGCAACCTATCTACATGCATCCTTATTCAGTCGCAAAGATGCTGTCTACGCTTGGCGTATTGTACGGCCGGCGTGTGTACTTGAATCTGGTCGCAGGCGGTTTTAAGAACGACTTAGTTGCACTAAACGATCCCACACCACACGATGAGCGGTACGAGCGCTTGGTCGAATACGCAACGATCATCAAGGGCCTGCTTGCCGATCACGAAGCGATTACCTTTCAGGGCAAATTCTATCGGGTCAACAACCTCAAAATGACACCGCCGTTGCCGGAGGGACTCTCTCCCGGCGTCCTGATTTCCGGCTCCTCGGAAGCCGGACTGATTGCAGCCCGTTTCCTCGAGGCGGTTCCGATCCTTTACGCGACACCCGCAAAAGACTGTGCATCCACAGCAGTCAAACGCGGTAGCCGATTCGGGATCCGAATAGGGGTCATGGCGCGCCCGACCGAGGAGGAAGCCTGGAAGGAAGCCCGTGGAAGGTTTCCAGAGGAAAAGAAAGGGAAAATGATACATGGGTTGGCGATGAAAGTCTCAGACTCGGTTTGGCACCATGAGCTATTGAACGCCATTGAAGAAAACAAGACAACGCCCAGCAGCTATCGGCTGGCGCCGTTTGAGAATTACAAGACATTTTGTCCCTACCTTGTAGGCGACTACGAGCAAGTGGGAGAAGAACTAGCACGCTATCTGGCCTTGGGTTGCCGCACGTTCATACTCGATGTTCCTTTGCGCGAACAAGATTTGCGCCACGCTCGCATAGCCTTCGATCTAGCCTGCGACAAGATGCGTATCGCGGAAGGCGATCCACCCACGCTCCCGGTGGCGCCTATGTCTTGCGGAGAGGACTTATTATCTCCTCCAGCCCGCGTCAGCAGCGGGATGCCCAAAAGACAGTCTCAATCCAGCGGATGAGTGGAGGATAGGTTGCGGAACGTTGTAATGGGATTCCTGGAATCGAGCGCGCGGTTCGCATCGCGCCCTGCGCTAGTCGTCGACGGTGAAACTCTCACCTATC